>Ga0307515_10002202_pt1 | contig 42785 bp, 40 predicted proteins | sample 17_EM_MG_FD_194513 | JGI IMG/M metagenome (GOLD analysis project Ga0307515, IMG submission 194513) | Populus trichocarpa ectomycorrhiza microbial communities from riparian zone in the Pacific Northwest, United States - 17_EM | ecosystem: Host-associated > Plants > Roots > Unclassified | place... | reverse complement strand
CACGAGAGCGAGTGAGTATAGATGGAGAGTATAGTGGTAAGATATTCGATACTGATCTAAGTGTCGTACCGGGCGATCTATATACAATGGCGCTTACCCGGCCTCGGGTCACGTGTCGCCGTTACACGCACTTGGCGTTTGGGGCGGCAGTACTGCGGGTTCTGATGGAGTCGTGCCGGTTCCTTTGCGCCTCCCGCGTGTCTGCACATTCTTTGCTGTGCCATTTTGGCATGGAAAGCAGCCGTCCATATGATTTTTCATAACCATCGCTGGGTGTCTTTCAATCGCACCATGCACCTTTTCACGCCCAGGAAACTCAACTTCTTGCTTCTTCCCTGTCCGGTCTTTGGCATGAGGTTCTTGACTAGTTGTTTCGTTTCCTCTATTGTGGCACGCGAAAACCCTCCTTTGGCCATTTTGGCCATATTCAAGGCAAGGTGCATATTGCACTGTTCTAGCTGTACCTGACATCCTTGCCTCGCACTGGTAGCAGACATGATCAAAACCTACAAAAAATTAGTGACTGCTTCTAAAAGGAAGATTCGGCTATTACCTCAACTATATACGACTCCATAGCCTCCTGTTGGGTATTTAAAGCCTGATTTGTCCACTCCCAGGGACCGTTATCACAAAATTGATCTGCGAATTTCCCACCGATGACAACATCACGATGTTCGAGTTTGCGGAGTGTGCCGACACATGTCGGCATTGGCCATGCAGGTTTGCCATTGTGGGCGGCGATACATTGGTCACGGAGCTCTTTCCATACCCCAGCTAGACATCATTTTGTTCGTTGACTGCCTTGTACATCGATATGGAGCAATTTACATCCAATCGCATGCTGCTCCCTATTATTGGCACATGCGGTTTTACGGACTTTTTTCAAACGCGCAGCGTGGGTGATATTTTCAGAGGCTGCAATTGCAGCATCGCAGAGGACTCACTGCTGTGTGCGTGGCTGTTATGTCTCTGACAGTGGCGCATTCGATGATGGGCCTGTCATGCGGCTCAATTCGGATTCTATCACCCCGGCCTGAGGTGGTTTCGGAGCCAGGACTTGCTGCTGTGGAAAGGTGAGGAAGATGATAACGAAAAGTGCGAAGCCCTGAGGAATTCATAGTTGGCTACAGGTCACAATGGGATGAATGACAGTCATCTTGCACATTCTACTAACGATATATACTGCTGCGTATAGCTGAAGGTTGCAGGGGATTCCAACGGTCCTGCGATTTGGACTGAGTCGTTCCGATGGTGTGTGTTTGTTCACAGGAATACATCGAAGCAGACGACAGCGCTAATCGCATGGGTGATCGATCCAAAGATGAAGTTCTCCGGCGGAAAGGACATCTGGCGATGTTCATCTCAACAAAACGCCAGGACCTTACATGAAACAGATGTGAACCATCAACTCCTCATGTACAGTGAGTAATACGAATCCGCATGAAAACACGGTCAAAACACGGATCCTGATTTCTTCGGGTTGATGAAATGTATGAACCTCGACATGCTGACTCAGCTTGCATCCATGTGGTCCATATCTTGCAACATCCAACATCTCACCCAACAACAAGGTTAACACAAGATACAATGGACGATGCTGTGATAGAGAACTTTTCGACACTTCCAATGGGCCAATATGGAAAATCGACATACCAGTCCACACATTGACTTCATCAAGTGAATCAAGGCAAGCGAGAATGGGATGCAGACAGGGTCTGGGGGGTTGGTAGTATTGCGCAGCTTATGATCTGAAATGAAGCTTTCTGTGGAGAGAAGACGGCAAACACACATGTTAGGAAATAAAGAGAAAGAGAAATCGATCGAGGATTGCGTGGAGAGAGACACCGCTGTGGCACAAATGCGAGTTCATGATGGAGAGACAGCGATTACACAGGAGCAGGTGGTTGCAAGTACTGCCGAAAACGTGTGAGTGACAACCAGACAGCCAGCAGAAATGTTTGAAGCGATGTTGAATGCTTTCGGACACTGGTTGAGGGATCTTGCAAGTTCCGACAATGAGCAGAATCCTGAACACAGGGAAGATGATCAAAGAGATACAGAGTTAGGGAAGCTGAGTGACCATGATAAACCGGGCTGGGTGATGGGCACATGCTCCAAACTAGTACAGCACCGCATGGAGAGTTTTCGACAGAAGCAGATGAGGTCTGACGAATTGACACATCCAGGATGGGGGGACGCAGTCAACTACATCCATGGGAGAGAAATGAAGTATGGAACTGCCGAATTGAACGTTCCAGCGGTTGTCAAACCCCAAATAGTCATGACAGCAGCCACACCATCTTCAGGAACATCTGGGTAGCATATGTAGACTCATGACATCGTCCGGGGACGATTGCAAATGCTGGCAGTTACTGCTCAACCAGGAAGTGGTGAAATCAGGCTGGGTTCAGAGAAACCACAGTCTCACAAATTCGTACTGGTCCTCTGACCTGACGCAGCGCCAGATTCGACACCGATTTTCGATGTGAAGCCTGTGGAACCTGTAAGTTGTCACCCCTGCACATATCCTCCCTAGTTAAGTACCATATGGAAATCTGATACAGACAACAATATGGTGACGGCTTCAGCATCACCGGAGGAGCAGATAGCAAAATAGTTATTTTTTACAACCTATCTCTGGTAAATGCAATTTGTGTACATATTTTGCTACATGTCAACGTTTTCTTGATTTCAGTGACCAAATTGTGAGACATGATATCTCCTAAGTGTGTGTGCAATGGTGGTACGTGTCATGAGAAAGTTCTACACTGCAAATGTTGTTGGTAGATGGCCATCACACTTGATATCGACGTGCCTGTTACGCTTACATTCCAAACCAAAACCTGAAATCGAGACACAATTTATTAAGAAAATTCAAGTCAGGGATGACATATGAGTCATAGAAGGAGCGGTCAGTGCACTGTCTGGACACTGCTGAATGGCAGCTATCGTAATGCATTAGTCCATTGAGCTAACTGCATAACTCTCCGCTCAGACCTGCCACAGAAGGTCGAGCTGTTGAAAATGGCTTATCGTACGTCATCGAAATCGAGTGAAACAAGCTGCAACATGCACCGTGAGGATGTGGGTCTCTCTATGTCTGAAATTTGTGGATGGATCTGGATGCCATGAACTGCTGGCAGAAAGCGCTGAAACACGACACAGGTACATCATTCATCGGACAAAAGACATGAATGGTGGTGGCTTAGAAACCGAGAGGCCTCGATGCTTTTGGTTGGAAAATATTATATATAGAAACAGTATATTGGCTGTCAAAACCCACTGCATGTATTTTATTGAAAATTATTCTACACAGAAGGAATATTAATATGTCTCTAAGGTGTGTGTCAATGGAGCATCAACAATTGTTATCTCATCTTTTTGGCAATCACAGGGTTACATAGTCACATCGATCCAAAGTGGAGTTATTCGCAGGCTGTAGATGTACAGAGGCAAGTCACATGCTTCTTTCTGAATCCTAGAAATGGGCCTCAATGGAGCATCACCGATTTCTGGTCTTGCATCTTTGATAATAACTGCACTGTGCGACAGCGTGAAGCCATAATCACAGTATTGGGCACCGTTATGCCCACAAAGGCCGGTGACAATATTGCTACCACCTTCTCAAAATGAGCCTCACTGAGCGTCAACAATTTTTAGTCCCGCATTCTGGATTATTCAAGGGCTCTGCAACGGTATGCACCCATAATCACAATATCGGCTGCCTTTATTGGCAAAAATGCTAGTGATCACATCACTAGAACCTTTTAAAAATGTGCGTCAACGGATCGTGAACGATTTGTGGTCTTGAATCCTGGATAATTCAAAGGCAGTGCGATGGCATACACCCCTAATCACATTATTGGCTGTCATTATAGGCGAAAATGCTGGTGACAACATCGCTACTACCTCCTGAAAATGAGTGTCAACGGAGCGTCAATGCTTCATGGGCTTGCACCCTGGATAACCAGAAGGTAACATAACTATGTTTTCCCATAATCGAACAATCGGCTGCTGTTGTGGGCAAAAATGTTAGTGATGATATCGCAACTGCCTCGTCTTTGAATGTCCTTCTATTCAACATCATAAATGTGCATGCAATGTCTCACAGGTCTGACCTTTTCCTACCTCGTAGCTCTAAAGTCATTATTTATGAACCAGCATTCTTCCTGACTATAAAGTATCTTTTGATATTTACTCAGGGCAAATATCCGAGATTTCACTTTCTTACTGCGATCTCATATTCAAAATCGTTAAATACCTCGTTGCTAGATGTTATGATATATTGCAAAAATGGACCGGTCTTTATTTGTGATGTGGGCGACCTTACATTCCGAATTATGTGTGATGATTGGTGGGCCTCAATGAATCTAAGCTCGAAGCTACATATTGGTTGAAATGATTCTGGACATGCGCCTCCGCGGTGATACTATTCACATTACAGATGTCAGGAGACCGGCAGACCTGGCATCGTATGAATTGTTTGTTATCAAGTTCTTCGCCATACATCAGAACAAAGGACAACCTGATTTCGCAAACACTTGCTGGGAAATGCGCACGTCGCAAAGTGAAACAAATTAACAGAGTCAGCTGTAACCGAATTGACTAGTTTCACCGTCGATGAAACAGGTTTGTCCATACTCCAGAACCAAGGAAGTCGAGGTATTCTGATTGTAAGTGTGCCTATAAAATTCATATTTAACCTTTAGGTTTTAAGTATACTCACTGAATTGACAGACAAGACGCTCTAAACTAGCAGCAAAGGACATTCAAACTGCCGAATATCAGCAAGACACCAGGAATCACTACCTCATGTTAGGATTTCGTTTGGCTCATATGACATGGAACGTGATGTCAAACCTTGAGCTACGACATTCATACAATGCATTACAAAGTCAGTTGGTGTTACTGTCAGCAAAGCATGCTGAGCAGCGTTCGCAGGAGGTAGTGTTAGCAACGGTTCCGGACCATCACTTCTGGTCCGGGTCCGGGTCCAACCCAAACCATTGCCATTTTGGCAGTCTGGGTTGTCAATAAACACGAACTGTCGACTCGGGTATGGTTCGATGGTAAACTTCCAACTCGGCTGACTTGGGGAGGTTGTCAGCGGGTCGCCCAGTGGGTCCATCCAGAGATTCAATTATGGCTCTTGAACTAGGAGTATGTTAATAGTATCTTATCAGAATCGCGTTTTCAATATCCAAGGATATGTTTTTGAATGCTTTGCAGCTTGCAATATCAATTAATTTGGAATCAGTGTTTTACCTTTGATAAATTGTATTTTTGCCTATAAGGGCGGTCAATAATTCCATCATGAACTCAAAGATCAGCGCGATGCCTTGATTACCAACTATGCAACAAGTAAAATGGTCGACGCTCAATTGACGCTCAATTTCAGGATGCGGCAGGGAGCATGTCGCTGTTGTATTTGCCAGTGAAGGCTGCCAATATTTGATAAATCGATGTCTGGAACCAATCCGGACAAAGATTACCCAAGAAGTGAAGCTAGAAATTGTTGACGCGACGTTGACACTCATTCTCATAATGGGGCGGTGACCGTGTTGCTGCCTCATTTGCCTATAAAAGCTGGCTATAGATTGGTTATGCATAACAACAACGAAATCACTGGCTAATTACCATACTTACAAAACCACAAAATGTTAGTGCTCCGTTGACGCTCATTCTCAGAAAGGGGCAGTGACCGTGTTGCTGTCTTTTTACCGATGAAACCTGCCAATATATCGGTTATGCATAACAGTGACCAAATCGTTGTGTCAGTACCATACGTACAAAACCACAGATAGTTGACGCTCCATTGACGCTCATTCTCTGAACGGGGTGGTGACCCTGTTGCATTCTCTTTCGTCTATGGAAGCTGGCAATAGGTCGGTTATGCATAACAGCGACCAAATCACTTTGTTATCACCGTACTTACAAAACCACAAATTGTTGACGCTCCTTTGACGCTCATTGTCACAATGGGTTGGTGACCCTGTTGGTGTCTGTGTTGCCTAAAAAGACTGCCAATACGTCGGTTATGCATAACAGCGACCAAATCGCTGTGTAGTTACTGTTCTTACACACCCACAAACCGTTGATGCTGTATTGCCACTCATTCTCAGAATCAGGTCGTGAACGTGTTGCTGTCTCTGTTGCCTATGAATGCTGGCAATAGATCGGTTATGCATGACTGTGAACAACTCACTGTGTAATTTCCGTACTTACCAAACCACAAATTGTTGACGCTCAGTTGACGTGTATTCCCAGAATGGGGTGGGGACCGTGTTGCCGTCTCATTTGCTTATGAAAGCTAAAAATACCTCAGTTATGCATAACAGCGACCAAATCACTGTTTAATTACTGTACATACAAAACCACAAATCATTGACACTTCGTTGACGCTCATCTTGATGTATTGTCCATTCAACACCTGCTGCCATCGATAATAGTTTTCATCATGTTTTGAACTTCTTGGTAGTCTATCTCCCAGATTGAGACTTGGCCCTGGGGCAAAGCCGAGCACAATAACATTCTTGCACAGATCGCTATCACACAACCAAAATTCATGCATCTTGTCAAAAGGTTCATTGCACCTGCTATACATCTGTTTATCGACCGGTATTCACAAACTACTGCTCACCATTCGCCCATTAAATATCTCTATCTAAATCTCTCAGTCATGATTCATACAGAAGCTGGTGAAACATTGAGGCTTTCTGTCCTCCTTTCTCTTCATTCTCTTATGCCTACTCGTTTCTATTTCATTAACCGTCTTCCACATCTTTGCAGCCTGACTCTATGTGTTCCGTGTAGGCCGAATCAATCCGGGGACATTTGGCACGGCATTCACATCGCTCTACTCTGGGCATTCTGGATCCTCTATGCTATGGACATGCTCTATTTCTGATTCAACGTCCGCCGTGCAATTGTCTTCGCTGTCATTTGGATTATCTAAGTCCCCATTCCAGTGAAGCCAATCTTCAGTGTCCAAAATGCTTTCAGGTGCGCAATTCTCATCACTTGCAAGTGGATGACAGTTGATTTATCAGATTCGGCGGACATTTAATACTTGAGTTTGTTTTCCAGCGAGGTCCTGTGCACCCAAAGGTGATGGCAAAGGAGATCATTCTGACAATGTGAATGCAGCCGCACCATCATAGTAAAAGAGTGACCGAGATGCTTTGACAATCTCTTCGTGGTCCGAATTGTATCCGTCGGTAGTCATCTGGTTGTTTTAAGCACGAGATTGCTTCTGGGTCGCACATAGGATTTGGCCGCCCTGCCACATATCCAAAACGTCGTGAATCTTTGCCATTATGTGCAATTTTCTGTCTTGCGCATGTTTCTTCATTTCCGATTCGTTTTCTGTGTTTGTTGTATCCAATTCCTGGGCAGCGCCTGCCAAATTCCCGTTATTGGCTCGAGCAAACTGCCTTACAACCACTTCTTCGCGAAGGGTCTCGCCTGTAATTTCTATCTGCCTCCAACCGATAACACCCTGGCCCAGGGAAGCAGTGGCCTCCTCTCCGACAACATGTGGTATATTAGACAAGATGTCGCGCGACACATCGGAATGAGCTGGGTACTTTGATGGCGTTTCGTCTTGTTGACGCCACCAGTCAGCTATGTCCGGTAACCATGAAGTACTGCAAATCTTCATTGGGTCGGAGTCGTAATCATTGAGATTTCGATTGATTTGCCCCCAGTTTGGTGGCGCTTCATGCAGAGAATTCAAATTCAGCCTGGCAGTGGTCAATAATGGTGCTGCTCGATCGCTTCGTGCGGGTCTCGTTTCAGCCACATCATTAGGCATTAAGTATTCGTCATCATCGCTGGACACATCATATGGATCAAAGGATGATTGACAGGATCTTGACGCCATTGTAGAGGGGATGAAGTTGCTGCTTGGTAAGCTTTTGTGCTGATTGACCGGCACACATCGATGTTTTGCACAGGATTCATTCTCAACATTGTCCAGAACGGCCTCTTAGTATTGGGTAGTATAGGATGTGTTGTCAACAAGAGGTCAAAGCATCATTACTGCGAAGCACGAAGCGTTGACCGTTCCATCATTTAATTGAGCCCCTGATGGCAGCAGGGTTGAGATGAGAGACCAATTGGCGCACAATGCGCACCGGCAATGAAGACTATGTTCATTACACGTACAAGACACCACTATTCGATCCAGCCAATGATAAACATCGCATACGATCAATCGAATTGTGTTCACACACCATTCTTACAAGTCAACTGAGTGTGATCACCAGCCGAAGGACCTACAATAGATGGAGTGATCTTACCCACGAATGCCGCAATATTGAAAACCAAAGACGAAGTCGAGAGACGATTTATGACTCAATACAGTTAGGACTACATTTCTTCCAATTGAGCGAAGTGCACCTATCTCAGTTTGCGTGTACACCTACAGCTCTAGCAACCTCAAAGAAGCCCACTTGCGGAGGTATGGTATGACTACGTATACCTGATACACTACCCGAGTGACCCATACGTACGGAAGAGGATCTGCCTCCAAACAATCCACCGTTACTGCCACGAAAGTCTGCACGAGCGAACTGGACTTCCGGAGAAGGCACCCAAGTATTGAAGCGAACTTATATCGGCCATACATTGCGCAGCGTGAAGTGGATTGACGGTGAAAGACCGACACAATTCCGTAGACCACCTACGACAACGACAACGACTGCAATGACAGCAATGGATATGATGACCTCTCAGACCACAAGTATTATGGAGAATCGAGGCGGCAATTGACGAATCAAGCGCCAACGATCCTTCGACACTCAGCAGTATAAAAGAATGTTGGCAGCGCAGGCAATAATGGCGACTCTGGACGAAAATGCTACGTCAATATCTATTTGGCAAACATTGTTCACCAAATACAAATACCAGACAGAAGAGGCGAGATGCAATGCGTACAGGCTATTGTCAACTGCGGCGCAACGAGTATCTTTATGACCCGAGGCTTCTCAAGTGACTCGGGATATCACATCAGGCGGCATACATCATCACCCTCGCCATGACTGGAGGTGTGATGGGACATGCAAAGGACAGCCGGAAGACGTGGCTCACTGTCCAATATTTGGACTATCTCGCACCTGAGGACAGATCAGACGTGCAAGTCATGCCATTGCGGGAGTACAATTCAGTACTTGGCTTACCATGGTTTCGCAAACAAAATCATGACATCGACTGGGCTCGAGTGACTCCCTGCGATCACTGGGTGCGAGTGGAGCGGAAGAATGACACCGATGACTCCAGCAGTTGCATCGAAGATTTCAGAGACCGAAAATGATAATGTAAAGACAAGCTTCTGGGGTGCGGTCCGGGTATACAGACACTGGGAGCAACCACATTCGACGATCTTCTCAGTAGCATTGAAGATGTTGTAGTATTTGCCCGACAGACTGTGGAATGCATAGGGCTGCTGTGAGCGACTTTGGAAGACATCACCTTGGATTGACCAGGTGATACAGACCCAAGCGCTGGACGTGACGAGCAGAGAGCAGCGGCAGTTGTTGCGGGAGAAGAGCCCCTCCTAGGGGATGCTTGAATGACTGCTGCTGGCTCGCCGAGACCCGAAGGGAGTGACAGGACGGCGGGGCTTGGCGCCTGTGTGGGCGAAGTGTTAATGACAAGGCCTCCTTGATATTCCCTTCAACCGCTTCCATCCTATGTCTCGATTCTTTGGCTCATATAGATCGAGTAGTTCTGTGATATTCCCGACAGGCAAAAGACAATCGAGAGCTCAGAGCGCAGTTTTGAACGTCGAAGACTTATGAAGCAATTGCAAGCCAGGGAACGAGGTATTGCCCCAGATACAAGAGACTACGGTCCTGCAGTAGCTATCATTGCGACTATGAGAATTGGACCTACCAGCGCCGATATGCCCATTCCGGAGATGCTCGGAGATAGATGACAATCAATCTTCGACTATTCCGACTTATGAAGTTATGTGGAATTCTACCCTATCTAATACAGTTACTTCCGATGACAATCTACGAGACTAGCAATTGATTGCTCAGATGCAGATATATGTACCAGTTGCCTGGCCGTACCGAGAACAATCCCGACTACTATTCAAGTGACTAGATCGAATGCCGTACGGCAGAGATTACAATGCCATATACAATGCCGAGTACCATACTGAATTACCATGCAGGTTACAATGCAGATTACAATACCGAATAAATGCCATATCTCTTTCGAGTTGCATTTCCATGAATATTCGTGAATAAGATTCCGACTCAGACTTGGCGATCCCAAGCTTTACAGCTATGATGACAATTGACGACTACAAATCGACTTTGGAATCAACCCCGAATCAAGCCCTTTCAATCGATGTTGCATATGGAGCCATATGAGATTAGTCGCCGGCAGAGCAAAGACTGTGAAAAGAGGGGGATGACCGTACCGAAATATCAAACAATTACAGTCCCGGAAGAGCAGGAACGAAGCACCTCAAGTGATGTGATGGCAAGCACACCTACAGATAAGTTTACCAGTCTACGCAGAGAATGATGATAAGTGCACGGAGTCAAGTGATGGCAAACACACCTACAGATGAATCAACAAGCACCCCAGTGGAGAGCCAGCGAATGCACACCGTGATCTAAGACGATAAGTTCACCTAACATACGACGGACGTCCAGTGAACATGTGAATGCACCAGAGAAGATGACAACCCAACCGAGCCTGATCCATGCCGAACAAGTGCCAATATGGCGACGGAAGCAGTTCTGAACGTGATACTGAACAACTTTCATATGGCTACCGACTCGGTCGCGAAGGTGATCCACAATGACCACCGAGCGTACCGAATAATCTACCGAATGGCATCACAAGACACAGTCGAGAAAACTACCAAGGGATCATCACGAAAATCACACAGCGACGGATCTCACTGTCGAAGAACTTCACATGGAGATCGAGAAGATTGGTGGGAGTCTTACCGTACCAAGCCACGGACCGAGACACTTACCGAATGCCGTACCGAAGGATCAGAAACTCATGCTGAACAGTATACTGAACTAAATGCCAAACCCCCTTACCAGAGGCCTACCAGATGACTACCGCGATACAAATAGATATTGTACCGCCGCGGCCTACCGAAATGGCCACAGGGAAGTCGACCAAGAATGCACCGGAGCTATCATCCAAATGACCTTTACCGAGCAGCGGTCCACCGAGACCCCATCAGATGCCGAATCACGAGATGAAGAGGCTTTTCGAGAGCAACGGCGCACTCCTATCGCAGTGAGTATGACCACCAACTGTGAAGCTTACGTGTTAGGTATGAATCAATGACACACCCGCCACGCCTGGTACAATTGGCGCATTCTACCAGCCTCAAACGGTCACCAGTGAGTCGAACATGAGATCCGACGGCTAAGACGATGCCAAGAGTTAAAGCTCACATCATTGCCCAAAGTCAAGACCAGGCGCCGATGCATTCGATGTACAGATTCAGTGCATTGGGACGCCTGATACAACAGTACGTCAACAGCCAGAATAAGTCACGACAAGGCATAGCCGTTGAAATGACATCAAGATTGAGCGCATCGGGACGTCTCATACAACAGTAAGTCAACAAGCAGAGCAAGTCAGGATAGTCACTGGACAGCGGGCGACGCAGAAGCACGACGGAACCCGCAGGAAGATAGTCTGAACAGAATTCCATGTCGAATCAGAGATTACAATTACAATCCTGAATCACCAATGAATCGCAATATCAATTCGGAGATCGAAGTTACACTGCTACAGAGCTACGATGGCAATCGACAATCAATAGGTTGGAGAAGTCATCGACGGAGCAACAAAATTTCAAACGAGGGAGATAGCCCTGTCTACACAATCAACCGACAACTCGATGGCCCACCGGAGGCAGCCTACCGAGACATGCACTGAGAAGTCTACCAAGAAGTCGACAGTGAAGTCTACCAAGAAGTCGACCAGGATTCCACTGACGCGGCGTGTTGAGAGCGCAACCTGGAAGTCGACCGGATGGTCACCGAAGCGGACATCAAACCAACGACGATTGTCTAGTCAAACAACATCTACTAGTCAATGCCGAGTACCGATGACTACTGGCTGCAAGATATACTCGGGAGAGCATGCAGACGCCATGCATGGAGCTCAGACAGCGCTAGCGCGCTTGAACTTGGTAAGTATAAACATCGTTAGAGAAGCTCACTTGCTAGATGTCAACGAATGAAACAAGACTACATGATTGACGTATAGGATTGACGGCTACGACCGATGCCGGCAGCGGAAGCTCCCATCGATGCCAAGTCGTGAGCGGAAGCTCTACCACCCAGACAATTCCGAGAAAGACCTACGCCAACGTGGTACGAGCTACCAGTGTGGTACTGGATGGCTGGTGGGATGCTGTATGAGTTCGGGAGTGGAGATAAGGAGGAATTGAGGTCTGACACCCGGGAGTGGAGGAACAAGGTCAATAGTTGCGGAACTCGGCACCGGAGGAAAGTTATCAATTGGGTGTTCCTCTTCTCTCTTTCTCCCCTCTTCTCTTCTCCATACTGCATTACTTCATTGGATCTCGGCCAGGGATAAATGGCGTTGGCACGGGTTTTAACCACCTCTGGAAAGCAGCCACGTGGAGGTGGAGTTTCCCCTTGCGCCGGTCAAGTCGAATAATCACGCTGAGCGGTACTAATCGGCAGCGGGACTTTGGAGTTCGTATGAGTACGCACGTGGCATGAATGTTTATCGCTTTCCTTTCCTTTCCATCTCTCTTGTACGCCATATGCAGCCCAGGAGGTCTGTGCCTATAAAGGGGGATACAGTAACGGCGGCAGGGGACCCGGGGCCAGGTAACAGCCATTCTATATAGTCGGCTTGCCACCAGCCATAGATCTCTAGCAATAATCTCACCTATCCATCTACACATAGTATCATGCGCATCCACGTTTGCAACCGTGGTCCTATAAATACCATACGTATCCCCATCCGGCCGAACGCAGGCATACTTGCCCTCACACGCAGCATATAGTGTACTAACCATAGAATGTTCCTTCATCAGTCAGCAAATCTGGATTGAAATATTTATCACGCTTGCGATCCTTGGCATATGGATCAAGATTGAAAGAATGAGCACTGAGAAGAAGAGTATGTATATACAAATGTCTGGGTGGCACACATTTGATTATGGATACGTCAGCTTCCTCGTTGTTACCGGGTGGAACAAGCGCGGTTTCAGGTGGATTTCGCCTCTGTTATGATGTTGGTTGTCCAGTGAGGTGCTCTGTCAGAGGTGCACCCATGCCTTTGCATCCCCAGTGTGTCTGCTGATTCTGGGCTGAGCCATTTTGGCAAGGGAGGCAGCCGTCAGTCTGAGTTTCCTGCATCATTGCCGGGTGTCTTTCCATCCCAGGCTTCACATTTTTATGCCCACAAAACTCAACTCCCCACATGTTCTCTTCTTGGACTTCGGCACGAGGTTCCGTGATTTGAAATTGTGTTTCCTCCATTGCGGCACCCGAAAACCCCCCTTTGGCCATTTTAGCCATATTCAAGGCAAGGAGCATCTCATACTTTCTGGCTGTACCCGACCTCCTTGCCTTGCCATAGTTGGAGACACATTGAAAACCTACATGAAATCAGTCGCTCCATCTTCATATTATATTCGGGTATTACCTCTAACATATACGCTTCCGTAGCATGCTCTAAGGTGGGTACAGCCTGTTTGGTCCACTATCAGGGATCAATATCGCTGAATTGGTCAGGGAAAATCCCAGAGGTGACGACATCGTGATGCTCAATTTCGCAGAGTGTGCGCACTGAGGCATTGGTCGATCATGGAGGTTTCCCATTCCGGGCAGCGATAAATTGGTCATGCACCTCTCTACGTACTCCAGCTACATGTGACATCATTAATTGCCGGCGGTGTACCTCGATACGACAACTGTTACATCCGATCGCATGCTGTTTCCTCTTCTTGCTGCTTCTGGTCATACAGACAATTCTCAACTGTGGGTCCAGGGTCATATCCTCGGTGGCTGCAATTTCAGCGCCGCGGTGAACTCAATTGTGTCTGGGTTGTAGTTGGGTCTCAGTGGGTAGCATATTAGATGAATCGCCCATCGTTCTGCTCGATTCTGTTCCACTCTCACCATGCCGAGGTGTTTGTGGAGCCATCATTTGCTGCTGCGAAAGTGAAGGAATGATGATAACAAAATAAAGTGGGATGTACTGAAGGAGATAACAAAGGGAAGTGGGACGACCTGACGAATATATAGTTAACGTTAAGTCAACAAGGCATACTTAACAGCCAACTTGCTCTTACTACACGAGATGATTCCTGCTGCGCTTAGCTGCTGGATGCACGGGTTGCCAAACATCATGCGATTTGCGCCAAGTTGGTCCGATGTTGTGTGATCGTTTACCGGGAAGGATCAAGGTGAACCATTGCCGAAGCCTCATGTTTGTGCGATATAAATGGTACATTCTTCGTCAGAGAGGATGCCTGCTGATGTTTGTCTCAATAAATCACTGGGATCTTACATGAAACAGACACTAAAGATCATGTCATGATATACGGTAAGCATTGCGATTCCCAATGAAGTGATGGTCGAAACGCAGATTTTGCCTTGATCAAGTTGATCAAGCATACCAAGCTCGACCTGTAAGACTCAGCTTGCCTCTATGTGGTCCATATCTTGTAACATCCAACATCTTGTCCATCAACACAGTTAACGCAACATACTATGGTCAATGACCCGGAAAAGAACCTCTTGCCACTACCGGCAGGCAAACACGGCAAACCGACACTGCGCTCCACACGACGACGTCATTAAGCAAATGAAGCGAAGTGCTGCTCGGAACGCAAGAAGGTCCGAGCCCTTGAAGTGTCACATCACTCGCAATCCATAATGATCCTGGCCGCTAGGAAACCATGGGAAAGTCACTTCATACACAACGAACAGCAGGAGCAATGGATCGATGATTTTATGCACAGAGAAACCACGGTGGCAAGACAGCGAGTCCAAGATGCAGAGACAGCAATGGAACTGGAGCAGGATGATATGAGAAATGCTGAAAACGCGGGATTGACAACCACCAAGCCTGGAACAACATTTGAGGAGATGTTGAACGCCATCGGAGAGAGTCTGAGGAATCTCCCAAGCTGCAACGATAGGGACAAATGTGGCGATGAGGACGATGATGAAAGTGATCCTGCGCGGGGCAAGCTCAGCAAAGATGACGAACCCGGCTGGGTGATGGGCACAATCTCTGGAACAGTCCAATATCGGATGGAGCGTTTTCGGCTGAAGTAGATGAAGCTTGATCATTTGACCCAACTAGGCTGGGGAGACGCGGCCAACTACTTCTGTGAGAGGGATAAGAAGTACAGGACGACCAGATTGATGGTTCCTGCTGTCATTCATTCTCAAACTGCAGACAATGCATCCTCATCTGGGCTGACGACATTTGTTGAGCCTATGGGGACCCTTCATAGCATCCCAGGGAAATTCCAAATTCCGCAAGTGACTTCTCGACCGAGGAGTAGTCAGATGAGTCTAGATTTGCACAAACCGCAGTGGCACGAATGCATTCCGTCCTTCCCGACCGCCCCAATGCCCGATAAGTCACTGAGTCAGCAATCAAAGCATGATGAACTCATTAGGTGTATCCCCTTCATATCACGTCCCAATGTCATTACCATATAGAAATCGGATTCCGACAAAGACATGGTGACGGCTCTTGCGTCACTGGAGGAATCAATAGGCAAATTGACATTTGTGACTCTGTAGCAATTTGAAATGCAATACCTGTACCTAGATTGCTATGCATCAGTTTTTACTTGATTTCGGTGTCCAAATTGTGAGACATGATAATTCGTCTATGCAAGTGCAGGGGTCGGATAGGCCATGCCAATGTTCTAAACCTCAAATATCATCAACTGACGATGAATGACCGTGATATCGTCCTGCCTGTTGCTGTCATGTGAGACAATTCAAACAAAATTACAGAGGAAACTCACTACTAAAATATATGTCAGTGATGCCATACAAGTCATAGATGCCGAGGTCAAAGCGCAATGCAAAGCTGAATGAATGATGACCGTTATGCTGCATACTATCATGCATCCAACTGCACAACTCACTGCACAGACCTGGTGCACATGGTCAAGATGTTGAAATTGCATATGCTAGGTCATGGAAATCGCGGAGAATGAGTTGTATGAGGAAAGGTGAGAACTTCAGGCTAAATATATCAAAAACTGGTATACGGATTTATGTGCGGTTAACTGCCGGCCAAAAGCGCTGGATCCTGATAGGCTAACGTCATTTGTCATTAAGATAACGTGTCTAGTGGTGGATCAGAAATTGAGAGGTTTGGAAGCTTTTGAATTCAAATGATTATACATAGAAACGATTTATCGGCTGCCAATAACAACTATATGCATTCATACATTCATTTGTTGAGCATCCACTGACTATTAGTTTGTCATTAAGTTGGGCGTCAAAGGAGTGTAAACGAACTTTATGCATACATTTTCGCCAAACAAACAGCTGAATAGTCAGGTCCTCCCAAAGTAATTGTATTGGCTGTTTTGATAGGTAACAAGAATAGTCACACGCTTGTTGACCCATTCTGGAAATGAGCGTCAACGCTGTGTCAACCATTTTTGGTCTTGTGAGTTTGATAATCAAAAGATGACATGTTCGCTGTGGGACGTAACCAAAGTATTCACTGCCTCTGAGGCCAAAAATACTAGCGTCGACATCGCTCCCATCGCGTGAAAATGCGCGTCAACACAGCATCAACAATGTTTGTTCTTCCATCTTGGATAATCCCACAGCTGTGCGACGAGATTGAGCTATAATAGAGGTATTTGCCGCCTTTATGGGTACAAATGGCAGCAACGATATTGCTACCACCTCCTATCAATGAGGGTCAATGGAGCGTCAACAATATTTGGTATTGCCTCATGCATACTCAAAGCACTGTGCATTGGCGTTAACCCATAATCAATGTATCGGCCGCCCTTATGGGTGAAAATGCTATTGATACTGTCGCTGCTTACTCCTGAAAATGAGCGTCAACAATTTTTGGTCTCGCATCATGGACACTCGATGCGCCGTGCATTGGCTTGAACCCATACTCAATGTATCAGCCGCCTTTAAGGGTACAAATGCTAGTGACGATATCGCTACAACCTCCTAAAAATGAGCCTCAACGGAGCGTCAACAATTCTTGCTCTTGCATCATGGACAATCATAGCCCTGTGCATCGCTGTTGACTCATAATCAATACAGCGGCCACCACAATGGGCCACAATGCTACTGACGATATCGCCACCACCTGCTCAGCATAAGCGTCAACAGAGCGTCAATAATATTTGGTCATGCATCTTGGATCATCCCAGGGTTCTGGAACGACATTGTCCCATGATCCAATGATTGGCTGCCTTTATGGGCAAAAATGCTACGCAGTCTATCGCATCTGCCTCCAATACTTGAGCGCCCACCGAGCGTCAACTATATTAGTGGGGGCTCAGTAAGATGCACTGCAATGAACTGAATCACATTGTTACAGAATCGAGTCTTACACGGTCAGTCTTTTCAATCTGCCCTTATATACACCTCCAGAAATATGCATGCAATGTCTCACAGATCTGATTTTTTTGCTTGTAGCTGTAGAGTCAATATGTAAGAACCCGCAGTGTACTGTACTGGATCAATACCTTCGGCAGTCATTCGAGTCGGATTTCACAGCTATCGATTTCCTACCGGCAGGTCGCATTCGAAATCTTTCAACATCGCATTGCTCAAGGTGATGATCTCTTCCACAAATGAACATATCTTCATTCATCATTTGAGCGACCTTACTTTACAAATCATGATCAATTCTGGGTGGGCTTCATTGATTGGAGACTTGACGCGGCCTATTCCTTGGAATAGTTCTAGACATGCACCTTCCTGGCAATTCTATTTACACTTCGGAAGTGAGAAGACTGGCAGCCCTGGCATCATAATTATAATTTGGCATCAACTTCTGTGCCATCCATCAGAACATGGGACGAGCGCAATTGGGACAAATGTACTGGCAAGAGCTCACATCGCAACGTTTGACGAATTGACAGAGTTAGAGTTCACTGAATTGACTTGTTCGACAGTTGATGAAACAGCTTTGGCCATCCTGAAGAGGCCATGAAGTTGAGGAATCACAATATTAAGTTCGTGGAGGAAGATCATCTTTGACATGCAGGTTGATCCATAGTGCCCGAAATGACAGACAAATCATTCTAAACTGGCAGATAAGGACTTTGAAACTTGTGAATTTCACCAAGACCGGTGGAATCGCTACCTGATGTTGGGATTTAATTGGGCTCATATTCCATGGAACGCTATATCAAATCTATAGCTACGACTGTCATATAAAGTATCACGCGATGACCGGGTGCTGCTATCCACTATGACCCGTTGGAACATTCGCAGGGGGGAATATTCACTGACCATGGATGCAATCAAGAAGCAATTGGTATTATGAAATAAGGTTTGTTTGGCATTGGACAGATGGACATGACCGAACAAACGAGCCATAAAGTCCGTCATTGCCTACTATATGGATCGAAAATGGCCATGTGGTGAAGTTCCGCTCGCATTCGATGAGGTTGATCGCCCGTTTGTTCCCCTTTTCAAATGGTAATGAAAGATGATTGGTCAAGGGCCAACATTCTGGAGGATAACTAGCCGTACATGTGAAGGACGTGCTTGATCATTTTGAGCTTACCAAAGGCCGTTTACTTCTTAATATGACTGATATCACTTCCTCAAATTTCTGGATGACACGCGAGCTGCAATCAACACTCAACGCCTCCCCTATGCAGTGGCCTGCTTTGAGGAACCACATACCTGGCATTGCGCACGTCATACAGCTGGCTTTAGGTGCATTCATAAGCAGAGTTGGTGTAAATGGCCACACCAAGTCATGGGAAGCCCATGAGCGCAATCAGCAATTAGAAGAGAATGAGAGCATATATATTAGAAAGAGTCAAAGACATCGGAAAGACAGCAACACCAGAATCAATAAGCTGTCGGCCCTGCAACTGGGTTAAACAAAGATCATAGAGACAGTGTGTATTTCATGATATTTCGAAAGTCCTGAAATTGACCTTCATATAGCAGAGAATGCTTGCGGTATTGAAGACACTGACACCTTGTCGTCGAAACAAGTTCATCGACAGTCAAAAAGCCGACTTTCGCATCGCTGTACTGCCGATTGTGGATATGAAGACATGATGGAACTCAACACTGGAGTTCATCGAGAGCGCGTACCAATTACGGGAATTCACACCTGAACCACTCCAAAATCCAAAACACACTAATCACCAGCCATTTTTCACAACTCAAGCTCAGTGGAACATTATGAAGAATGTCATGGAAGTATTGAGGCCATTTCAATAATGGACCCTGAGGATGTCAAAAAGGTATACAGTCACATTGCATCACGTGATCACAGTGTACAATGACATGTTCAACCATATGGACAGCGTGATGGCAGCTTGGGCTAAGAAGAAAACTCCATGGAAGGAAGACTTGTTCTTGGCTGTGAAGTCAGCTCGACAGAAGCTGTCCAAATTCTACCCAGAAGTGACTCCGATGAAGGGAATGCTTCTCATTTCTGCACATATCCTCGATCGGTTTCGGATGTTGTGATCGTTTAGAAAGTGGGACATAGGACTGGATATCAATCCTGAGGATGAGATATCTCATACTATGCAATCTCAAGAGGCCATTCTGAATTATGTGTAGTGTTAGCAACGGGTCCAAATTCCCGGGTCGGTTCCGGGTTCGGTTCCACTCAAAACCGGACCTTTGCAACGGGTCTTACCACACGAAAATCCCGGACCGTAGGAAATATGGCGGTTTTACCACCAAAAACCCGGCATTTCAAGTCCACAATTTTCACTCCAATTAAATATTTGAGTTCTGATCATATCATGACATGATCAGTACGTAAATTGTCCAGTTCAAGCCCCTCTTTCACCTCCCGCATTCAGATTTGCGATCGGACCAATATTTGTGGAGGCGCTGTAGAAAACCCGCGAAATTGGCTTAAAAATCGCCTTTATTTCACAGCCACTCAACGAATATCAGTCCAATCGCAAATCTGGATGCGGGAGGTGGAAGATGGGCTAGAACTGCACAATGTACGTACTGATCATGTCACGATACGATCAGAACTCATATACTTAATTGTAGTGAGAATCACATGAAGCGTAAAATTGAACCGCGGTCCGGGTTCATCCAGGACTCAAACCCCCGGGTTGATGTCCGGTCCGGGGATGAAACCCGCCAAGACAGGGCGGTTCAGGTTGCTTGGCGGTTCCTGACCCGGACCGGGGCCTTCAGTTCAGTTCCAACCCGGACCGAAGCCGGGTAACCCAGAACCGTTGCTAACACTAAGTATGTGGAGCATGAATTCTGTGCCAGACATCGAGGTGTGCTGGTGTATAAACACGAAAGCTTACCAAGCTACAATCTCATCCCCACTTCAACCTCTTCAGGATCGTCTTAATCTTCCTTTCATCAATATGATTTGCCCACCAGTGATGAAGAATATTTAACACCTAACAATGTGGCTGGGATGACACCCGGACGAAGCAATCTCGCAGCACATCCATTGACCGCCACCCCGCTCCATTACAATTTGCCGCCTGAAGCACCAACAAACTGGTGGCAAATTATTCCAAATCTCAATGATTACCACTCCGACTCGATGGAGATAAGCGGTACCTTGAGGTTACTGGACATATCTGACAGGTGGTGTCAACATGATGAAATGAATACAAAGTACGCCGATTTGCCCAATATGGCGCTTGCCATATCCTGTATCATCCCACATGGTGCTGGAGTGGAGGCCAGTTTCTCCCTTGGCGGACATGTTGTCAACTGGTGTCAGTCAATAACCACAGGTGAGACCCTTTGCAAACAAGTTGTTGTAAGGGAGTTTGCTCGCACCAATAACGGAATTTAGGCAGGCCCTGACCAAGAAGAGGATACAACGAACACAGAAAACAACTCGGAAAAGAATTCAGAGGCGGACGAAAGGCAATTGCTCAGAATGACTAAAGTTCACAACTTCTTGCAGATGTTGCAGGACTGCGAAAACCCGCATGCTACCCGGAAGGAATCTGGCGCTCAAAACAAGGAGGTGACTGCCGTGGGATACATTTTCAACACGGATGAGATTGTCAAAGAATCGTGGTCACTCATTCAACATGATGGTGTGGTTGCATTCAGATCATCAGGAAGATCTCCTTTGCCACCAACTTTATCTGCAAAGAACACCCCTGGAGGCCCAACTCAAATATTCAATGTCGGCCAGATCTGAAGATTCAACTGTCATCCAGTCACAAGTGATGAAGAGAGCCCACCTGAAGGCATGTTGAACACTGAAGATTGGCTTAACAGGAATCGGGACTTAGATAATCCAAATGACACTGAAGATGATTTTACGGCTGACGTTGAATCTTATTCATGCCAACACAGAACGATTCAGGATCCAGAATACCCAGAAGAGCGGGATGTGTGCACCACGCCAAATTTTCCCGGATTGTTTTGGCCCAGAGTGCAGTCAAAGAGGCAAGCTGAAAAGGTGTTGATGACGGTCATTGCAAATGAAACATGGAGGAATAAGTGATTGAAGAAAATGTAGGACAGAATGGGTCAATATTTCACCAGCTGCTTTATGTATCTTGACTGGGATTTTTAGTTAAAGATATATTATGTGCGAATGGTGAGCAGTAGCTTCTGAATACAGGTTGATAAACAGATGTATAGCAGGTGCAATGAACCTTGTGACAAGATACATAAATTTTAGTCATGTGAGAGGAAACAGTGCAAGAATGTTACAGCACTCGGCTTTGCCACAGGGCCCGGTCCCAATCTGTGAGAAAGACTACCAAGAAGTTCAGATCATGATGGAAACTATTATCGATGTCAGCAGATGTTCGATGGACAATATATCGAAATGAGAGTCAATGGAGCGTCAACGATTTGTTGTTGTGTAAGTACTGTACCCACACAGTGATTTAGTCGCTGTTATGCATAACCGATGTATCGGCAGCTTTTATTTGCAAAAGAGACATCAAGACGGTCACCACCACATTCTGAGAATGACAGTTAACTGAGCATCAATGATTTGTGGTATTGTACGTACAGTAATTACTCGGTAATTTGGTCGCTGTTGTGCATAACCAATGTATAGGCATCTTTTATAAGCACAAGAGACAGCAACACGGTCACTGTCGCATTCTGGGAATTTGCGTCAACGGAGTGTCAATGATTTGTGTTTTTGTAAGTATGGTAAGTACACAGTGATTTGGTCGCTTTTATGCATCACTGATGTATTGGCAGCTTCTGTAGGCAAACAGACAGCAACACAGATAAAGTTGGCTACCATTCAGGGTTACTCAGCTTCGGTCCGGGTTTTGAACTGGACCGGAGCCGCAATTCTGGTTTGTGGCCCGGACCCCAGCTAGAACCGCCCGGATTGGGGCAGGGTTGGGACCGGAATGCGGTTCCATTTTACGGTTCGTTCAACTTTGGGCTCAATTAAGTATTTGAGTTCTGATCGTATCCTGTCATAATCTATACGTACATTGTGCAGTTTCAGACGGTCTTTCACCTCCAGCATTCCGATTAGCGATCGGATCAATATTCATTGACTCGGAGTAAAATGAAGTCAAAAATAACGCCAACATCACCGGGTTTTCATAGCGACTCAATGAATATTGATCCTATCACAAATCTTGCAGCAGGAGGCGAATGAGCGGCTGACAATGCACAATCTACGTATACATTATGTACAGATACGATCAGAAGTCAATTATTTAATTGAAGCAACAAATGTTGACTATTGATGCGCCTGTTTTGTGTGCAAACCCATTGCAACAGTCTGGTTCCGGGTCAGCCCTGGACCAGGAACCGAACCAGACATCAGGACCTGTTGCTACCACTAAATACAGTCACCACCCCATTGTGACAATGAGCGTCAATGGGTGCGTCAATGATTTTTAGCTTCGCATCCTGGATGATTTATGTTCCAACTGGTTGCAGACATCCATTTATCAGATATTGGCTGCCTTCGATGGAAAAAACCACAGCGACATACTCGCTGCCGCATCCTGAGAATGAGCGTCAACGGAGCATCACTGATTTTGAACTTCGTATCCTGCGTAATTCATGTTCCAATCTGTTGCAGACATCCATTCATTATATATTGGCAGCATTTACTGGCAAAGACAACTGCGGCATGCTCGCTGCCGCATCCTGAAAATGAGCATCAACGGAGGGTCAACATGTATAGTTGTTGCATATGTTGCAATCGAGGCATCGCACTGATCATAGCATTCATACCGGAATTATTGACCACCCTCATAGGTAAAAATACAATTCATCAGAGGTAAAACACTGATTCCAAATTAATCAATATTGCATGCTGCAAAGCATGCAAAAACATATCCTTCGTTGTTGAAATCGCGAGTTTGACAAGATACTCTTATTGTTCTTCAAAAGCAACAGCCTTAACTGAAGCTAAGGTTGGGCCTGCTGGGCGACCAACTCACAACAGGGCGAATTGGGATCGGTTGGGAGATTACGATCGAACCGTACCCAAGTTGACATTTTGGGTTCATTCGCAACCATGACTGCCAATTTGGCAAAGGTTCCGTTTGGACCCGGAACCTGACCCGAAGTGACAGTCCAGAACAGTTGCTAATACTACTTAGAGAACGAACTGAAACCTTAAATGTGTAGGGATTCAAATGAATCGACCACCATCCCGCTGAACGTAACGAGCATAGCTCACCTGAACACATTTCACACACTGATAAATGGCTCAACTGGATCGGGGACTTGGATGATCCAACCGACTGTGATGACGACTGGGAGGCAGACAACGAATCTGATATAGAACTGGACAATGACAGATAGAATTCTGAAACCCTGGTGCATCAGAATGTGAGTCCTGCTACGAATGTTCCTTGATCGATTCCACGTATATGACAATCACAGGAAATGGCTGAAAAGGCCTTGTTGACAGTCAATATAATGGATATGAGCAGGATGCAGGGGATCAAGAAAAAGTAGGACAGAATGCAACAACGTATGATCACCGAGTTCAATATGTAGTTAGACCGAGAATTTCATTTAGAGAAATATCATTGGAGAATCTTAAGCAGTTGCATGAGGATAATGGTCAATAAACAAAGGTATAGCAGGCAATATGAATTAATTGGCAAGATATATGAATTTTAACAGGATGAGAGCAACCAGCGCTAGAATATTACTGGGCTTGGCTTTGCTATAGAGCCAAGTCCCAATCTGGCAGAAAGGCAACCAGTAGGTTCAAATAATGATGAATGCTATTATTAATGGCAGCAGATCTTGACAGGACAGTACATGAAAATGACGGTCAACGGAGTGTCAACGACTTTTAGTCCTCTAAGTACGGTAATTGAAAACTCAACTGGTCGCTGCTATCCATAACCAACTTACAGGTATTCTCTCTTGGCAAAAGAGTCAGCGACACAGACAGTGACTCATTCTGAAACTGAGTGTCAACGGAGCATCAACCATTTATGGTGCGGTAAGTAAGGCATTTGTGCAATGATTTGCTCGCTGTTATGCATAACCAATATATCGGCGGTCTTTCCTAGAAAAACAGAAAGTGACATAATCACCTCCATGTTCTGAAAATGAGCGTCAATGGAGCATCAACAATTTATGGTCTTGCATCATGCATAATCCAAGGGCCATGCAACAACATGAACCCAAAATCGAAGTATTGGCTACCTGTGTTGGTAATCTTGTTCGTGACAATGCTGCTACCACCTACAATGAGTTTCAATGGAGTGTCCATGATTTTTGATCATGTGAGTAAGTTATTTGGGCAGTGATTTGCTTGCGGTTATGCATAACCAACATAGTGGCAACATATATAGGGAAAAGATAAAGCCACACAGTGGCTGCCACGTTCTGAAAATGAGCATCAACTGAGCGTCAATCATTTATGGTCTTGCATCTTGCATAATCCAAGGGCTGTGCAACAATTTTAACCCATACTTGATGTATTGGTAGCCTTTATTGGCAATATTGTTAGTGACGATGCCACTACCACATCAAATGAGCGTCAATGGAGTGTCAAAGATTTTTGGTCTTTAAGGTAAGGTAATTGGGCAGTGATTTGCTTGCTGTGATGCATAACCAACATATTGGCAGCCTTTATAGGCGAAACACAAAGCGACACAGTCACAGCCATGTTCTGAACTTGAGCATCAACGGAGTGTCAACAATTTATGGTCTGGTAAGTATGGTAATTGAATGGTGATTTGGTCACTGTTATGCATAACCGCTGTATTGGCGGCTTTCATCAGGCAAAAGACAAAGCAACATGGTAACTGCGCCATACTGGGAATAAGGGTCAATGGAGCATCAATGATTCTTAACATTGCATCTTGGGTAATGTAAGTTCTGATTGGTTGCAGACATCCATTAATGTGATATTGGCAGCCTTGAGTGGAAAAAGGAACAGCGACATGCTCTCGGCCAGATTCTGAAAATGAGTGTCAACGGAGCGTCAACAATTTCTCGACTTGGATAATTGGTAATCAAGGCATCGCACGGATATTCCTGCACATACGAGAACTATTGGCCGCCTTGATAGAAAATTGACAATGTATTGAAGGAAATTCACAGACTCCAAAATACTCAATATCGCAAACTGCAAATCATGCAAAAAACAAATTATTGGCTGTTGAGTATGCGATTTTGATAAGATATTAATATCAAACTACAACAACATCAGCTTAATATGAATCTATAGATGGACCCTCTGGGAGACACGCTGATAACCCACCAAATCCAGACTGTTTGGGAGATTTCCATCGAACCGTAACCCAATTGGCAGTTCTGGGGTATCGCCAACCTGGACCCCAAATTTGGCAACAGTTCAGTTTGGACCCAGACGCGGACCCGCAGTGACGGTCCGTAATCGTCGCTGACCGTTTCTGTGTGTCCTCCTCACCCTCGCTGTCATCATTGTCATTGCCACTGCCTGGACGCCTCCTTCAACCGCTTCAAGCTCTAGGATCTGCCCAGTTGTGCTCATCATCATCCTCGTCGTTTATCTCTTCCCAACTCAGTGGTCGAACGGGAGGGAAGTCACCTGGCTTGTACTGCCGGCATCTTCGCAGGTCAATCTTTGCACTGGAATCATCGCTACAGTACCAGGACAAACGCTCGCTGGTGACTTTCACCGTCCCCGAGCATGTTGTCCGCGGATTGGAGCGATTGACTTGATCCCCAAAGGCATGAGGGTTGTCCCACCTCCAATTGTTCATTTGGTCTCGAGCGTCGTCAAACATTTGCCCCATATATGAGTGGAAGGCACCCCACCACTCCCGAAAAGGCGAACTCCTTGCTCCTGCAGTGTGGCCACAACGGGTGGAATTGTGAAATGTGGTGAGTCGTGACTGGATCAAGAATGATTACATCATAACACAGGTCCCATGCACTGTCATGCTTGATGCTGCAAACAATGTATATATATATGAGTCCATGGATGTGTTCTGATATGAATCATTGAATACGATCCCGATCTAACCACAGGGGTCGATTCATATCCGTTGTCCGCATCTTTGCCCTACTGTTCCCTTTTCTTTCCAGCTGCCCTTTGGTGCAATTGCTCTGAGTTGAAAAGGAATCAACATCCAAAACGTTAGCATTATGATACAGTGGCATGTAGCGGAAGGATGCCCAGAGACAAAATACAGAGTTGGGTAGGTTAGCGGATGTGTTTTGTAACGAGAAGCTTTGTTTTGTGTGAGTCACATAATGTCGACATAGCTCAGGATGCTGGCAGTGTGTATAATCCGGGGGAAAGGACAAAGGAGGTGAAGGCGGCAAGATAGGATGTATATAATTGAGTTTCGACAATGTCTGGGTTCAACTTGTGAGATATGATGCTTTTGATTCATATCCTGCATTTTGAAGATTATAGAACACAAAACGGCCCAGCCTTCATCTTGCAAAACAACCAGGCACCTCGAAAACGACAAGACTCATAACCAGATCCAGTACTCATGTGAGGACAGTGTACAACACCCAATGTTGCGGTTGCATCACACATCACTTTTACTGCTCAGACCTCATGCATCTCGGAGCACAGAGAGTAGTTCTCACGTTGTCCAAACTGTGCAACCATCCACTGACACATCTACCAACACACCTAGCTCTGGTAAACGCACACAGAACTGATGTCATGGGATAGAGAATACTTCATCGTTCGCGTTGCAATGATTTTAGCTCTGAGAACAGGGGATATCCACAGGGAAGCTGAAGTTATACACAATGAATGGTTCGAAGTATTGTGCCAAGAACGAGTGCGATACTATAACAATCGTGCGAGGAAGGCAGAAACACCCTTCAAGCGGTGTCAATAGACCTTCAGATGTTGCTGTAACAGTGAATATCAATGCTGAGTTTGATCTGAGTTCACTCTGATGGCAGTTACCTCTGCAATTGAATGTGTTTCAAGGGATCCTGTCACCGAGTATCGTCACGGGCCATTGTGATTCAGAGTCTAACACAGCATACACTGGGCATCCCTGGTATTTCGAATCCCTCCCTGGTCGATCAGAAAAGATTCTACCTTGCCTGCCGTTGCATATGCCTGGACAGGTGATTATTCCTAAACACTTAATGTCGACCATATATATTGGACTATGCCTTCCCATACTTCTCACCCTGCCATGACTCGGTTTGTACGAATTGGTCAGAAACAACAAATGTGTAAGCCTTCAGGGAATCTTCAGCTTCCCCCTGCTGGGAGATGCCTTTCCGCACCGGCTAGTGAGAGGGATTACTCTCAAGGAGGGAGTTCCGTAGCCTCTACAATCCATGGTCAGAACTCCACCCCGTCATCTTTGCTGAACAATTCTGGCGTCCCAGATATGACTCAAAGCATGACTTCCACCCAGTCCGCTTCACAGAGACGGTCAAGTAATAATCCAACCACTACGTCGGGTACAAGCAGTCGTAGCACACCAGCTCCAGGAGGAACAATGCAGTAAGACACAACCAGTCGCATTGAATGTGGTGTTAGTGACCGGTCCTGGTAACCCGGTAGCGGTCCTGATTCAGAGGGTAAAACCTGGTCAGCGTGGTTCTAGACCCATCCACAAACCCGACATGCTGCCGCTTGGTGGGCCAGACCATGACCCATTCTAGTCAACTCGCGGGATTTGCCCAGTCTGGCTAGACCGTTTGGATCCAATCTTGGTTGTGCATTTCGGGTTTCTCTATTCATGGTAATATTCAGATATCCTACTTTTAATTGCAAAACATTGACTCTGGTACCACATTGTCATTTTCTGATGTATTGACAGCCTTTATATAGCAAACAAGTGGAGAGACGTTCGCTACCCCATCCTGAAAATTAGCGTCAATGGAGCTTCAACAATTGATGGTCTTGCATCTTGGGTAATCCAAGTTGCGCTTAATCGCACATAGCTATAGACAAGTGATTGGCAGCATTCATGAGCAAATAAGCAAGTGATATTGCCACGATATCCTCCTGAACAGTAACACCATATGTCATTCACCAAGGTGCAACTGAGTGTTGACAAGCGTTTTAGACTACAAAGACAGCAAAAACTGAGTATATGGACTTCAACAGCCGCAGCATGCTTCGATGAACCATGATCGAAGGCCCAACATCGTTGACACTCCATTGACGCTCACTTTTGTGATGGGGCGGGGAGTGTGTCGGTTTCTTCTTTGCCTATAAAGGATGGCAACACTTCTATTAGGTGTAATCACTACCAAATCGTATTTTCATTACCCGACTTACAGGACAAAAAATCATTGATGCTCCATTGATGCTCATTTCCAAAATTGGGCATGGAGTACCTCGCTTCCTTCTTTGTGTATAAAGGTTGTCAACGCTGTTGTTATGTATAACCACTACAACAATACTTCTTAATTACCAGACTAACAAGTCCTAAAGTCATTGACGCCCGGTTGAAGCTCATTTTCAAGATGGGGCCGGGAGCGTGTTACTTTCTCTTCTGCCTATAAATGGTGGCAACGCTTCCAGTATGAGTATTCACTACCAAATAGCGTTTGTATTACGCAACTTACTGAACAAAAAATCGTTGACGCTCTGGTAATGATCATTTTGCCATGGGCATAACTGCAACATGGAACCATTCACTCTTGCATCGTATATCAATAGTGGTCTGGTGGCTGCCATGCTGTGCTGTTCGTGTATGTTCTCCTTTATTTCTACATTGTTCTTTAATGATGCATATAAGTATACCCTTTAAAATATACATTAAAGTGTCCGCAAATTGTATATAATGATAATCCTCAACAATCCAATTACGTTAGTCAACTCTTGTGAACGCTGTCACGTTCACTCAAATGGCTGGTGTCGTCTATACGATGGCTGACAGCTGCTTTGACATGTAGCTCATAGTGAACTATCCTCAGAATGGCCCTTCATCAGTCAGCAAATATGGATTCAAACCTTGATCGCGCATGAGATTCTTGGCATATGGATCATGTTTGAAAAACCGAGTGCTGCGAAGCAGAGTGTGTATATACACATATCCAGGTGGCACACCTACAGTTTCGGAATTTTAGGTTCTCTGACTGTTGTCAGATTGCACAGGGGGCGTTCTGGGCCTCGGTGGCGCCGGTCGCGGTGGTGGTGCACCTGGGCCTATGCGACAGCAGCGAGTGTGTGGATTCTTTCCTGTGTCAGTGTTGCAAGGAAGGCAGCCATCCTTTCGTGTTTCATGAACCTTTGCAGGGTGACATTCCATTGCAGCCTTCACCTTGTAATGCCCGGGAGACACAACTCACCGCGTCATTTCATCTTCTACATCGGCGTGAGGCTTCTTCGTTAGTTGTTGCGTTTCCTCTATTGCGGCGCGCAAAAACCCTTCTTTAGCCATTTTGGCCATATGCAAGGCAAGACACATGTCTGAAAGTTGAAGCTGTACCCGACCTGCTTGTCTTGCCATTGTAGCTGACATGTTGAAAACCGAGAAGAAATTAGTTAATGCTTCTAAAGAGAGATTCGGCTGTTACCTCAACCATATATGACTCTGTAGCTTCCTCTAAGGTCTTTAAAGCCTGTTTGGTTGTTTCGCAGGGACATTTATCACCAAATTTGTCTGCCTGTATCCCCGAACTGACATCATTGTGATGTCCAATTTCGTGGACTGTGCAGGCAGCTGCCTTGTTCAACCATGGAGGTTTCCCGTGACAGGAAGCAATGACCTGGTCACGCAGTGCTCTATGTACGGCAGCCATGCGTTACATTGTCATGTGGCTGTCGTCTCCCTGGATGTGGATTGACTCACATCCGATCATATGCTGCTTTCTATTCTTGCTGCTCCCGGTTGTAAGTACTAATTGTGAACATGCGTTCTGGGTCATAATTTCAGTGGCTACAATTGAAGCGTCGGGGTGGACCAACTGGTGTCTGCATCGCTGCAGTGTCTCACTGGGTGGCGCATCGGTTGAAGCGCCTGTCATTCGGCTCGATTTGGGTCAAAACGCACATGTTTGAAGTGTATCTGCAGCCATGACTAGCCGTTGTGGAATGGTGAGGAAGATCATCACGAAAAGAAGTGGGAAGTCCTGAATAATATATAGTTAGCTACAAGTCAAAACAGAACAAGTGACAGCTTACTTGCACCTCCAATTCAAGGTGAATTCGGCTGCCTATAGCTGCACTGCGTATAGCAGCTGGGGATTCCAAAGGTCCCGCAATATACAGTAAGTCAGTCTAATGTTGTTTGTTTGTTCACAGGGATACATTGTAATGAACGACAGCTGATATCTCATGTTTGATAGATATATAAAGGACACTCTTCGAGGGAAAGGATGTCTGGTGATGTTTGTTTGAAGACATTTCCAGGATCTTACATGAATCATACGCTAACCATCAGGTCATGATTTGTGGTAAGTATGACCATTCCCAATGAAGTGACGGTCAAAATGCTGATTTTGCTTTGTTCAAATTGATCAAACCTACCAACCTTGGCATAAAAGATGCAGCTTGCCTCCATGTGGTCCATATCCTGCAACATCCAACATCTCGCCCAACAACAAGGTCAACACAAGATGCAGTGGTCAATGCTCTGAAAAAGAACCTTGTGCAGAGTCCGGCTGGCAAATATGGCAAATCAACAAACAAATCCACAAGACGAGGTCATCATCACACTAAATGCAACAGTGGCTTGGAGGCAGAAATGATCCGAGCTTTGGAAGCATTGCGCAGCTTAAGATCCAAAATGAAGCTTCCGGCAGAGAAAAGACGCAAAATGCACCTTTTAAGCCATGAGGAGAAAGAGAAATGAATTGAGGATTAGGTGGATGGAGTGACCCCAGTGGCAAGAAAGCGAGTCCTAGACGCAGAGACAGCGAGTTTTCGAGGGAAGGAACATATCAGGAATCTTGAAAACGCATGATCGACAACCACAAAACCTGAAACAACGTTTGATGAGATGTTGAATGCTATCGGAGACAGTCTGAGTCATCTTGCAAGTTCTGAAGATCAGGGGAATGGGGAAGAGGAGGATGATGATGAAGAAGATACAGAGCTTGGCAAGCTGAGCACAGATTACAAACGTGGCTGGGTGATGGGCACAATTTCCAAAACCATACAGCACCGCATGGAGAGTTTTGGGCGAAAGCAGATGAGGCTTGACGAACTGACACAACCGGGATGGGAGGACGCAGCTGACTACTTCTGTGGGAGATGTACAATGTACGGGACAACAGAATACATCGTTCCGGCAGCTTTGCACCCCGAAACAGACACCATAGCCGCCACACCATAACCGACCACATTTGGAGAGATGATGTAGGTTCTTGATATCGTCCCCAGACGATCACCAATGCCTCAAGTGACCTCTCGACAGTGAAGTGGTCAAATGAGACAGGGTTCCTTCAAAGCTGAGGCAGGCAATCACAGAGCATCTCTGAAACCCGACACAGTGCCCTATTTGTCACAGATGGAGATTGTGAAGCCAGTTGAACCTTTAAGCGTTTACCCCTGCACCTGGAATCAATAGCTAATTACCGAATAGAACTGTGATTCGGACGAAGATATGGTGACAGCTCATGCGTCACTGGAGGAGTAGATATCCAAATAGGTACTTTGATGACGTATCTCGAGTACATGAAATTTGTACCTACTTGGTTACATGTCAGCTTTAACCGGATTTCAGTTACGAAATTGTGAGACATAATCATTTGTCAGTGTGTGTGCAAGGGTCGTATGGGCCATGCGAAACTTCCAGACTCCAAATTGAGTTAATTGAGGATCAATGAACTGTATATGGTGTTGCCTCTTACGGTTAAATGATAACGCAAAACCTGAATTTTGGACGAAATTTACTGAAAATGTTTAATAAAGCGATGTCAGACGACTCACAGATGGAGCGGTCAAAGCACATCCGAAACCCGGATAAATTTCAGCCGCCAGGCTGTATTTATCCATGCCGCAAACTACATAACTCTTCGCTCAGATGTCCCACACATTGTCGAGAAATTGAAAATTGCGGTCGGTACATCATGGAAATCAAGGACCATTACCTGGATAAGGAATGATGAGGACGTCAGGCTATCAATATCTAAAATTGGAGCACGGATATTCATGCGGTCAACTGCTGGCCATCAGCACTGAAACGCAACGGACCTACATCATTCGTCAGGCAAATGACGTGTTCAGTGGTGGCTAAGAAACTGAGATGTCTGGAAGATTTTGGATTCAAATGATAATACATAGAAATGGTATACTGGCTGCCAAAAAAGACTGTACAGATTCTATGTACAATTGTTGACCACTGAATGACTGTTAGTATGTCTCAATGGTTAGCTCAGAGGTCAGCGTTAACGGAGCTTCAACGATTTTTGGTGTTGCATCATGCAAAATGCAGTTTGTTCTGCTGAAGCATTCACTCATAATCAAACTATAGCCTCCCTTTCTAGTCCAAATTCGGTGCGACAACATCGCTACTATGTCCTAAGAATGAGCGTCAACGGAGCGTCAACGACTTTTGGCCCTGCTTTATGGAAAATGCAAGTGTTGTGCGGCAACATTATACCATAGTCGAACTATGGGACGCCATTCTAGGCGAAGATAGTAGGGACATCATCGCTTGAATGTCCTAGAAGGGAGTGTCAACGACTTCTGCCCTTGCATCTTGGAAAATGGAAGTTCTGTGCAGCGACATTAAGCCATAATTGAACAATCAGTGGCCTTTCCAGGCAAAAATGCTTCCAACAACATCTTCACTGTGCCCGGAATATGAGAGTCAATGGAGCATCAACGATATCGGGCTATGCATCGGGTAAAATAAAGGGGCTATGGGCCTGCATCGATCCCTACTCGAACTACCGGCCGCCTTTCTAGCCGAAAATGCTCATGAGAAGATCATTACGTTGTCCCAACATGAGCGTCAACGGAGAGTAAACAGAGTGTCAACAATTGTTGAACGTGCAGCTTAGATATTACAATGGCAATGGAACCCGGATAACCCACAACAAACCCATCGGCTGCCGGTATTTGCAGAAATTCTAGTGACCATATCATCTCCGTCTCCTACAATTGAGTGCCTAGAGAGCATCAATGGTTTTTGTGGAAGCTCAGAATGCCATACCACAATGAACTGTATTGTGCTGTTCCTATATCAAGTTTGACGCGGTCAGTCCTTGCAATCTGACCTTGTATACAACTTCACAAATATGCATGCAATGTCTTACAGTTCTGATTTATTTACTTGTAGCAGTAGAGTCAATGTCTAAAAACCCGCAGTCTGCTTTGCAGTATCAGTATATGTGGCAGTCTTTCGAGTCAGATTACCCAGCTTTCTGATTCCTACCACCAAGTCGGATTGAAAATCTTTGAACACCTCAATGGGCGAGATTTTGATATCTTCCAAAAATGAAGTTGTCTTTTTTCGTTGTTTGAGCGACCATACTTCACCTATCATCTTCGATGCCCGGTGGGCTTCAATGAATGTTCACCTGAAGCGGCCTATTCCTTGGAATAATGCTAGACATGCATCTTTGTGGCGATTCTACTTACACTGCGAAATTGAGAAGGCCGGCAGCCCTGGCATCATATGTATCATTTGTCATCAAGTTCTTCGCCATCCATCTAACCATGGGACTAGCTCAATGGGGAAACTTCTGATAGCCAAGGCTCACATAGCAAAGTTAAATGAATACACAGAGTCAGAGATTACTGAAATGACCAATCCGACGGTTGATGAAATAGCTTTGGCCATCCTGAAGAGGCAAGGATGTCGAGGAATCATAACTGTATGTTCGCAGAAGAATATCACATCTGACATCCACCTTGATCCATATTGACCAAAATGACAGACACAACGTTCGAAATTGGCAGCTAAGGACTTTGAAACTTCCGAATTTTACCAAGACGCATGGAATCATTACCTCATATTAGGGTTTGTTCCGGCTCATATTCCATTGTACACTATATCACATCTAGAGCTGGGACGGTCATACAAGGCATTGTGCGATGACCTTGTGCTGCAATCCGTTACGACCTTCAGCAAGGTTTTCCGGATGGCATATGCACCGACCGTGGATGTAAATAAGAAGCAATTGCCATCATGAAATACAGTCAGCTCACCACAGGATTGATGGAAATCAACCCACAAACTAGCCAGAACGTCAACCATCGCATACTATATGGACCAAAATTGGGCATTGCATGAGGTTCAACTCGCGTTCAATCAGGTAGATCTCCTGTTCTTTTCACCGTTCGAAACCTAATTAAGGATGATAGGCCCAGGGCTAACATACCGGAGCTAGGCAAGCCGTACATTTGGAGGTTGTGCCTGATTGTTTTGACCTTACCGACAGTGGTTTGCTTGCAATTATGACTGATAATACCTCCTCAAAATACCCGATGACACGGGAGCTCCAATCAACACTTGAGGGTCTGAAATCGAATGGCCAGCATTGAGGAACCACATACCATGCATGGCGCACATCATACAGCTGGCTTTAGGTGCATTAATCAGCAGTCTTGGTGTAAAGGGCCGCACCAAGTCTTGGGAAGCCCGTGAGCACAATCAGCAATTTCGAGGAAATGAAAGCATAGCCATTGGGAAGAGTTAAAGGCTTCGAAAAGAGGGCAACGCTAGAATCAATAAGATGTCAGCCATGAAACCAGGTATAGCAAAGATAATTGAGAATGTACATATTTCAAGATATTTTGGAAGTACTGAAACTGACCTTCATGTAGCAGAGAATGCTTGATGTATTGATTACGCTAACACCTGGTCGGTCAAACGAGTTCATTAGCTGACAATGAGCCAAATTCCCCATCGCTGAACTTGCGATTATGGATGTGAAGACACATTGGAACTCGACACTGTAGATTCATGAGTGCGCCTTCCGTTTACGTGAATTCAAACTCGGGTGGCTCAAAACCCAAAATACAGCGATTACTGTCCACTCTTCACAACACCAGACGAGCAGATCATGGTGAAGTATGTCATGGAAGTGTTGAGGCCATTTCGATATTGAACCCTGTGGATATCAAAGAGGCATATAGTCACGTTACATCATAGCATCACAGGGTAGAATGACATGTTCGATTACATGGGTTGCGTGGTGCAACTTTTGGCTAAGGTAAGGACTCGATGGATGCAAGAGTTGTTCTTCGCTGTGATGTCATCTCAACCAAACCTGTCATAATATCACGCTGTTGTGACTCCAACGACCGGTATGATACTCATTTCTGCACATCATCCCGATCCTTTCCGGAAGATGCGATTGTTAAGAATGTGGGACCTGGGGCTGGATACCACTCCTGAGGACGAGACATCCTACACAACTCAATCCCATAAAGCCTGCCTGAAGTATGTGGAGAATGAATACTGTGCCGAACATCGACGTGTGCCGGTCAATTAACACAAAAGCTTACTAATGAGTAATCTCATCCCCTCTGCAATGGCTTCAGAATCCTGTCAATCATCCTTTGATCCATATGATCTGTCCAGCTATGATGAAGAATACACAACGCCTGACAATGTGGCTGAGACGACACCCGGACAAAGGGATCGCGCAGCACAGCTATTGACCGCTGCTAGGCTTTATTTGAATTCACCGTCTGAAGTACCTGAGAACTGGGGGCAAATTAATCCAAATCTCAATGATTACAACTCCAACCCAATGGAGAATAGCTGTGAATTTTGGTTGCCAGCCATAACCAAGTGGTGAAGTCAACAGGAGGAAACGCAGTAAAAGTACGCTGATCTTTCCACTGTAGAGCGGGACATATCCTCTATCATTCAACATGGTTCCGGAGTGGAGGCCAGGTTTTCATTTAGCCAAGATGTCCTCGGATGGAGGCAGTCGCAAACCAAGCCGCAACCCTTTTCAATGATATCTTTGCAAGGCAGTTTGCACGAGCCAACAATGGGATTTTGGCAGGCACTGACGACGAATTGGATACAATAAACACCGAAAACGACCCAGAAATCAAGAAAGAGGCGGAGGAATGGACATTGCACAGAATGGACAAGGTTCACAACCTTCTGGATCTGTGGCAGGGCAGCCAAAATTTATGTGCTACCCAGAAGGGATCTTGCGCTCAAAACATGCAGATGACCACCATGGGATACATTTCTGACACAGAAGAGATCGTCAAAGCATCATGGTCACTCTTTCAACATGATGGCGCGGCTGCTTTTAAATTGTCAGAAAGATCTCCTTTATCACCACATTTGCCTGCCAAGGACCTCCCTGGAGGACGAACTCAAATGTTCAATGTCCACTGCATCCGAAGAAGCAACTGTCATCCAGTCGACAGTAATGCGGATAGCTCAATCCAAAGCATTTCTGACACTCAAGATTGGCTCAACCGGAATGGGCGCTTCGATAATCCAAATGACAGTGAAGACGATTGCGCGGCGGACATTGAATCTGGGATAGAGCAATACACTAGCATCGAGGATCCGGACTGCCCAGAGCAGCGGGATGTGAGCGCCGATGTAAATGTTCCAGGATAGATTCGGCCTACGCCAAAGTCAAAATGACAGGCTGAAGAGATGTTGAGGACGGTCAATGACATCGGAACATGGAGGAATAAGGAAGTGAAGCAAAAATCAGACAGAATGCATCAATGTTTCACCAGCATGTGTATGTATCTTGAGCAAGAGTTTTCGTTAGTGATATATTATGGGCAAATGGTGAGCAGTAGCTTGCCAATATCGGTAGATAAAGAGATGTTTAGCAGGCGCAATGAAGATTTTGACTAGATATACAAATTTTAGTCTTGTGAGAGTGATCTGTGCAAGAATGTTACTGCGCTCATCTTTGTCACAGGGCCAAGTCCTACTCTGTCAGAAAGACTACAAATTAGTTCAAATCGTGATGAAAACTGTTATCGATGGCAGCAGATGTTGAAAGGACAGTACATTGAAATGAGTGTCAACGGAGTGTCAACAATTTGTTGTTCTGTAAGTGCGGTAATTAGATAGTGATTTAGTCGCTCCAATGCATAACCAATATAACGGCAGTCTTTATAGGCCAAAGAGGAAACGACCTGCTCCCTGCCGCATGCTGAGAATGACCGTCAACGGAGTATAATCAATTTTTTGCGTCGCATCATGGGTAATTCATGCACCGATTGGTTGCAGACATCCATTTTCAGATATTGGCAGCCTTCACTGGGGAAAACTACAGCGACATGCTCCCTGCCCCATTCTGAGAATGAGCACCAAGGGAGCATTGACAATTTTTATCTTCGAAACTTCGGTAATTTATGTTCCGATTGGTAGCGGAGATCCATTTGCCAGATGACAGCAGCCTTCACTGAGGAAAACTACAGTGAGATAATCCCTGCCGCATACTGAGAATGAGCTTCAATGCAGCGACAACGTTATTAACTTCGCACCTGTGGTAATTTATATTCCGATAAGTTGCAGACATCGATTTGTCAGATATTGACGAACTGTACTGCGAAAAACTACAGCGACATACTACCTGCCGGATCACGAGAATGAGAGTCAATGGAGCGTCAATGATTTTTAGCAAGGCGCCTTGGGTAATTTATGTTCCGATTGGTTGCAGAGATCCATTTGTCAGATATTGACAGCCTTCACTGGGAAAAACTACAGCCATATGCTCCCTGCCGCAGTCTGAGAATGAGCATCAACCGAGTGTCAATGATTTTTGGAGTCACATCTTGGGCAATTCATCATCCGATTGGTCGCAGCTATCCATCTATCTGATAATGGCAGCCTTCACTAGTGAAAGCAACAGCAACATAATCCCTCCCTCATCCTGAGAATGAGCGTCAACGGAGCGTCAACTGTTTCAGTTGTTGCATATTTGGTAATCAACGCATTACATGGATCATTGTGTTCACAACGGAATTATTGACCACCCGGATGGGCAAAGATACAATATGTCAATTGTAAAACACCGATTCCAAATCAATCGACATTGCAACCTGCAAAGTATGCAAAAACGTATCATTCGTTGTTGAAAATGCCATTTCGATAGGATACTATTAACAGACTCCAAACACAAGACCATTATATGAATCAATCGATGGACCTGCCGGGCGATCCGCTGATAACCCACCATATTCAGACGGGTTGGGAGTTTACCATCAATCTGTACCCGACTTGACTGTGTGGGTTTATTGACACCATGGACTGCTCTTTTGGCAAAGGTTCGGTTTGTAACCGGTACTGCTGCTAGCACTAGTTGTATCCATACCTGAATCTGTCATTGCTAGCACTCACACTCCTCTCAGCAGTCTTGGAATCCTGGCCACCCCCATCCCTAAGCCGGAAGCCCGCGCGATCATTGCCAATATATTCAGACCGTCATGTACAGATCAGAATCAGAGATGGAGCAGTCGCAATTCGAACCGCAGGCACTGACTACACCTTGATCAGTGGTCTCGCGCTGTCGTAGTATCCATCGTTTTGGTCGATAAGACTTGATGCGTCTTGTATTTGCACCGGGCAGAATCATGTATCTCTATATGTGGAATAGACAGCCATTCATGAGTGCAAGCGACTGGGAGATGGTATGTTATGCAACGCGACGCATTGCAAAAGCATTGGCTGAAGCCCCACCCTGGCTGATGATAGAGAAGGACTGGATCACTGATATGCAGAGAAACAACATTTGGTCCTTAGCATTTGAGGCATGCACACAGGAGATATTGAAAGAGGAATGCTGAAGCAACAGCCCACATTGGATATTACAAACTCGATCTGGTATCAGGTTCGAGCACAAGTCAACCAAGTTATATCCCATTTTATTCAATCAGCAATGGATAACATCGCTGAGCATGATGATCTCCACCTCTTGGCATCTGATGCAGAGTGTTTGGACTTCATTGATTCCCTTCTGGCAGACGAGAAGTGTCGTTTGCCTGTGGCAGAGCATGCGGAAGGTGGTGTACACAGTCCAGATCCCACGCAGAGAGTGTCGAAAGCTGCTACCAAATGGTGACAGTCCACTTGACCTCCTGGCGGAAGGTATCACGGGGTTTATCTACCTCACATTTCATCATTGGGCGAAGAACCGCAGTAAGGCTGCTGATGGATTTTATAATTCCACGATTGACGACATGGACGGTCAAATACCCTTGCCACTGATCATGTTTACCTGCACCGCATTGCGCCATGCTCTCCTGGAGTGGCAAAAAACAAAGATGTTCCTCCAAAGCCTTCCAAGTCAAAGCTGTAAGCGGACAGACCTGTTAGCTCGAACTGCTTCATCTACGAAATGAACACTGGTAACAACGCATCCTTCTGCTCTGCAACGAGTTGCAAGTTATTAACCTCACCTGGCACTGCAGTCATGTATACATTCTTGATGAATACCAGGAACACACTACCAGAGAGCAACCAACAGAGGGTGTATAAAAACACACTAGCTACAGTCAAGCATCAGATCCAACAGGCGGAGAACCTACCGCCTGCCTAGGTCATTAGCACGGAAGCGGCCCCTGTTGACAATGCTACTCTTCTTGACCATTTAACTTCCGAAGTGGCGCTTGAGGAGCCTGAGATCAGAAGAACTAACCTAAATATCCCAATCGACAACAATTGTATTGATGACAAACTGCCTTTCAGGAAGCCAGCGGACAGCGACGATCATGACGATGAAGGTGACAAAATCGACCAGAGCGATGCCATCCCCAACACCAGCGGGCAATGATGGGCTGCAACTGAACTCCAGAGGTTTGAGACGGGGACGAGTGACGCCAACAGGTATGAGGGCGACAATGGCGACAATGCGGATGCGGATGAGGAGAAAGAAGCATGACAAGCCGATCGTTGATCAACGCAGAATTTGGAAGATGGAGCGCCTAGTATCAGAGACTCAGGGCATAGTACTAGAGAGTGTGAAGATTGGACAGTATATTTCAGACGTGTAAAATACGATAATGACTATGCAAATGCAATGGCAAGCGATATATTCGAAGCAAAGACTGCATTGTCATACTTGACAAGAACTCAAACTTAAACATATATGGGAGAGTGCAGCATCCAATAAAGAGCGATAGCGGAAAGGTAAAATTTGGCACTCGGCCGGAGAAATGCATATACCACGCTAGCCATTGTGTACACGGTCAAAGTGAAACTGGATCCACTGGAAAGAGTGTAACATACTTATCATTCTGAGAGTGCGTATATGTCATCACATTCCGAATGCAAAGTGATGACATCCCGATGCCTGGGTGGCGAGTGTCCACCTGGTGATATACAAAGCGACGCTTCACAAGAATGAGAGACCTGGTATAATTGCCGCTGCAGGGTAGGTAGGCAACCCGACCTGTTGCTTAGGTGACAGGTTGCATTTGATTCACCGTCATAGGGTACGTGGTTCCGTGAGGGCCGGCAGGGCCGGCAGCAACACCCGGGTGTTTCTGATGGACACTAGCTGTGTTGCTGATACACAAATTGTGGGCGTATGTGCACGCATTCGGTCCGGGGCTGATCGCGATGCTGGCGATGATTATGATGTGAATAGTGCAGATGGTGATGGTCATGGTGCCGGTGACAGTGATCATTGTACCAGCAGCATCTAGTCATGTAAGTTGGCGACATCAATGTTAGCATCAAAGCTTCCACAGATTTAGAACAGTCAATTAGCCCACACTTCCACAAACCAAGAGTTATCGATTGGCCAACAGGTTCCGGTGGAAAATTCTGCTCCTGCAGATGCGAGGCTCTCTCAAGGAAACTTTCCAGCAGGCTTTCAAAGAGGCATTCATGCAGGCTCTCAATCAGGCTCTCAAGCGGACTCTCAGCGATTGCTTACAGTACTGGTAGAGCAGTGAAGACTGCCATAGGTTCATCTCCGGCTGCCAGCCGTATATAATTCCATAGGCCCACAAGCACCATCAGCAAAAAACATTTCCGTCTGGGCGGAATGGCTCCGTCAGAGTGGATGCGCTCCGTCAGAGCCGTCAGAGACACCCCGGTGGCGGATTACTCCGCGCCCGGCGTCAATACCACGCGTCACGTTGCGTATCGGGCTCTGATCGCCATTTCGCCGTGTCTTCTCACTCTGTCGGTCTCCTATTTTAAACAAACACTCTGGCGTTGTGGCCAACTGTGACCATACGTCGGAATGGGTTCATTGGGTACACATTTGCATTGGGATTCCAATGGGTGACGCTGCGAAAATGTCTCCTTGCGTTCCTTCTACATTAAGCTCGAGGAGCGTAGGAAGGTGAGAAGATATGATACTACCTGGCCGTGAGGATCCACGCAATTGCGCGGATCCACGAAATCTCGGACAGAGCGAGTGAGACCAAATGTTGGGAAAGATAGAGTGTGAATTTTCATTGTATGATAAGTGGAGATGGAAATGAGATGATGTCTATGTACTCCAGGGTCTGCCGAATATATACTCCCCGTCACTCTGTCCACCTCGGTTACCCCTGTATCTCCGTACAACCGCTGTCGCTCCTTGATGATGTACTTGATCGAGCGTGTTTGAGATGCACTTGGAGACGTAGATCGAGTGAACTCAGATATGCACCTGGAGGCCGTGATTGAGTGAGTTTGGATATGCATTTGGAGAGTGAGATCGAGTGAACTCAGAGATGCACTTGGAGGCCGTGATTGAGCGAGTTTGGATATGCACTTGGAGACTGAGATCGAGTGAACTGAGAGATCCACATGGAGGCCAGGATCGAGCGAGTTTGGAGATGCACTTGGAGGCCATGATCGTGTGAACTTGCAGGCCGTAATCGAGCGAGTCTGGAGATACACTAGGAGGCCGTGATGGAGCTAGTTTGGACATGCACTTGGAGGCTATGATCGAGCGAGATTGGAGGAGTACTTGGAGGCGGTCGATTTGAAGGGAGGCGCGACGGCAGCTGAGACTCCATTCATTGCTTAACTTGTAATTGTGGGAATGTAAAGAGTTGAGTACAACATCCGCCGAGAGATGAGAAACTGGCTGGGAGCAGGAGACTGTCGATCCTGGGATGATGCTGTACTTGGTGTATGCTGTACTCTGTGTTAACTAATGATTATGGCATGGAGAGATAGAGAGGGATGACTTAACTTTGTGTTCTTAGGTGATAGTAGAGTTGAGCACAAGAAAGAGAGAGATCAGAGGAGATGGGGGAAATCATCATGAGAAACTGGGACTTAGAGAATTTCGTGTGCGAGTCAATTGACCATCCCCGATACG
>Ga0307515_10002201_pt1 | contig 42785 bp, 39 predicted proteins | sample 17_EM_MG_FD_194513 | JGI IMG/M metagenome (GOLD analysis project Ga0307515, IMG submission 194513) | Populus trichocarpa ectomycorrhiza microbial communities from riparian zone in the Pacific Northwest, United States - 17_EM | ecosystem: Host-associated > Plants > Roots > Unclassified | place... | reverse complement strand
AACCTACGTGCTACACAGAAGGAATCCCGCGCTCAAAACAAGCAGATGACCGCTGTAGGATACATTTCGGACACGGAAGAGATCGTCAAATCATCCTGGTCACTCTTCCAACATGATGGTGCGGCTGGATTTAAATGGTCAGAAAGATCACCTTTGCCACCAGCTTTGTCTGCAAAGGACCTCCCTGGAGGACGAACTCAAATCTTGAATGTCCGCCGTATTCAGAGAATCAACCGTCATCCTGTCGAAAGTGACGAAGATATTGCACCTGAAAGCATTTCGGACACTGAAGATTAGCTGAACTGGATTGGCGACTTGGATAATCCAAATGACACCGAAGAGGATTGCGCAGCGGACGATGACTCTGATATACAGCACAACAATTGCATCAAGGATCCGGAATGCCCAGAGCAGCAGGATGTGTGCGCGGCTCCAAATGTGCCCGGATTGGTTCGGCCGACACGGAAGTCAAAGAGACACGCTGAAAAGGTGTTGGTGACAGGCAATGCAGTTGAAACGCGGAGAAACAAAGGAGGGAAGAAAAAGTAGGACAGAATGCGTCAACGGTTCACCAGCTTTATGTAGCTTGACCGAGAGTTTCAGTTAGAGATGTATTATGGCCGAATGGTAAGAAGTAGCTTGTGAATATCGGTTCATAAATAGATGCATAGCAGGCACAATGACTCTTTTGGCATGAATCGTTTGGCATGATACAACATTTTTAGTCGTGTGAGAGCGAACAGTGCAACATGATTACGCAGCTTGGCTTTGCCACAGGGCCGCGTCTTAATCAAGCAGAAAGACAATCGATAAAGTCAAATCAGGATGAATACAATTATCGACGTCAGCAGATGTTGAATGGACAATTCATTAAAATGAGCGTCAACGGAGCGTTAACGATTTCTGGTCTTGTAAGTACGGTAATTCGCCAGTGACTTGGTCGTTGTTATGCATAACGGACGTATTGGCGGCTTCTGTTGGCGAAAGAGAGAGCAACACGGTCACCGCCCCATTCTTAACATGAGCGTCAACGGAGCTTCAACGATTTGTGGTCTTCTAAGTATCGTAATTCACCAGTGACTTGGTTGTTGTTATGCATAACGGACATATTGGCCGCTTTTATTGGCAAGAGGGATAGCAATACGGTCACTGCCACATTCTGAGCATGAGCGTCAACGGAGCATCAACGAGGTGTGGTCTTGTAAGTACGGTCATTAACCAGTGACTTGGTCGTTGTTACGCCTAACGGACGTATTGGCCGGTTCTAAATGGAAAAAAGGATCGCAACATGGTCAACTCCCCATTCTTAGCATGAGCGTCAACGGAGCGTCAACAATTTTTAGCTTTGCATCTTGAATAAGTTATGTTTTGATTGGTTGCGGACATCCATCTATGAGATATTGGCAGCGGTTACTGGCAAAAACAACAGCGACATGCTCCCAGCGGCATCCTGAAAATGAGCGTTAACGGAGCGTCAACAGTTTTAGGACTTGCACATTTTGTAATCAAGTCGTCGCGCGGATCTTCGCGTGCATAACAATATTATTGACTGCCATGCTAGGCAAAATTACCATATCTCGAAGGTGAAACACAGATACCAAATTAATGCACATTGCAAACTGCTCAACAAGCAAAAGCACGTTGTTGGTTGCTCTAAATGCGATTTCAATAAGATACTATTAACAAACTGCAAATTCAAGAGCCTTATATGAATCTATAGATGGACCCACTGGGCGACCTGCTGACAACCCGCCCAATTCAGACGGGTTGGGTGTTTACCATGGAACCGTACCCGAGTAAGCAGTTCGGGTTCATTGACCACCCGGACCGCCCATTTGGCAACAGTTTGGTTTGGACTGGGACCCGGACCTGAAGTGACAGTCTGGAACTGTTGCCAACACTACATACGACCCATAGAAGGAGCACTCAAAGCACATGCGAAACTCGGACAAATGACAGCCGACAGGCCTTATTAATCTATGCAGCTAGCTCTATATCTCTTCGCTCAGACCTCCTGCACATGGTCGAGAAATTGACAACTGCTTATGGTACGTCATCGAAATCGAGGAGAATCAACTAGATAAGGAATGGTGAAGAAGTCAGCCTAGGAATATCTAAAACTAGTGCATGGGGTGTTATGCCATAAATTGCCGGCAGAGAGCATTGCCACGCAATAGACCATCATCATTAATGATGTAAATGACGTGTATCGTTGTGGCTCAGAGACTGAGATTTCTCGAAGATGTTGGATTCAAATGATATTACATAGAAACTGTATACTGGCTGCCAATAGAGGCTGTATGCATGTTTTGTACCATTGTTGTGCACCCAATGAATGTTAGTAGGGCTCTGAGGTAAGCTCAAAGGTGAGTGTCAACGGAGCATCAACGATTCATAGTCATGTCTATCCAGCAATCAACCGCCTCCAAAGTCGCATCCATCCAAAGAAGAAGTATTGGCCAGCTCAGTAGGGAAAATGGTAAGCCACACGCAGATTGCCCCGTCATAGAAATGAGCATCAACGGAGCGCCAACGATTTCTGGTTTTACATCTTCGATAATTGCTGGGCTGTGCAATGTCATTTAGCCATAACGATAATTTACGCGGCCTTTATAGGTTGAAATGCAACAGACGATATCGCTACTACCTCCCGATAATGAGCGTCAGCAGAGCCTCAACGATTTTTGGCGTATCATCATTGAAAATTCAGACGGTTTGGTGGCATCCTTGACTCATAATCGAACTATCGGTGGTCGTTCTGGGCAAAACATCGTTGTGACAACATCGAGACTATGTCCTAATTATGATGGTCCAAGGAGCGTCAACGACTTTTGGCCATGCATCCTGGAAGATGCAAGTGCTGCGTGGCGACATTGAACTATCATCGAGCTATCGGCCGCCTTTTGATGCGAAAATGGCTCCGACAACATCCCTACTATGTTTTAAAATTGAGCGTCAACGGAGAGTCAACGACTTCTGGCCTTGCATCTTGGAAAGAGCAACGGTTGTGCGGCGACATTGACTCATAATCGGACTATCGGCCGCCATTCTGGGTGAAAATGCTTCTAGTAAGATCGTAACCTTGTCCCAAAATGAGAGACAATGGAGCATCAACAATTTTTGATTTTGGATCTTGGATAATCTAACGGCAATGGGACGCAGATAACCCACAATGAACTCATCTGCAGCCTTTAATGGCAAAAATGCTAGTGAGGATAGTGCGTCCGCCTCCTACAATTGAGGGCCCACCCAGCGTCAACAGTTTTGTGGGATGCCCAGATCGCTACACAGAGATGTACTGGATTGTGCTGTTCCTAAGTCGAGTTTTATGCGGTCAGTCTTCGCAATCTATCCTTGTATCCAACTTCACAAATCTGATGCATGCAATGTCTAACAGATCTGATTTTTTTGCTTGTAGTTGAAGAACCAATATCAAAGAACTCGCAGTCTGCTATACTGTATGGTTACTGACGCCAGTCTTTCGAGTTAGATCAACCAGCGTTCTAATTCGTACCACCATTTCAGATTCTAAATCTTGGAACGCCTCTTTACTCGAGGTTATGATCTCTTCCAAAAACGAACGTGTCATTATTCGCAATTTCAGCTACCTTACATTGCAAATCATTTTCGATGCGTGGTGGGATTCAGTGAATGAAGGCTTAAAGCGGCCCATTGCTTGGGATAATTCGAGACATGCGCCGTCATGGCGATTGTATTCACACTGTGGAATTGAAGCAACCGGCAGCCCTGGCATCATATGTATCATTTGTCATCAAGTTCTTAGCCATCCATCAGATCATGGGACCAGCTGAATGGGGAAACACTTGCTTGCAAAAGCTCACATCGCAAGGTTAAACGAATTAACAGAGACAGAAGTTACTGAATTTACTAGTACGACGGATGATCGAACTGCTTTGGCCATCTTGAAGAGGCGGGGAAGTCGAGAAATCACAATAGCAAGTATGCAGAGGATAATCAGATCTGACATCCAGTTTGATCCATATTAATTGAAATGGCAGACAAAACATTCGAAATTGGCAGATTGAGACTTTGAGACTTCTGAATTTCACCAAGACACGTGGAATTGATGCGTCATGTTACGATTTGTTTCGGCTCATATTCCTTGGAACGCCACATCAAACATTGAGCTACGGCGACCATATAAAGCGTTACGTGATGAACTTCTGCTGCCGTCCGCTGCAACCCTGAGCAACATTTGCCGCAGGGGACATGCAGTGACAGTGGATGCAATTAAGAACCAATTGCCGTCACGAAACAAAGTTAGTTTGGCTTTGGACGGATGGACATCAACTAATGAATTGGCCATAATGTCGGTGTAAGGACGCATACGCCAGAGTCCGGCTGCATAAAGATATGGTTGCAAACGTGGACTCGAGTGAGTATATATGTAGACGTGTAGATGTCAAGGTAATATTATCGCTAGAGATCTATGGCTCGTAGCGAGCCGACAATATGGAATGGCCGTGACCCGGCCCTGGACATGTCACGTGCAGTCGTGCCGTTACATTATCTCTCTCTTTAGGCGCAGACCTCCTGGGCTGCCAAAGCCAGTATAAGAGAAAAGATGGAAAGGGAAACAAAGAATGAAACAATCATCCTACGTACGCAATCGTACGAACCCATAAGTCCCACAACCGATCGGTACAGCTCAATGGCGACATTTCGGCGGATCCGGCGCACTGGGAAAATCCACCTCCACTTGACTTACTCCAAAGGTGGTAAAAACCCATGCCGACGCCATTTGTACCGGGCCGAGATCCAAAGAAGAGAAGAAGAGAAGAGAAAAACAAGAAACATCCGAAGGTGATCCCGTCCTCCATATCTCCACTTTCGAACTGAACCCATACTCCTCCAACCATCCATTCCGGTAGCCCATATATCTCGGTGTAGGCCATTGTCGGAATTCCTCAGGGTGGTTGAGCTTCCGCTCATGACTTGGCATCGATGGGAGCTTTCACTGCCGGCATCGGTCGTAGCCTTCGGCGATTATCAATCGTATACGTCAATCGCGTCTTATTCGTCGATATCTAACACGTAACCTTCACTAAAATGGTTATACTTACCAAGTTCAAGCGCGCTAGCGCTGTCTGAGCTCTGTGCAGTGATTCCGCATGCTCTGTAGTATTTAACTTGCAGCCGGTAGTCATCGGTAATTGGCATTGACTCGGTAATCGTCTTTCGAAAACCGCTTCTGTGACCATCCGGTCGACTTCATGGTTGCACTCTCGATAGGCGGCTTCAGTAGCATCTTGGTCGACTTGGTAGACTTTCCGGTCGACTTCTCGGTAGACTCTCGGTGCGTGTCTCGGTAGACTGCCTCCTGGTGGGCTTTTGACTTGTCGGTAAGACTTGACTGGTCTGACACGGCTATCTCCCTCATTTTGAAAATTCGTTGCGCCGTCGACGACTTCTATATATATCAATTGTCAATTGCCATCGTGGCTCTGTAGACTTATGAACTTCGGTAGACTTTTCGTGATTCGGGATTGTAATCGAAGTCTCTGTGATTCGACACGTAATTCGGTTCGGCTTTCGCTTCATCTGCAGACAATCTTTCTTCAGCTTCGGTGCGTTCTTAGTCGACTTCTCTGTGGCCATCTCGGTTGGTAGCTTCGGTAGAATATCCGTTGGCTGCTCGGTAGTCATTTGTTAGGCCTCTGGTATGGTGGTTCGGCATTCCGTTCAGCATCTTGTTCGGAACTGCTTCCGCTTGCTGCTCATCATCACCATTGCCGTCGCCATCGGCCATTGCATCGGTATATCTAACTTGTAGGCATCCCGGTAACCGGTCATACTCACCATACTTTCAAGTGCGCTAGCACTCGGGCTCTCCCAATTCCTCGTGAAAAACGCCGCAGGCCCAGCCCATCAGTGATCATTGTTGCAGCTTTGGAAGCTACTTCGGTAGGCATATTCGGGCTCGTTCGGCATGGATCAGGCTCGTTTGACTTATCATCTTTGCTGCGGAGAGGTTCTGATACATATATCCTCCCTTCGTAGGTCAGGGCCACTGAGACGACTTTCCAATTCTTATGCGAGTCCGTTGCACCCTCCGCTCTACCGTTCTCTGTCAGGTCAGGGTTACCGACCATTGGGATATCAACGATTGTGTTGTTCACGTCCGTAGCCAGTGTGTCGGTAGCCTGGGCTGTCATGATCGCTGGTAGTAATCGTAAGGTTCAATGGCTGCTAAAGTTGCTAAAAGTCGTGCAGTAGGTCTCTCATATCCGATCTCGTAATCAGGTCGTCTAGAGGGTCCATCTGCCGGGTACCTGTTTCCTGCCAGATACTGCTTGACTCGGTGCAGTTATTGTCATTTTCTTCTCAATTAATGAATGTATCTCACGGTGCTTTGTTCCTGCACTTCCGGTACGGTAATTGATTGCAGTAGGGGTTGCGATTCCGGTACGGTCATCCCCCTCTTCTGAAAGTCGTTGCTCTGCCGATAACTTTGTATGACTGTATAGGACTCATACGGCTCCCATTCAGTTGCGTTCATTGTAGATCTTCGTAGCTTGGTTGATTGAGGCCGGCTTCCGCTCAACCTCAGTGATATATCATTGTATGGGAATACTCGCTTCCGGGCCAATATCTGTTGATGATTGCGCCATTCAATCACACAGGGGCCATAGTATCTCAGGCCTCTGCCAGTCGTGATATCTCTCAAATACAGATCGCACGAATTCGTACGACTGCTTCCGCTCTATCATCTGCATTAGCTGAAGAATCAACAGAGGATTGAGGCGATGAAGGGTAAAATCCAGGAGGCCTTGTCATTAGCGGTTCGCCCACGAATGGACCAAGCCCCACCGTCCAGTCAGTCCGTTCGTGCCTCGGCGAGCCAGTAGCAGTCATTCAAGGATCCCATGTGGACGCTCTTCTGCCGCAACTACTGCCGCTGCTCCTTGCTCGCTCATCTAGCCTACGAGGGTTACCACTTCTGCTGGTCAATCTACAGCTTCAATGGGTCCGCTCTACCGCAGATCTAGCAATCCTAATTGCAAGCTCCACACATTGTGGCTAATACCCGCTCCAGGACGATGCCAGTCGGTTGACGACTGGACAATCGTGAGTTCACTCCTCGCAGGGTCTCGAGGATCAGCAGTCAATTGCTGTCCAACCGCCGCGGATTATTATCAACAACTAGTTCCAAGCTGGAACCATAAGAGCTCAAAATGTAGATTGCATGCATCTTCCTCACCCGTGCACAGGTGGTCTATAACATTGCCTCACCCCATAGTAGGTGGTATAAATAGCCTCGAGATCAAGAAGTCTCGGTATTTGTGGGCCCCCAGCACTAGTCATTGGGACACCCGGTTGCCATCTCCAGAGAGAGAAAAGCTGGCGGTCAACATAGTACCGCAGGATCAATTGGGAATTCGCTCGTTTCCTGGTCGCTTGATAGTTGTACATGACTGGTAGTAGTTCTGAATCGCCGCTAGGTGTCGGGTGCAGCATCTGCAGTGCTTCCGACAGTCATCGAGCTCAGCATAGTTGTGGCCTTGGCAGGTATGTAGGTATGCAGGTCGACCATCAGCGTTTGTAGCATCGTAGGTATTGGTGATTGAATTCGCAGAAATGGTATTTGCTCGACCGGGATCGACTTCGGTGGTGTCAATTGATGGAAAGCATCTTCCTCTTTGTAGCATACGCGGTCATTGCGGTGGGAATTCGTCGAAATGGTACGCAGACATCGAGTATCCGATCACAATATACTGATTTTCATTGTAAGTGAGCTTCCATAGCTTCTCCTCCGTAGGTAAACTCTCATCGTGTAGTTGATCTCTGTAGCCGGATTTCGTTCGTAGAAAGCCGTTCCTCCGTAGGTGCACTTTGATCGTGCAATACAACCGTGTTGACTCAAATATCGTTGTCTGGTGACTTCTCGTTGGGTCCTCATCAGTCGTACGCGTTTAGGGGTAATATAGTCGTTCTCGTCAATCGGGATCTCTGCATCGCTTGGTGCGGCTCAATTGACTGCAGTCAATTGCAATTGTGCTCGTTGCAATAGATCGTATGCGATTTCCACTTGTGTAGGAGTTGTCTCTGGACTTGTAGCAATTGTCGACATTGTAGGCCTCTAACGAGTCTCGCTGTCGAGTGCATCTCCGAAATTGTCTCTGCTCTTGACAATTCACCTGATTCAGGATGAATGTCTTAAGACTCAGCGCTCGTGTAATCGGTAGGTCTCCGAGTTGTCGCATTCAGGTTTAGTCGATTGATGACTTGTAGTTGACGCGTCGGAATAGATGTAAACTCGCAAATCCCGTGAGCGAAACATATCCGTTTACTGAAAGAGCGTTAATAGTGTAAGGACGCATACGCCAGCGTCCGGCTGCATAAGGATATGGTTGCAAACGTGGACTCGAGTGAGTATATATGTAGACGTGTAGATGTTAAGGTAAGATTATGGCTAAAGATCTAAGGCTCGTAGCGAGCCGACTATATGGAATGGCTGTTACCCGGCCCTGGACACGTCACGTGCAGTCATGCCGTTACAGTCGGTCATTGCTTACAATGTGGATCGAAATTGGGCATTGCGTCAAGTTCAACTCACTTTCGACGAGGTTGATAGTACATTCGTTTCCCCTTTCGAAAGCTAATTCAGGATGAGAGGTCAAGGGCTAACATACGGGAACAAGGCTAGCTGGACATTTGAACGATGTGCTGGATCGTTTCGAGCTCAACAATGGCCGTTTGCTCGGTATTACGACACATAATACTTCCTCAAATTCCTTGATGACACCCCAGCTGTAATCAACACTTGAGGCCTCTGGAATCGAGTGGCCTGCATTGAGGAACCACATACCGTGCATGGTGCACGTCATACAGCTGGATTTAGGTGCATTCATGAGCAGTCTTGGTGCAAAAGGCAGCACCAAGTGTGAGGAAGCCCATGAGCACGATAAGCGATTTGGAGAGAATGTAAGTATAGACATCGGGAAGAGTCAAAAACATCGAAAAGAGGGCAATGCTAGAATGAACAAGGTGTCGGCCATGAAACCAGCTTTGGCAAAGATAATTGGGAAAGTACCTATTTCATGATACTTTGACAGTCCTGGAACTGACCTTCACATAGCAGAGAATGCTTGCTGTATTGAGCACGCTGACACCTGGTCCTCGAAACGAGTTTATTGAATGTCAAAAAGCCAAAGACCGCATTCCGGTACTTCCGATTATGGATGTGAAGACACGTTAGAACTCTACACTGGAGTTACTTGAGCGGGCCTACTGTTTACGTGAATTCACATGTGAGTGGCTTCAAAATCCAATATACACCGAATACCAGCCACTGTTCACAACTCAAGATGAATGGACGATTGTCAACTATCTCATGGAAGTATTGAGGCCATTCAGATATTGGAGCCTTTGGATATCGAAGAGGCATAAAGTCACATTGCATCACGTTATCACAGTGTACAACGACATGTTTGATCACATGGATGGCGTGATGCGAGCTTTGTCTAAGAAGAAAACTCCACGGAAAGAAGACTTGTTCTTCGCGGTGAAGTTAGCTCTACGGAAGCTGTCCAGATACTACGCCATAGTGACTCCAATGACGGGTAGGCTTCTAATTTCGGCACATATCCTCGATCCTTTCCGGAAGTTGCGATCGTTCAGGAAGTGGGACAAGGGAATGCATATCAATCCTAAGGACGAGACATCCTATACAACCCAATACCAACAGGCCTTGCTGAAGTATCTGGAAGATGAATACTGCGCCAAACATTGACACATGCCCGTCAATAAACACCAAAGCTTACCCTGCAGCGATCACATCTCCTCTGCAATGGCTTTACAATCCTGTCGATCATCCTTCGATCCCTATGATTTGTCCAGCAATGTTGAAGAATACTTAACGCCTAACAATCTGGCTCAGACGACACCAGGACAAAGCCATCACGCTGCGCGCTAACTGACCGCAGCCAGGACATATTTGAATTCGCCGCCTGAAGCACCAAAGAACTGGGGGCATATTGATCCAAATCTCAATGATTACTACTCTGACCCAATGGAGTTTAGCAGTACATTTTGGATACCGGACATAACCGACTGTTTGCATTAACAGGAGGAAACACATTCAAAGTACACCGATCTCTCCAATGTGGCGCGCAACATATTCTCTATCATACCTCATGATGTCGGAGTGGAGGGCAGCTTTTCCCTTGGCCGAGATTTGATCGGCTGGAGGCAGTCGAAAACCACAGGCAAGACCTTTTGCGAAAAAGTCATTGTGAGGCAGTTTGCTCAAGCCAATAACAGGATTTTGGCAGGCACTGATCAAGAATTGGATGACGTGAACACAGAAAGCCACTCCGAAATGAAGAAAGAGGTGGAGGAAACGAAACTGCACAGAATGGCTAAGGTGCACGACCTTTTGGAGATGACGCAGGGCAGCCAAAACTTACATGCTACACAGAAGGAATCTCGCACTCAAGACAAGCAGATGACTGCCATGGGATTCATTTCGGACACCGAAGAGATTGTCAAAGCATCTTGGTCACTCTTTCAACCTGATGGTGCGGCTTCATTCAAATTGTCAGAAAGATCTCTTTTGCCACCACCTTTTTCTACCAAGGACCTACCTGGAGGACAAACTCAAATCTTGAATGTTCGCCGAATCTGGAGAAACAACGGTCATCCAGCCCAAAGTGAGGCGGATAGGGCACCTGAAAGCGTTTCGGACACTGAAGATTGGCTTAACTGGAATGGGGACTTAGATAATTCAAATGACAGTGAAGATGATTGCGCGGCGGACGTTGAATCTGATATGGACCAGGACAATAGCATCGAGGATCCAGAATCCCCAGAGCAGCAAGATGTGAGAGCTGCGCCAAATGTTCCCAGATTGATTCGGCCTACACAGAAGTTACAGAGACAGGTTGAACAGGTGTTGGTGACGGTCAATGCAATTGAAACAAGACCGAACAAGGGAGTGAAGACAAAGTAGGACAGAATGCGTCAATGTTTCACCAGCTTCTTTATGAATTTTGACTGAGTGTTTTAGTTGGAGATATATTATGGGCCAATGGTGAGCAGAAGCTCGTAAATATCGGTTGATAAACAGATGTACAGCAGGCGCAATGAATCTTTTGGCAAGTCATGTAAATTTTAGTCATGTGTGCGCAAACAGTGCAAGAATGTTACTGCACTCGGCTTTGCCACAGGGCCAAGTCTCAATCTGGCAGAAAGACTTCCAATAAGTTCAAATCATGATGAAAACTACTGTCGATGGCAGCAGATGTTGAATGGTCAATACAGTATAATGAGCGTCACCGGAGAGTTAACAATTTGTGGTCATGTAAGTATGGTAATTAAATAGTGCTTTGTTTGCCGTTTGGCATAACCGATGTATTAGCAGCATTTATTGGCAAAAGCGACATCAACACGGTGATCGCCACATTCTGATAATGAGTGTCAAGGAGTGTCCACGATTTGTGGTCATGTAAGTACAGTAATTGAACAGTGCTTTTGTTGCTGTTAGGCATAATCGATGTATTGGCAGCTGTTATTGGTAAATGAGACATCAACACAGTGATCGCCCCATTCTGGGAATCAGCATCAACAGTGTGCAACGATAGTTAGCGTCGCGTCTTGGTTAATTTATTTCCCGACTGGTTGCATACATCCATTGATCAAATATTGGCAGCCTTTACTGGCAAAAACAACAGCACAATACTCGCTGCCGCATCCTGAAAATCAGCGTCAATGGAGCGTCAACAGTTTGAGTTGTTGCATATTTGGTAATCAGGTCATCGCGCTAATCTTCGCGTTCATAATGGTATTATTGACCGCCATCATTGGCAAAAATACAAGATACCAAATTTAAAATAACAATTCCAAATTAATCTATATTGCAAGCTGCAAAGCATACAAAAACACATTATTGGTTGTTTAAAACGCAATTTTGATAAGATACAATTAACAAACTCAAGAAACAAGAGCCTTATGCGAATCAATAGATGGACTCACTGGTCGACCCGCTGACAACCCGCCCAATTCAGACGGGTTGGGAGTTTACCTTTGAACTGTACCCGAGTTGACGATTTGGGTTTATTGACAACCTGGACCTCTAATTTGGCAATGGTTCGGTTTGGATCCGGACCCGGACCCGATGTGACGGTCCGGAACTGTTGCTAACACTATGCATAGGGCAAATCTCTATAATATTTGGTGCGAAGCCAGGTCTACATCAGGTTAGGTTTCTCGCGTTCGACAATCTTCTCCATGATAACTTGTGTGACTACCTGTATGAATATAGTCGACGCGGTATGGCAAAGCTGGTCGTAAGCACGGACCTCTGTTGCGTCAGCTTCTTCAGCAGGGACCACACCATCTACCACCACTTCGTATGCCTTTATTCCCTGCAGGATTAAAGTCATTGAGGCACTCCAGCCCCTACAATTCTCCAGTACGGTAAGTTTGCCGATGGTATCGAGCTGAACATAGACCGGAGTCTCTTTATCTACGCGTGTAGAGAATGAAAATCCATCAGTGGACGAGGAGCCTCTAGGAGCCATCATTTTCATTCCATTATCCAGGGTAACTGGTATATCGAAGAGGTGTGTTGGTGTCGTGGGGGAATGTTCGGGTAAATCTTCGTATTCTCTCGTATTATCGAATAAGTTTCTAGGTAGAGTTGGATATTTGGGATTTGATTCCATATCGCTCATCCGGACTCATAACCTAATAGAATGTGTCATGAAAGAACAGATAGATTTGTTACAATCTCAACAAGAGAATCCGAATCAATAATATGATAAATATAATGAAGTTAAGAAGTATTGGGAATAAAATTGTATAATGAAGAAGGAGGAGGTATCGAGAAGAAAGTATTGTATTGTTATCGATGTCAGAATAAGTCAAAACAACTGTTCCTTAATCGGATATACAGTATCTATATATACATAAAATAAGGAGTGACTGTGTGTGACCACAGTCGCGGAACAATATCCTAAAATAGTAAAGAAACACCCTTCAACTGTACATAAATACATAAGAACCGTAAAGAAAACAACAGATCATCTAGGCATGTTCTATACTGATAAGCGCTGATTAATTCTTTCTGACGGAACCAAAAAGAGTATTCTTGACAAGTTCTAACCGGAACTTTCTTGAGATAACTGATAACCAAAGTATTAACACACCGCATTATTCTTATCCGCAAAGACTTTCCATAATATGGAGAATAAGCAGAAAGTTTCAACTATTAGTAAGAGAAATGTAGATACTTCCGAATTTTCAATATCCACAGCACTGGATTCGGCCATGATGTAATACAATGGGACCTGGAAGTGGACAGGCAGGAGGAGGTGGATTAGGAGAGGGTTGTGAGGTGGAATTTAGCTGCAATGACAGAGAAAGGCGTGGAGGATGCAGAAAAGCTGTGGTGGAATTTGTGAAGGAAAGAGCTCATCTGGACGCAGAGTGTACAGAAGATGAAGTTGCGAAGAAGGCCAGATGGTGGGAGGAAGCAATGAGCAGCATTCTCGACGACATGGCAAAGAGAATTAGGATCTGCGCGAAGCCAAAGAGGTGGTGGAACACTGACATGAACGGAAGAAAGCAAAAACAGGCTGGGAGAAGGAAGAGATGCTGAGACACAAGTCTTTCCCCCAGGACAATGATTACCGGTACTATGAGTCATCTCCAGCCGGGGGTGCATGCACACGCGGAGCATTAGCAACGGTTCCAACCCCCGAGAAAGATACCGGTTTAGGGCTGAGACCGAAACCGAATCATTGCCAAGGGTTTCAACACCCGAAAACCCAGACCATTGCATTTGGGCCGGTGTTACCACCATACACCCGGCATTTGAACCTTACAAATTTGCCTCGAATTAAGTTTTTGAGTAGTGATTGTATCATGACATGATGAATATGGAGATTGTGCAGTTTTACGAGCTCTTGCACCTCCAGCATTCACATTTGCAATTCGGCCGATATTGTTGGTGTTGCTATTGAAAACACGTGAATATCGCTTGGAATTTTCCCGTATTTCGCAGTGACACACCGAATATCAGTCCGATCGCAAATCTGGATGCTGGAGGTGAGAGAGCTCATTAAACTGCATAATCTGCGTATTCATCATGTCATGATACAATCAGAACTCAAAAACCAATGGTTCTATGTCCAGTCGGGGTAAGAACGCGCCATGGCAAAGGGGGTCAGGATATTAGACGGGTTTGGAACCAAACAAAACCGAAATTCCTGTCCAAACCCGGACTGCTGGCGGGATACCCAGACCCATTGCTAACAGTACACACACGTCACCGAGCAATCAGTAGAGTGAGCCCTATGTTCGCAATCGATGAAAAATGCACCGCGGCCAGAGAACCTGTCTTTCAGCGCCATACAGGTGCTCTGAAAGTGGGATAATGAATGGATCGTGAGGCTAACGAAGGCCGTCATTCCCACGGGAATCCGCACAGCTGTATGGAAGCTGTTTATCGGGGTGGTAGATTGCAAGCCTGGCAATGACAACTATATGAAGCTGAAGGCATATCACTCGAGATTCCTGCTGCGCTGCATTCTAAAAGGGGTTGAAAAACTGGTTGCAGAGCTATTTTCAAAAGAGGCCAAAAGAAGAGGGCTAATGAGTGAAGGAAAATTTGCTAGCAGCAAGGAACAGTCAGCTATCAATGCAGCGGCCACCATTGTTGAATAAGCTGATTGCAGCCTGGACAAACGGCCATATGACCGGTGTGCTTCAGATAGACATTAAGGATGCCTTTCTGAGTGTGGCAAATGGAAGGCTGGTCAATGCCATAAAGGTCAAGCAGATGCGTGGAGACCTTATAGGGTGGACAGAAAGCTTTCAGTCAGAAAGAACGGTAGAGATGATAATCGAAGGCAGGGAAATGGAGAGACACCCATTGGAAGCAAGGGTCCCGCAGGGCTCACCTGTGTCATTGAATTCCTTTGCAATCAACACCTCACGATTGATTGAATGGATTCAAGAGGACAGCTTACATGAAGGGCTGTCTAATGTGGCGGACCTCACCTGGGTGGTGACCAGAAGCATTGTGAATCAGCTTGTTACCATCGTTGAGAGATGCACAGCTGTTGTTAGCACAGGGTGCGGGTAACTCGCCAGTGCTCCCGGTTCAGACCTCAAAAACCATTTGTTTTGGTTCCAGAACTGTCCAAAAACCCGACCTGGTGCGTGTTGGCGGGCCATACCCGGACCCAGACTAGTCAACCCGCGGGTTTTGCTGTGTTTGCCTATACCGGTACGTTCCAATCCCAGGTTCTGTGTTTTGTATTTTTCTAGTTATAGTCGCATTTAGATATCTTACTGCTAATAGCAAAATACTGACTTTGGTATGCCATTGTGATTTTCGCATAAATCAGCTGCCTGTATAACTAAAATCAAGAGATATGTTCCCTGCCCCATGCTGAACATGATAGTCATAGCCATGTCAATGATGTTTGCTCTTGCATCATGGGCAGTGTAAGCAACGGTTACAGACCATCATTTCGGGTCCTAGTCCAGGTCCAAACCAAACGGTTGCCGAATTGGCATTCTGGGTTGTCAATGAACCCAAACCGCCAGCTCGGGTACAGTTAGTGTTAGCAACGGGTCCAAAATCCCGGTTCGGTTCCGGGTCCGGTTCCAACCCGGAACTGCACCATTGCAACGGGTTCCCACCAAAAACCCGGCGTTTCAAATCTACTATTTTGGCTCCAATTAAGAATCTGAGTCCTGATCGTATCGTGACATGATCAGTACGTAGATTGTGTAGGTTAACCCCCTCTTTCCCCTCCCGCTCTCAGATTTGCGATCCGAGCAGTATTCGTTGAGTCGCAATCGAAAACCCGGACTTTTCGGCCGAAATATCACCTTATTCCACAGCGATTCAATGAATATTGGCCCAATCGCAAATCTGACAGCGGGAGGTGAAAGAGGGGCTGAAACTGCACAATTTACGTACTGATCATGTCACGATACAATCAGAACTCAGATACTTAATTGGAGGCAAAGTGGCAGGAACCGTAATACTGAACCGCGGTCCGGTGCCAACCCGTCCCCGAACCCGCAGGGTACCCCTGATTTCCGGGTGACAACCCGAACTGGACCATCCGGTCCGGTTCCGAACCCTGGACCACTGCCGGGTAACCCGGAACCGTTGCTAACACTAGGTACAGATCAAAGGTAAACTCCCAACCCGTCTGAATTGGGCGGGTTGTCAGCGGGTGGCCCAGCGGGTCGCTCTATAGATTCAAATAAGGCTCTTGTTTCTGGAGTTTGTTAATTGTATCCTATCAAAATAGCATTTTCAACAACCAATAATATATTTTGGTGTGCTTTGCAGCTTGCAATATAGATCAATTTGGAATCGGTGTTATACCTTTGGTATTTTGTATTTTGGCCAATAATGACAGACAATGATTCAGTTATGAACGCGAAGATTAGCGCAGTGACTTGATTAGCAAATATGCAACAACTAAAACTGTTGACGCTCCGTTGACGCTCATTTTCATGATACGGCAGGGAACATTTCACTGCTGTTTTTGCCTGTAAGGGCTGCCAATATTTGATAAATGGATGTCTACAACCAATCGGAACATAAATCAGGCAAGATGCGAAGCTAACAATCCTTGATGCACTGTTGACGCGCATTTCCAGGATGCGGCAGGGTGCATGTCGGTGTAGTTTCTCCCAGTAAAGGCTGCAAATGTCTTAACAATGGATGTCTGCACCCAATCTAAACACTAATTAGCCAAGATGCGAAGCGAAAAATTGTTGATGCTCCGTTCACGATCATTCTCAGAATGTGGGGATAACCATGTTGCTTTCTCTTTTGCCAATGAAAGCTGCCAAGACATCGGTTATGCCTAACAGTGGCCAAAGCACGGTTTGATTACTGTACTTACCCAACCACAAATCGTTCACGCTCAATTGGCACTCATTTCACTGTATTGTCCATTCAACATCTGCTGCCATCGACAGTAGTTTTCATCATGATTTGAACTTATTGGTAGTCTCTCTGCCAGATTAACACTTGGCCCTGTGGCAAAGCCAAGCGCAGTCACATTCTGGCACTGTTCACTCACACAGGACTCAAATTGATGTGTCTTGCCAAAAGCTTTATTATGCCTTCTATACATCTGTTTATCAACCGATATTCACAAGATACTGCTCACCATTGGCCCATGATATATCTCTAACCAAAACATTCAGTCAAGATACATACAGAAGCTGGCGAAACATTGACTCAGTCTGTCCTACTTTTGCTTCACTCCCTTGTTCCTTCTCGTTTTGCTTTCATTGACCGTCACCAATACCTTTTCAGATTGTCCCTTTGACCTCTGTGTTGGTCGAATCAATCAACAACCATTTGGGCCGGCGCTCACATCCCACTGCTCTGGGGATTCCGGATGCTTGATCATATTATCTTGCTCCAGATCCGATTCATCATCTGTTGCACAATCATCTTCGCTGTCATTTGGATTATCTCAGTCCCCATTCCAGTTAAGCCCATCTTCAGTGTCCGCAATGCTATCTGGTCCACTATCCTCATCACAGTAGACTGGATGACAGTTGATTCATCGGATTTGGCGGACATTTAACATTTTATTTCGTCCTCCAGGGAGGTCCTTTGCAGACAAAGGTGGTGCCAAAGGAGATCATTCTGACAATTTGAATGCAGCCGCACCATCATGTTGAAAGGGTGACCAGGATGCTTTGATGATCTCTTCAGTGTCCGAAATGTATCCCATGGGGGTCATCTGCTTGTTTTGAGCACAAGATTCCATCTGTTGAGCACGTAGGTTGTGTCATCCCTGCCACATCGCTAAAAAGTTGTGAACCTTGGTCATTGTGTGCAGTTGTCTTCGCTCCGAGTCTTTCTTCATTTCCGAGTCGTTTTCTGTGTTCCACTTTTCCCATTCTGGGTGACTGCCACCCAGAATCCTGTTATTGGATGGAGTGAAGTGTGTTACAACGACTTTTTCGCGAATGGTCCTGCCTGTGGTTTTTGACTGCCTCCAGCCAATACCATCCCGGCCAAAGGAAAAACTGACCTCCACTCCGACAGCATGTGGTATGATCAAGAATATGTTGCACACCAAATCACAGAGATCGGGGTACTTTGAATGCGTTTCCTCCTGTTGATGCCACCAGTCGGTTATCTCCGGTATCCAATATGTACTGCTAAACTCCATTTGGTCGGAGTGGTAATCATTGAGATTTGGATTGATTTGCCCCCAGTTCTTTGGTGCTTCAGGCGGCGGATTGAAATTGAACGTGGTGGCGGTCAATAAGCGCGCAGCGTGATAGCTTGGTCCGGGTGTCGTCTCAGCCACATCGTGAGGCGTTAAGTATTCTTTATCATCGCTGGACCAATCATGTGGATCCAAGCATGTTTGACAGGATGCTGAAGCCGTTGCAGACGAGATGGGATTGCTGCTCGGTGAGGTTTGGAGTATATTGACGGTCACGCGTCGATGTTTGGCGCAATATTCTTTCTCCACATACTTCAGAAGGGCCTCTTGGTATTGGGTTGTATAGGATGTCTCGTCCTCAGGATTGATATCCATTCCCTTGTCCCACTTTCTAAACTATCACAACTTCTGAAAAGGATCGAGGCCAGGTGCAGAAATGAGAAGTATGCCGGTCGTTGGAGTCACTTCAGCCAAGTATTTGGACAGCTTCTGTCTTGCTAACTTCACCGCAATGAACAAGTCTTCTTTCGATTGACTTTTCTCCTTGGCCAAAGCTCGCTTTATGCCATCCGTGTGATCAAACATGTCATTGTACACTATGATACCGTGATGCAATGTCACTGTATGCCTCTTCGATATCCACAGGGTCCAATATCGGAATGGCCTCAATACTTCCATGACATACTTCACAATCGTCAATTCATCTTGAGTTATGCACAGTGGCCGGTATTCAGTGTATTTTGGATGTTGAAGCCACTGACGGGTGGATTCCCGTAATGTCTAGGGCAACTCGAGCAACTCCAGTGTACAGTTACAATGTATCTTCACATCCATCATCGGAAGTACTGCCATACGGACTTTGGGTTTTTGACAGTCAATCAACTCGTTTCGACGACCCATTGTCAGTGTTGTCAATACAGCAAGCATTCTCTGCTATATGAGGGTCAGTTTCAGGTCTTTCAAAATATCATGAAATACGAACTTTCTCAATTATCTTTGCCAAACCTGGTCTCATGGCTGACACCTTATTGATTCTAGCATTGCCCTCATTTCGATGTCTTTGGCTCTTCCAGATGCCTATCCTTTTATCCTCTCCACATCGCTGATTGCGCTCATTGGTTTCCAAAGACTTGGTGCGGCCTTTTACACCGAGACTGCCCATGAATGCACCTAAAGCCAGCTCGATGACGAGCCCGTTGCACGGTATGTGGTTCCTCAATGCAGGTGACATGATTGCAGACATCTCAAGTGTTGAGTGCAGCTCGCGTGTCAGCGAGTGATTTGAGGAAGCAGTTTCTGTCGTAATACCGAGCAAACGGCTGTCGGGGAGCTCGAAACAATCCAGTACATTCTTCAATTGTATAGCTCGCCTTGCTCCAGGATTTTGGCCCTTGACCTATCAGCCATATGTAGCTTTCGAACCGGCAAAAGAACAGGCGTTCAACCTCATTGCAACCTATTCAAACTTCACCCAATGCCCAATTTCGACCTGTATAGTAAAGAATGCCCGACATTATGGCTAATTTGTTTGTTGATGTCCATCTGTTCAAACCCAAAGTCACTTTGTTTCATGATGGCAATTGGTTCTGAATTGCATTCACTGTCAGTGCATATTCCCTACGGTAAATGTTGCTCAGGGTTGCAGCGGACAGCAATACTAGATCATCAATCACTGACGCCATATATGACGGCAGTAGCTCGAGATTTGATATAGCGTTCCATGGACTATGAGCCGAGACAAATGCTAACATGAGGTATCTATTCCACATGTATTGGTGAAATTCAGAAGTTTCAAAGCATTTATCTGCCAATTGGGAACGTTTCGTCAGTCATTTCAATCAATATGGATCAAACTGGATGTCAAATCTGATTTTCCTATGCAAACTTACTGTTGTGATTCCTCGACTTCCTTGCCTCTTGAAGATGGCTCAAGGTGTTTCATCAACCATCAAACTGGTCAATTCAGTGACTTCTTTAGCTGTCAATTCGTTTCACTTTGCGATGTAAGCTTTTGCCAGCAAGTGTTTCCCCATTGAGCTGGTCCCATGTTGTGACTGATGGCGAAGAACTTGATGACAAACTATACATATGATGCCAGGGCTGCCGGTCACTTCAATTCCACAGTGTAAATAGAATCACCATGACGGCGCATGTCTAGAATCATCCCAATCACTAGGCTGCTTCGAGCCTTCATTCATTGAACCGCACCAACCATTGCAAATAATGGGCAATTTCAAGAGCGCTCAAATGACCAATAATGATAGGTTCATTTTTGGAAGAGATCATAACCTCGAGGAAAGATGTGTTCAAAGATTTTCTATTTGTCATGCCGGTATGAATTGAAACACTGGTTGATCAGACTTGAGTGAGTGCCGGAAGTAACAGTACAGTAAAGTAGAGTGAGGGTTCTTAAATATCGACTCTACAACTCCAAGCCAAAAAATCGGATCTGTAAGACATTGCATGCATATTTGTGAAGTTGTAAAGAAGAACAGATTACGAAGACTGACCGCGTAAAACTCGATTTAGGACCAGCCCAATGCAGTTCATTGCTGTCTAACGTTCTGACCATCCACCAAAACGGTTGACGATGTGTGGGCGCACAATTGTAGGAGCCGGACGTGATATCCTGACTAGCATTTCTGCCATGAAAGGCTGCTGATAAGTTCAATGTGGGTTATCTGCATTCCATTGCCGTTAGATTATCCAAGATGCAAGATCAAGGATTGTTGATGCTCTGTTGACCCTCATTGTGGGACATGGATACGATCTTGACATAACCATTTTTGCGTAGAAAGGCGGCCGATAGGTCGATCATGGATCAATGTCACCGCACAACCCTCGCATTTTCCAAGATGCAAGGCCAGAAGTCGTTGACTCTCTGTTGACACTCATTTCTAGGACATCGTAGCAATGTAGTCGCAATGAGTTTTGTGTAGAATGGCGGCCGATAGTTCGATGATAGTTTAATTCCGCCATGCAGCCCTTGCATTTTCCATGATTGAAGGCCAAACGTTGTTGATGCTCCATTGACGCTCATGTTTACGACATAGGCCGGATGGTGTCACAACCATGTTTGGCGTAGCATGGTGGGTGATAGTTGAATTATGAGTCAAAGTTGCAGTGAAACCCTCATGATTTTCATTGATGCGATGCCAAAAGTCGTTAACGCTCCGTTGATGCTCATGTTTAGGAGGTAGTTGCGATATTGTCTCAAGCATTCTTGCTCATAAAGGCTGCCAATATTATGATTATGGCTAAATGCTGTTGCACTGCCCAGATATTATCCAGGATGTAAGACCAGAAATCGTTGACGCTCCGGTGACGCTCATTTCTATGACACGGTTCAGAGCATTTGGCCTACCATTTTTCCTACAAAGCCGGCCAATACTTCTTCCTTTGATGGATGCGACCATGCAGCCATGTGATTGCTGAATAGATCTGAGCATAAATCGTTGACGCTCCGTTGACGCTCACCTTTCAGCTTACCTTAGTGACATACTAACAGTCATTGGGTGCACAACAATTCTACAAAAATTGCATACAGCCTCCATTGGCAGCCAGTATACAGTTTCTATGTAAAATCATTTGGATCCAGGATCTTCAAGACATCTCAGTTTCTGAGCCACGACTATATTTGTCATTTACATGATTAATGACGTAGCTCTATCTCGTTTCTAGGCTTTTGGCCTGCAAAATACGGCATAACACTCCATGCACTAGTTTTGGATATTTATAGCCTGACGTCCTCACCATTCCAGATCCAGCTGATTCCCTTTGATTTCCATGACCTACCATGAGCAATTTTCAATTTCTCGACCATGTGCAGGAGGTCTGAGCGAAGAGATATATTGTTGTCTGCATGGATCAATGCAGCCTATTGGCTGTCATTTGTCCGAGTTTCGCATATGCTTTGACCGCTCCATCTATGAGTCGTATGACATCACTGACTTACACTGTGTTAATGATATTCGTCTCAAATTTAGCATTTGCTTTATGATTTATCCGTAACAGGCAACACCATATGAAGATCGTTGTTCGTCAATTAACTTGATTTGAAGTCTTGAACATTTGGATGGCCCAGACGACCCTTGCACACACACAGACGAATAATCCTGTCTCACAATTTGGTTACTGAAATCCAGAAAAAACCGACACGGAACCGAACAGGTTTACAAATCACTTTTACTCAAGATACATCCTCAACAACACCTAGTTGCGCTATCGGCAGTTCCGGTGACGCAGGAGCCGTCATCATTTCTTTGTCCGAATCTGATCTCAATCTGGTAATTAGTTAGATTCGCTATATGCAGGGGTAAAAGCTTATGTGTTGAACTGGCTTTACAATCTCAATCTATGACAAATCGGGCACTGTCGTGGGCATCGGCGGTACCATGTGATTTTCTGCCTGAGGCTTTTCCGAACACAGCCTCATTTGACTACTTCCCTGTGGGGAGGTCACTTGCGGTATTTGTGATTGTCCGGGGACGATATCAATAGCCTCCATAAGCTCTCCAAATGTTGTCGGTCATGGTGTGGCTCCAGTCGAGACTGTTTGGGGCTTCCCATCAGCCGGAACCTTCAATTCAGTCGTTCCGTGCTTGATATCTCTCTGACGGAAGTGATCGGCCATGTCCCCCCATCCCAGTTGCGTCAGTTCGTCAAGCCTTGTTTTCTTCTGGCGATAGCTCTCCCTGTGGTGCTGTACCGCTTTGGAGATTGTGCCCATCACCCAGCCAGCTTCGTCATCATCGCTCAGCTTGCCCTGCCCTGTATCTTCTCCATCATCATCCTTGTCTTCCCCATCCTCCTCATCTTGGGAACTTGCCAGATCGCTCAGACTGTCTCCGATAGCATTCAACATTTCCTCAAATGTTATCTCAGGCTTTGTGGTTGTCGATCGTCCCTTTGCAACATTTCCCATATGTTCCTGCTCTCGCATCAGTGTTGTCAGTCCGGCTGGAACATGCTTTCCTGCCACTGCAGTCTATCCGTCCACATAATCCTCAATGTATTTCGTTCTCTCTGCGTTGTTTATGAATTGCGTTTGCTCTCGATTCTCCACCGCAAGCTTCTCTTTCGATCGTACGCTGCGCAATGCTCCCAACGCTCAGACCATTTCTGCCTCCAAGCCACTCTTGTCTTTGTTCGCCTGATGACGTCATCGCTTTGAATGTTTCGTCGATTTACGATCTTTGCCCCCCAGAAGTAGTGTTAGCAATGGTTCCGGACCGTCACTTTGGGTCCGGGTCCGGGTCCAAACCGAACCAGTCCCAAATGGGCGGTCCGGGTGATCAATAAACCGGAACTGCCTCCTCGGGTGCGGGTGGATGGTCAACTCCCAACCTGTCTGGATTGGGTGGGTCGTCAGGGGGTTGCCCAGCGGGTCCATCTATAGATTCATATAAGGGTCTTGAATTTGCGGTGTGTTAATAGTATCTTCTCGAAATCACATTTACAGCAATTAACAAGGTGCTTTTGCTTGTTGAGCAGTTTGCAATGTCGATTAATTTGGTATCTGTGTTTCACCTTCGATATATGGTATTTTTGCCTAGCAAGGCGGTCAGTAATACTATTATGCACACAAAGATCCCCGCGACGCCTTGATTACGAAATATGGAAGTCCTAAAACTGTTGACGCTCCGTTGACGCTCATTTTTCAGGATGCCGCAGGGAGCATGTCGCTGTTGTGTTTGCCAGTAAAGGCTGCCAATATCTCAGAGATGGATGTCTGCAACCAATCGGAACATAACTTACTCAAGATGCAAAGCTATAAATCATCGACGCGCCATTGACGCTCATGCTAAGAATTGGGCGTTTACCGTGTTGCTATCCTTTTTGCCAATAAAAGCGGCCAATACGTCCTTTATGCATAACAAAGACCAAGTCACTGGTGAATTCCCGTACTTACAAGACCACAAATCGTTGACACTCCGTTGATGCTCATGCGAAGAATCGGGCGGTGACCATGTTGCTATCCTGTGTGCCAATGACAATGGCCAATACGTCTGGTATGCGTAACAACGAGCAAGTCACTGGTGAATTACTGTACTTACAAGACCATGAATCGTTGACGCTCCGTTGACTCTCATGCTAAGAATGGGGCGGTCTCTGTGTTGCCTTCCTTTTTACCAATAAATGCAGCCAATACGTCTGTTATGCATAACAACGACCAAGTCACTGGGGAATTACGGTACTTACAAGACCACGAATTGTTGACGCTCCGTTGACGCTCATTTGAATGTATTGTCCATTCAACATCTGCTGCCGCCAATAATTGTATTCATCCTGATTTGATCTTATCGATTGTCTTGCTTCTTGATTATTACTCGGCTCTGTGGAAAAGCCAAGCAGTGTAATCATGTTGCACTGTTCACTCTCACACGACAAAAAATGATGTATCATGCCAAATAACTCATGCCAAAAGATTCATTGCGCCTGCTATGCATCTATTTATGAACCGATATTCACAAGCTTCTTCTTACCATTCGTCCGTAATACATCTCTAACTGAAACTCTTGGTCAAGCTACATATAGCTGGTTAACCATTGACGCATCCTGTCCTACTTTTTCATTCCTCCTTGATTTCTGCACATTTCAACTGCATTGAACGTCACCAACACATTTTCAGCCTGTCTCTGTGACTTCCCGGTCGGCCGAACCAATCCGGCAACATTTAGCGCGGCGCTTACATCCTGCTGCTCTTGGCATTCCGGATCCTCGATGCGATTGTTGTGCTCTATATCGGATTCATTGTCCGCTGCACAATCCTCTTCACTGTTAGTTGGAATATCCAAGTCGCCATTCCAGTTTAGCCAATCATCCGTATCCGAAAGGCCGTCAGGTGCGCTATGATTGTCGCTTTCGACTGGATCACGGTTGATTCTCCGGATTCGCCGGGCATTTAAGATTTGAGTTCTTCCTCCAGGGAGGTACTTTGCAGACAAAGCTGGTGGCAGAGGTGATCTTTCTGACAATTTAAATGCAGCCGGACCATCCTGTTGCAAGAGTGACCAGGATGCTTTGACGATCTCTTCAGTGTCCGAAATGAATCACACAGCGGTCATCTGCTGGTTTTGAGCGCGAGATTCCTTCTGGGTACCTCGTAGGTTTTGGCTGCCCTGCCACATCTCCAAAAAGTCGTGAACCATCGCCATTCTGTGCAATTACCTTTTCTCCGCCTGTTTTTTCATTACCGAGTCGTTTTCTGTGTTCGTGGTATCAAATTCTGGGTCAGTCCCTGCCAAAATCCCGTGATTGACTTGAGCAGACTGCCTTACGACCACATTTTCGCGAAGGGTCTCGCCTGTGGTTTTTGACTGCCACCAGCGGATAACATCTCGGCCAAGGGAAAAACTGGCCTCCACTCCGAATCCATGTGGTTTGATAGAGGATATGTCGCGCACCAAATTGGCGAGATCCGCGTACCTTCAGTGCGTTTCCTCCTGTTGGCGCCACCAATCGGTTATATCCAGTATTGAAAATGTACTGCTAATCTCCATTGGGTCCGGGTGGTAATCATTGAGATTTGGATTGATTAGTCCCAAGTTCTTTGGTGCTTGAGGCGGCGAATTCAAATAGAACCTGGCGGCAGTCAATAAGCGGGCTGCGCGATCACTTCATCCGGGTGTCATCTCAGTCAGATTGTTAGGCGTTAAGGATACCTCATCATCGCTGGACTAATCATATGGATCAAAGGATGCTTGATAGGACCCTGAAGCCGTTGCAGAGGGGATGAGAGTGTTGCTTGGTACGGTTTCGAGTGTATTGACGAGCAAACATCGATGTTTGGCGCAGTATTCATTCTCGTCATACTTTGGAAAGGCCTCCTGGTATTGTGTAGTATAGGATGTCTCGTCCTCAGGATTGATATCCATTGCCTTGTCCCACTTTCTAAACGATCGCAACTTCCTGAAAAGATAGAGGATGTGTGCGGTAATAAGAAGCATGCCCATCGTTGGAGTCACTTCGGCATAGTATTTGGCAAGCTTCTGTCGAGCTAACTTCATAGCGAAGAACAAGTCTTCTTGCCATTGAGTCTTCTTCTTGGCCAAAGCTCGCATCACGCCATCCATGTGATCAAACATGTCATTGTATAATGTGATACCGTGATGCAATGTGACTGTATGCCTCTTCGACATCCAAAGGGTCCAATACCGAAATGGCCTCAATACTTCCATGACATACTTGACTATCGTCCATTCATCCTGAGTTGTGAATTGCGGCTGGTAATCACTGTTGTTTGGGTTTTGAAGCCACTCGTGTGTGAATTCCCGTAAATGGTAGGCGCACTTCAGCAACTCCAGTATAGAGTTCCAACGTGTCTTCAGATAAATAATCGGAGGTACTGCATCAGCAAAAAACATTTCCGTCTGGGCAGAATGGCTCCGTCAGAGTGGACACGCTCAGTCAGAGCCGTCGAAGACACCCTGTGGCGGATTACTCCCTGCCCGGCGTCAAGACCAGGCTTGGCGTTACATATCGCCCTCCGATTGGTGTGTCACCGTTTCTTCTCGCTCAGTCAGTCTCCTATTTTAAACAAACACTCTGGTGTTGTGGCCAACTGTGACCATACGTCGGAATGGGTTCATTGGGTACACTCTTGCATCGGGATTGCAATGCAATGGGTGACGCTGCGAAGATCTCTCCTCACGTTCCTTCTACATTAAGCTCGAGGAGCGTAGGAAGGTGAGAAGAGATGATACTACCCGGCCGTGAGGATCCATGCAATTGCGTGGATCTCGGACAGAGCCAGTGAGACCAAAAGTTGGGAAAGATAGAGTGTGAATTCTCATTGTATGATAACAGGAGACGGAAATGAGATCATGTCTATCTACTCCGGGGTCTGCCGAATATATACTCTCCGTCACACTGTCCACCTCCGTTACGCCTGTATCTCTGCGCAACCGCCGTCGCTCCTTGAAGATGTACATGATCGACCGTGTTTGAGATGCACTTGGAGACGGAGATCGAATGAACTCAGAGATGCACTTGGAGGCCGCGGTCAAGTCAACTCAGTGATGCACATTGAGGCCGTGATCGAGCCATTGTGGAGATGCACTTGGAGGCCGTGATCGATCGAGTTTGGAGATGCACTCTGAGGCTTTGACCGAGCGAGTTTCGAGATGCACTTCCAGGCTATGATCGAGGGAGAATGGAGGAGTCCTTTGAGGTGGTCGATTTGGAGGGAGGCGCGACGGCAGCTGAGACTCTATTCATTTGTTAACTTGTAATTGTGGGAATGTAGAGAGTTGATTACAACATCCGCCGAGAGATGAGAAACTGGCTCGGAGTGGGAGACTGTCGATCGTGGGATGATGCTGTACTTGGTGTATGCTGTACTCTGTGTTAACTCATGATTATGGCATGGAGAGATAGAGAGGCATGACTTAACTTGGTGTTCTTAGGTGATGGTAGAGTTGAGCAGAAGAAAGTGAGAGATCGGGCGAAATCATCATGAGAAACTGGGACTTACAGAATATTGTGTGGGAGTCAATTGACCATCCCTGATACGGCAGGTACGAGTCCCGATCTGGCGCGAACTAACACCCATACATGGTCTTCACAACCCAATCAGGCAAGTCGTACCCCTGATTGCTCATATCCGACAGTATCCTCCAAATCATTCTCATCTTCATCCCCCATCTCTCTCTGTCTCGTCCACAACTCAACCATCATCGCAGAACACAAAGTTAAGTTATCCCTCTCTATCTCTCCATGCCATGATCATGAGTTGACACCGGGTACAGCATACACGGAGTACAGCATACACCAAGTACAGCATCCACCCAAGATTGTTTGTCATCCCTTCATTCTCATGATTACGAGTTGACCCCTGAATGTAGATTCAGCTTCCGGCGTACCTCCCTACACGATCGACCGCCATCAGCTAGCTCTCCATGAGAGCTCAAAGGGAAAGACACATTGTCACATTCCCACGGGTGCGATTTAACTAACTGATGAATAGAGTCTCATCACCCGGTGCGCCATCCATTGACTGCCTCCAAGTACCCGTTCAATCTCGCTCTATCACGGCCTACAAGTGCATCTGCAATCTCGCTTGATCACGGCATCCATGTGCATCTCCAAACTCCCTCGATCAGGGCCTGCAAGTGTATCTTCAAACTCGCTCGATTACGGCCTACAAGTTCGCACAAGCATGGCCTCCAAGTGCATCTCCAATCTCGCTCGATCACGGCCTTCAAGTGCATCTCCAATCTCGCTCGATCACGGCCTCCAAGTGTATCTCCAAACTCGCTCGATTACAGCCTGCAAGTTCGCACGAGCATGGCCTCCAAGTGCATCTCCAATCTCGCTCGATCACGGCCTCCAAGTGCATCTCCCAACTCGCTCTATCACGGCCTCCAAGGGCATCTCTGAGTTCACTCGCTCCCGGCCTCTAAGTGCATCTCTGGGTTCACTCAATCTCAGTCTCCAATTGCATCTCCAAACTCGCTCGATCACGGCCTTGGTGTGTATCTCTGAGTTCACTCGATTGTCATCTTTAGGCGCACCTCGAATTCCTGACAATCACCGCGTGCTGCCAGTCCAGATATACCATGTGTTGATAGGTAGCTATATAGATACATAGATACATAGATGAGAATACAAACTAAATGCATAAGTTTTGAAAATGGTTGAACGATAAGTAGTAGCTATGATTTAACATTGCGAGGTGTTGTGTAAACGGCTTGAGTAGAACTGCAGCCCGTGTGATGAGTGTAACACACGTGTCCTTCTGATGGTGTGTACACGTCACCACAAAGTAATGGAGTATGTATGGAATGCGACCCGTCGCCTGGGCGACGGGTAGCATATAACTCTCCATCAGTGGGTATAAGGATCCGTCAGGGCCGTCAGAGCCGTCTGGAACACCCGGGTCATTCTGACGGAAACTACAGTAGTTGCTGATGTGCAATGTGGACTTTAGCTTTTTGACAGTCAATGAAGTCATTTTGGCAACCAGGTGTTAGTGTAATTAATACAGCAAGCATTCTCTGCTATATGAAGGTCAGCTTCAGAACTTTCAAAATATCATGAAATACGTACTTACTCAATGATCTTTGCTTAACCTGGTCTCATGGCCGACACCTTGTTGATTCTTGCATTGCTCTCTTTTCGAAATCTTTGACTCTTCCCAATGTCTATGCTATCATTCTCTCCAAGATGCTGATCGTGCTCATGGGCTTCCCAAGACGTGGTGCGGCCTTTTACACCGAGATTGCTCATGAATACACCTAAAGCGAGTTGTATGACGTGCGCCATGCATGGTATGTGGTTCCTCAACGTCGGCCACTCGATTCCAGAGGCTTCAAGTGTCGATTGCAGCTCGCGTGTCATCAAGTAGTTTGAGGAAGCATTATCAGTTGTAATACCAAGCAAGCGGCCGTCAGTAAGCTCAAAACGATCCAGCACGTCCTTCAAATGAACGGCTAGCCTTGCTCCAGTATGTTGGCCCTTGACCTATCATGCTGAATTAGCTTTCGAAACGGGAACAGAACAGGCGATCAACCTCATCGAGAGCGAGTTGAACTTCACGCAATGCCCAATTTTGATCCATAGAGTAAGCAATGACTGACGTTATGGCCAACTTGTTTGTTGATGTTAATCCGTCCAAAGCCAAACAAACTTAATTTCGTAATGGCAATTGCTTCTTAATTGCATCCACAGTCACTGCATATTCCCACCGGCAAATGTTATTAAGGGTTGTAGCAGACGGCAGCACTATGTCATCGCGTAATGCCTTATATGACCATTGTAGCTCAAGATTTGATATTGCATTCCATCGACTATGTGCAGAAACAAATCCCAACATGAGGTATCGATTCCACGTGTCTTGGTGAAATTCGGAAGTTTCAAAGTCCTTAGCTGCCAGTTTGGAACGTTTTGTCTGTCATTCCAGTGAATATGGAACTACCTGGATGTCGAATATGACTTGACTCAGCAAACCTACTATTGTGATTCTTTGACTTCCTTGCCTCCTCAGGATGGCCAAAGCTGTTTCATCCACCGTCGAACGAGTCAATTCAGTAACCTCTGACTCTGTTCCTTCATTGTACTTTGCGATGTGAGCTTTTGCCAGCAAGTGTTTCCCCATTGAGCTGGTCCCATGTTCTGATGGATGGCGAAGAACTTGATGACAAACGATACATATGATGCCAGGGCTGCCGATCTCCGCCATTCCACAGTGTAAATGGAATCGCCAAGAAAGCGCATGTCTAGAAGTATTCCAGGCAATAGGCCGCTTCGAGCTTAGATTCATTGAAGCCCACCACGCATCAAAGATGATTTGCAAAGTAAGGTCGCTCAAATCACAAATAAAGACGCGTTCGTTTTTGGACGAGATAATAACCTCGAGCCAAGAGGTGTTCAAACATTGTGAATCCGACATGGTGGTAAAAATTAGAATGCCAGGTGATCCGATTCGAAAGACTGACAATAGTAACGTTATAGTATAGCAAACTGCGGGTTCTTAAATACCTACTATAGCTACAAGCAAAAAAATCAGATCTGTAAGACATTGCATGCATATTTGTGAAGTTGTATACAAGGACAGATTGCAAAGACTGACCGGGTAAAACATGATTTAGGAACAGCACAATCCAGTACATTGCTGTATAGCGTTCTAAGCCTCCAGAAAAATTGTTCATGCTCTGTGGGTGCTCAATTGTAAGAGGCGGATGCAATATCATCAGTAGCATTTTTGCAATTAACAGCTGCCGAGAAGTTCATTGTGGGTTATCTGCGCTCCATTGCCGTTAGATTATCCGAGATGCAAAATCAAAAATTGTTGACGCTGCGTTGACGCTCATTTTGGGACATTGTTACGATCTTGTCGCAAGCTGTTTTGACTGGTGAGGCGGCCGACAGTTCAATTATTGATCAAATATGTCGCACCGCACATTGATTTTCCAAGATGCAAGGCCTAAAATTGTTGAGACTCCATTGACGCTCATTTGTGAAGCATTATGAAGATGTCGTTGAAAGAATTTTGGCCTAGACAGGCGGTCCCTATTTCGATTATGGCTTAATCACGCTGCACAGGCTTTGAATTTTCAAGGATGCAAGGCCAAAAGTTGTTGACTCTCCGTTGACGCTCATTTTTAGGACATAGTGGCGACGTTGTCTCAACCATTTTCGCCTAGAAAGGCGGCCGATAGTCCGATTGTGGCTTAACGTCGCAGCGCAGCCCTTGCATTTGCTATGATGGAAAGCCAAAAATTGTTGACGCTCGGTTGACGCTCATGTTTGGGAAATAGTAGTGATGTTGTGGCTGCCATTTACACCGAGAAAGACGGCCGATTGTATGATTATGGCTTAATGTCGCCGATCAGCCAATTGATTTTCCAAGATTGATGGCCAAAAGTCGTTGACGCTCCGTTGACGCTCATTTTGAGGATATAGAAGCAATGTTGTCGCAGGAAGTTTTGCCTAGAAAGGCGGCCGATAGTGCGATTATGGATTGATGATGCCGCACAGCCCTTGCAATGTCTATGATGTAAAGCCAAGAATCGTTGACACTCCGTTGACGCTCATTTCTAGGACATAGAAGCAATGTTGTCGCAGCAAGTTTTGCCTAGAATGGTGGCCGATAGTGCGATTATGCATCGATGATGCCGCACATCCCTTGCATTTTCTATGATGCAAAGCCAGAAATCGTTGACGCTCGGTATACTCTAGTTTTTACGATATAGAAGCCAGGTTGTCGCAGCAAGTTTTGCCTAGTAAGGCGGCCGATAGTGCGATTATGCATTAATGTTGCCACACTGCCCTTGCATTTTCTATGATGCAAGGCCAAAAATCGTTCACACTCCAATGATGCTCATGTTTAGGACATAGAAGCAATGTTGCCGCAACACATTTTGCCTAGAAAGGCAGCCGATAGTTCCATTACGGTTTAACATCGGAGCGCAGCCCTGGCATTTGCTATGATGGATAGCCAAAAATCGTTAACGCTCCGTTGACGCTGATTTCTGAGCCATAGTGGCGATGTTGTCGCAGCAATTTTCAACAAGAAAGACGGCCGATAGTATGATGATGGCTTAATGTCGCCGCTCAGCCAATGGATTTTCCAAGATGCATCGCCAAAAGTCGTTGACACTCCGTTGACGTTCATTGTTAGGACATGGATGCAATGTTTTCGCAGCAAGTTCTGCCTTGAAAGGCGCCCGATAGTGCGATTATGTATTGATGTTGCCGCACAGCCCTTGCCTTTTCTATGATGCAAAGCCAGAAGTCGTTGACGCTCCGTCGACACTGATTGTGAGGATTTAGAAGCAATGTTGTCGCAACAAGTTTTGCCTAGAAAGGCAGCCGATAGTGAGATTATGGATTACGGTTTCCGCACAGCCCTAGCATTTTCTATGATGCAAGGCCAAAAGTTGTTGACGCTCCGTTGACATTGATTTTGAGGACATAGAAGCAATGTTGTTGCAAGAAGTTTTGTTTCGAAAGATGGCCGATAGTGCAATTATGGCGTAATATCATCGCGCAGCTCTCTGGATTTTGCATGATGCAATGCCAAAAATCGTTGACACTGCATTGACGCTCCGTTGACGCTCATTTTAAGGATGTGGCGATGAGCATATAGTTTGCCTTTTTCGCTTTTATGCCGACCAATACGTTCACTTTGGAATGATATGACAATACCGTCAATTGATTGCCGAATGTGTAAGACTGTATATCGTTGACACTCTGTCAACGCTCACTTTAATCACATCGAAAGAGCCTTTGTGCACCCAATAATTGTACCCAACGATTCATATACACATCAGTGACATCCAATATTCCGTTTGCATGTATTATCGTTTGCATCCAGGGGTTTTATTACCTCTCAATTTCTGTTCAGTGCTATCCACGCTATCTGAGTGAGAAATGTCGTGGCTCTATCACATTCCTGCGCTTTCGGCCGGCAATCTACGGCATGTAGAACATTTCACTAGTTTTTGGTAAATATAGCTCGGCTTCCTCACCTTTCCTTATCCAGCTCCTTCTACTCGATTTCCATGACGTACCATATGCAATTTCAAATATCTCAACTATGAGCACGAGGACTGTGCGGAGAGTTATGCAGTTGGATACATGGATGAATGCAGCATGACGGTTGTCGTTCAGACTGATTCTTATTGAGCACTGACCGCTCTTTCTATGACACGTATGACATCACTCATGTGTATTTTGTTAGTATATTTCGTCACTAATAATGCTTTTACTTGATTGCTTAACAGTCACATGCTGATGCATATTGAACGTGTCAGCCGTTTTGTCGCCTGATTTGGATTCTAGAACATTCACATGCTGCGTTCGACCCTGGCATAAGCACAGACGGATTATCACGTCTCACAATTTTGTCACTGAAATCAAGATAAAGTGGACACGTAGCAAAAGTGGTAAACAAATCGCTTTTCACAAACAGATGACGTCAATAATCACAGTTTGCCTATCTAGTCCTCTGCTGACGCAGGAGCCGTCGCCATGTCTGCGTCATAATCCGAAATCTATATGGTGACTAGCTGGAGGCTATAAGCAGGGGTAAAAGTATACTGGTTGAACAGGCTTCGCTGTCAGCAAAAGTAACGTATCGGGCTCTGGGATGGGCTCAAGACCGGATATTGTTGTGTTCGACTGCGGCTTCACCGAACCTAGCCGAATCTGACTACTTCCTGGTGGAGAAGTCCCTTGCAGCATTTGCGATATTCCAGGTACAATGTCAAGTCTCTCCATAAGCTCTCGAAATGTTGTTGTTGGAGGTGCCGAAGCGTCATCATCTGTTTGAGGTTGAACGACTACCAGAACCCTAAATTCGGCTCTACCGTACTTCTTATCTCCTTCACGGAAGTAGTCGGCTGCAACCTCCCAACCCGGTGGTGTCAATTCGTCAAGCTTCATCTGCATCTGCCGGAAGCTCTCCATGCGCTGCTGTACCGTTTTGGAGATTGTGCCCATCACCCAGCCAGGTTCGTCATCTTCGCTGAGCTTGCCCAGCTCTGTCTCTTCTTCCTCAGCTTCCCCATCCTCCCCATCGTCGAAACTTGCAAGATCACTCAGACTGTCTCCGATGGCAGCCATCATCTCCTCAAAAGTCTATTCGGGCTCTCTTGGTGTCAATCCCACGATTTCAGCATGCGTGATATCGTCCTGCTCTGGTTCAACCGCTGCCTCTGCGTCTTCAACTCGCTTTATTGCCCCAGCGGTCTCGCTCTCAACATAATCCTCAATCCATTTCGTTTTCTCTTCATTGCTTAACAAGTGCGTTTCTCGTCGTTTTTCCGCCGCAAGCTTCATTTTGGATCTCAAGCTGCGCAATGCCCCCAGGGCTTGGACTCTCTCTGCTTACAAGCCGCTCTTGCCGTGATTCGCATGATGACGTCGTTGGGTTGACCACTTTGTCGATTTGCTGTATCTGCCAGCCGGAAGTGGCAAAAAGTTCTATTTCGGAGCATTCACCATTGTAGTTTGTGTGAACTTTGTTGTTGGGCGAGTTTTTGGATTTTGTAAGTTATGGACAATATGGAGGCAAGCTGCGTCTTTTATGTCAAGGTTGGTACGTTTACTCATCTTGAGCAAAGCAAAATCTCCATTTTGACTGTCAATAAACAGGAATAGTGACGCTAACCGTACAACATGACATGATTGTTAGCGTCATTTTCATGTAATATCCTGGGGATCATTTGAGACGAACATCAGCAGACGTCCTTCCCCTGGAACAACATCCTGTTAATATATAGCGATTAGGCGATTCCGGCAGTCGTACACCGCAGTTTATCCCTGTTATCGAACAAACAACATCTGACCGACTTTTTGCAACTTGCAGGGTGGTGGGAAACCCTTGCAACTTGCAGCCATACTCAGCAGGATTCATCTTGAGCAGAACGATCATGTTGGCTGCTACTTATTCCATTCTGACTAGAAACTAACTGTATAGTCTTCAGGGCTTCTCACTTCCTCTCGTCATCATCTTCCTCTCCTATTCCACACCAGCACATCATGGATACACAACCACCTCCGCCAGGTGAGAGCAAATCAAATACCCGCCGATTAGCGGGCGCTACATCAAATACGGATATACTTGGCACGCCACTAGAGCGCAGACACAAGTTAGTTCGCCGCGACGCTGCCAATGCTGCCACCAAACATATGACCCAGGATGCACATTTGAAAATTGTCCGCAAGACTGGAAGCAGGAAAAATAAGAAGCAGCATGCAGTGGGATGTGAGTATATCCATATCGAGGCAAAGGGCGGTCAATGAACTGTATAACGTGCAGCGGGTGACCTTAGAGAGCTACATAACTAATTGATCGCTGCCCGTAACGGGAAACCTGCATGGTCGACAAGGGCATTTGTCTGCACAGTCCGCGAAATCAAACATCATGATGTTATCAGCTCTGGGATTTTTGCAGATGAAGTTGCCCATAAGCATCCCCGTGAGTGGACGAAGCAGGCATTAATCACCTTAGAGGAGGCTATGGAAGCATATATGGTAGAGGTACCAGCCGAATTCTATAGTTAGAAGCAGCATCCAATGTCTTGTAGGTATTCAACATGTCTGCCACTATGGTAAGGCAAGGAGGGCGCGTACATCTGGAACAGTCCGACATGCGCCTGGCCTTGAATATGGCCAAAATGGCCAAAGAAGGCACTTCGCACGCCGCATTTAAGGAAACGAAATATCTCATCAAGAAACCATTCGCCGAGGTCCGAGAAGAGAAGAAACGGGGTGTAGAGTACCCTGGGCACGAGATGGTGAAGGCTGCGATACAAAGACACCCGGCAATGCTTCGTGAAAACCAAACGTCCGGCTGCCTTCCAGGCCAAACTGGCACCGCAAAGAATCCGCAGACACGCTTGAGACGCTAGGGAACAGGTACACCTCCACCCGACCGACGCAGAGTGCGGACTCCAGAGCCGACTCCGCCACTGCCTGGCTCGCCACCTGCCCCAACCGGTAACACTTTTGAAGTTCAACCTTCTCAGATGGTCAATTTGGCCGCCAGATATACGTATTCGCATACAGCTCTTCCCTGTGCGGGATGTTTTGATGATGAGGAAACCGAGCACGATACCGATTTTGATCCCGATATGCTGACCAATGAAGGTTTGTACACTATCTGTAGTGTGGTAATGCAGCTAACAATCATTTTGAAGACAAGAGCAGCGGATTGAGCGATCCTGCAACTGATGACGAGCATTGACCGAAAGGCACGCGATTTTGAAGATTATTATTAAATATATCTATGTATTATTAAAGAACAACGTAGTGATCAAGAAGAAAGTTAATCAAAACGCCAGAAAGGCAGCCAAAACAATGTGAATGATGGAGTGTGCCAAATACAATGATTGCATATTGCCGATACAGCCATGGCAAGATGAGCGTCAACAGTTGGTCATCGATGTCTTGTTATGCGTCCTGGTAAATCACCCCTCCGATAGATTGTAGTCAGTCATACAGGTATTTTTGGCGGCCTTTATAGGCAAATCAGATAGCAATACCCTCTCTGCCCCATCATGAAAATGAGCGTCAACAGAGCGTCAAGGATTTTTGATCATGCGTTCTGTGAAATCACGCCTCCGATAGGTTGTAGTCAGTGATAAAGTAATTATTGGCTGCGTTTATTGGCAACGCAGATTGAAATACCCTCCCTGCCCCATCATGGAAATGAATGACAACGGAGTGTCAACGATTGTTGGTCATGCGTCCTGGGAAATCACACCTCCAATAGGTTGCAGTAAGTTATAAAGGAATTATTGGCTGCCTTTATAGGCAAAAAATATTGCAGTACACTCCCTGCCCCATCATGAGAATGAGCGTCAACGGAGCGTCAACAATTTTTGGTCATGCGTCTTTGGAAATCACACCTCCGATAGGTTGTAGTCAGTCATAGAGGTATTTTTGGCCGCCTTTATAGGCAACACAGATTGTAATGCCCTCCCGGCCCCATCATGAGAATGAGTGTCAATGATTTTTGGTCATGCGTGCTGGGAAATCACACCTCCGATATGTTGTATTCAGTCATACAGGAATTATTGGCCGCCTTTATAGGCAAAACAGATTGCCAGACCAAATATTGTTGACGCTCTGTTGACACTCTGTTGATGCTCTGTTGACGCTCTGTTGACGCTCTGTTGACGCTCTGTTGACGCTCATTGTCAGGATGTGGTTGGGCTCGTGAGTATGTTTGTTTTGCACATCAAGGCGATTAATAAGTCCAAAATGAACTGCGACGTACCAATGTCAATATTTTACGATCAACAGTAGCATATCTGAATGCGACGATGAATATGACACCCGAAACGCAGAACTGGAGATTGGAACCGAACAGTGTAGCGAAACCCGGCGAAACACGCCGGTTGACGGGTACCGGTCCGGGGTTGGTCCGCCAGGAGTCAGAGGGTCGGGTTTTTGGACGGTTGTGGAACGGAACCGACGCGTTTTTGCGGTCCAAACCCGGACGGCTGGCGGGTTACCCGGACCTGTTGCTAACACTACCCAGAAGAGGCGAACGGTTCTTTTTTGGAGCATTGACCATTATATCTTGTGTCCACCTTGTTGTTGGGCGAGATGTTGGATGTTGGAAGAAATGGACCACATGGAGGCAAGCTGCGTCTTTTATGTAAAGGTTGGTAGGTTTGATCAATTTGAACAAAGCAAAATCACAGTTTTGACCGTCACTTCATTCGGAATAGTCCTGCTAACTGTACATTGGGACTCGATAGTTAGCGTGTGATTCCGTTAACATCCGCGCGATGTCTGGAGACAGACATCACCAGACGTCCTTTCCATTGCGGAATGTCCTTTTTATATTAATCAAACATGAGATATCAGCTGTCATTCATGACAATATATCCCTGTAAACAAACAGACATCATCGGACCGACATACTGAAATCGCATGACTGTTGGAATCTCCTGCAGCTATATGCAGTGCAGCTATACGCAGCAGTATTCAGCTCGAATTCAACGTGCAAGTTGGCTGTCACTCATTCCATTTTGACTTGTAGCTCACTATATAATCTTCAGCACTTCCCAATTCTTTTTGTGATCATCTTCCTCGCGTTTCTACAACAGCAAACCATGGCTCCAGAAACACTTCCACTAGATGCGATTTGAGCCAAATCGAGCCCAACAGCAGGCGCTTTGAACAATTCTTCACTCAGCGAGACACAGCAGCAACACAGACACCAGTTAGTCCACCGCAACAATGCAATTGTAGCCAGCACAAATATGACCCAGGACGCACATTCAAAAAACGTACGTCACACTGGAAGCAGCAAGAATAGGAAGCAGTATGCGATCGGATGTAAGTCAATGCATAACTATGTAGACGATGGTCAACTAAGAATATAACACACAGCTGGCATACATAGTGAGCTACATGACCAATTTATCGCTTCCTGTAATGGCAAAACTGCAGGGTTGACCCAGGTATATATCTGGACAGTCCACGAAATTGAACATTAAGATATTGTCAGTTCTGGGATCTGGGTGGATGAATTTCGGGATAAACGTCCCTGGGAATGAACGAAACAGGCCCCAACGACCTTCGAGGATGCTACGCAGTCGTATATGATTGAGGGAATACCTTGATCCCACCTTCGAAGCAGTAACTAATTCTTTTGAGGCTTTCAACGTGTCAGCTCATATGGCAAGCCAAGGAGGTCGGGTACAGCTGGAACAGTCCGACATGCATCTTGACTTCAATATGGCCAAAATGGCCACAGGAGGGTTTTCGCCCACCGCGATACAGCAAACGTAACAACTAATCAAGGAACCTCGCGCTGAAGTCCGGGATCACAACAAGCGGGGTGTTGAGTTTCCCGGGAATATCAAAGTAATGGCTGCGATCGAAAGACACCCGGCAATGCTTCGCGAAACTGAAATCGATGTCTGTCTTAATTGCCCGAACAGCACTGCAACAAATCCGCAGACACGCTGGAGGCGCAAAGTCATGTGTTCACCACCACCACAACAGGCGCCAGCTCGGTCCGGAATGCCACCTGTGCCATCTGATGATGATGAGATCTCCAACACAGAATATGTACCACCCATAAATATGTATATACATACTCCCCTTCCCAGCGCTCGATTTTTCCCAAGGATCACATGCGCAATAAAGATTCTATTCCAGATTTGCTGACTCATGATGGTCCTTTCCCAGGTTAGTACACTATCAGCTGTGGGGTAATGCAGCTGACAGCCATTTTGATGACGAGGGCAGCCTGTTGAGTGAATCTGACAGCGAAGACGAGAGTTGACTGATGGGAACAGGATTGTTGAGTATCATGGTTATCTACAATTAGCGGACACTTCAAAGTATATTTTACAGGGTATATTTATATCCATCATTAAAGAACAATGTAGTAATAAAGAAGAACATACATGAATAGCGCAGAACGGCTGCCACAAGTCCATTATTGATATACTATGCCACAGTGAATGGTTCCATTGTGCGGATACGCCCTTGGCAAAATGAGCGTCAACGGAGGGTCAACAATGTTTGGCTTAGCATCAGGGTTACTCTGCATGGCGATTGGTAGCAGAGATTCATAAATAACGTACAGGTTGCCTTTATAGGCAACAGAGAAATTGACATGCACCCTGCCCGATTCTGAAACTGAGCGTCGACAGAGCGTCAACGTTTTTGGTATTGTAAGTCATGTAACTGATCACAGATTTCGCCATATTGATGCATACTGAAAGTATTGACCGCTTTTTTAGGCCAAGAAGAAAGCAACACGCTCCCGGCCCGCTCATGACAATGAACGTCAACTGAACGTCAAAGATTTTTGGCCTTGCATCATGGTTAATCAAAGCGCGATTTGGCCGTTAATGGTTATATACAAGGTTGTGACCAGTTTTATAGGCTAAAACACTCCGTATCACTGAGTTGCAGCTTTGAAAATGAACGAAATTGTGGTTATCCCGGAGGCTGTCGTGGGAATGTTGCTTGTCATCAGCCTATAATGGACGCCGATTCCTAGTATATAGATATCTGCGATCATTCACCAATCAGATTACCGAAGATGCAACACCAAACATTGTTGATGCTCTGTTGACGCTCATCTTCAGAATGGGGCAAGGAGTGTGTCACTTTCTCCTTTACTTTCAAAGGCAGCCTATACCTCATTTATGACCGTCTGCATCCTATTGCCAGTCAGATTACCCAAGATGCAAGACGAAAAATCATTGACTCGCCGTTTTCTGTCATTTCCAGGATGGGGCAGGGACCGTTTCTCACTTGTTTTCGATTATCAAGGCGGCCAATGAATCCGAAAAGGACAACAATCTACCAATGTCAATATGTTGCGATTAGCAATAGGATATCGGAAGGCAACTATACATTGAAATACCCGAAGACCGGAACCGGAGATTGGAACTGACGTGTCTGGTGAAACCCGGTAAAACCCGCAGGTTGACGGGTACGGGTCCGGGCTTCGCCCACCAACATGCCGTGGGTCAGGTCATTGCACGGGATTGGAACCAAACCTAACCGTTTCAGCGGCCCAAACCCGGACCGCTGGTGAGTTACCTGGACACGTTGCTAACACTCGGCAGGTATAATCATGGGTATTGTAGATGGCGATCCAATGCTGACGATCATAAATGACATATCGGCCGTATTCCGACGCACAAGAAAAGGTGACACTCTTGCTGCCCCACTCTGAAAATCAGCCTCAACTCAGTGGCAACAATTTTTATTCCTGTATGTCTGGTAATTGAAAAGTGACTTGTTCTTTGTTATGCAAAAGCGTTGTATTGGCCGCCTTTAAAGGCCAAACTGAATGGGACACACTCCCTGCCCGATCTTCAACATGAGCGTCAGCAGATTGTTAACGACCTTGGACATTGCACGCTGGTCAATAAAAGCACGAGATGCCTACTAATTACTACATATGGAGTGTTGACCCCTTTTATAGGGTAAAACGTTCAGGATTACCGAGTTGAAGCATTGAAAATGAACTAAGTTGTGATTGCCAGGGAGGCTGTCACGGGACCTTCTCTTGTTTATTAGCCTATGAAGGCTGCAAAAACTTTGTTTATAGATGTCTGCGATCATTTACCACCAACATTACCCAAGATTCATGACCAAAAATCTTTGTCGCTCTGTTGACGCTCATTGTCAAGATGGGGCAGGGAGAGTGAAGCATTCTTTTGGGCCTATTGGGGCGGCCAATACGATGATTATAGACAACAATGACTAATTCACATTTTAATTACCTGACGGACAGGACAAAATATCTTTCACGCTCTGTTGATGTTCATTTTTCCCCAGGCGTATCTCCATTATGCAATGATTCACTTTGGCATAGAACATCGATAAGTGTGTTTTGGCAGTCGTTCTACACTCTTTATGTATAGTTTCATTTATCACTACATTGTTGTTTAGTTGTGCATATAAATATATCCTATAAAATATACTTTAAAGTGTCCGCTAATTGTATATAATGATAATACTCAAAACTCCTGTTCCTTTCAATCAATTCTCTGCTTGACTCTCAGATTCACTCAAAAGGCTGTTGTCGTCTTGAAAATCAATGTCAGCCGTATTTCCACGCAGCAGATAGTGGACTCAGCAAATCTGGTATAACATGTTTATTGCTCCTGCTATCCTTGGCATATGCATTATGATTGAAAAATTCAGTGTTGGGATGCAGAAAATGTATATCCACACACCTGGATGGCATACCTTCTATTTCGTAACTTTCATGTCCGTCAGTGTCACCTGGTGGCCTGGATGGCGTTCCGGGCAGAGGTGGCGTTCCGTGTGGAGGTGCTGCCGGTCGCGGTGGAGGTGTGCCGGTTCCATTGCGCCTCCAGCGTGTCTGCGGATTCTTTCTGGTGCCATTTTGGCATGGAAGGCAGCTGTACGTTTGATTTGTATGAACCATCGCCAGGTGTCTTTCTATCGCGGCCTTCACCTTTTAATGCCCAGGAAACTCAACTCCTCGCGTCTTCTCTTCCCAGACTTCGGTGCAAGGTTCCTTAATTGCTTGTTGCATTTTCATCTATTGTGGCAGGCAAAATCCCTCCTTTGGCCATTTTGGCCATATTCAAGGCAAGGCGCATGTCAGACTGTTCTAGTTGTACCCGACCTCCTTGCGTTGCCATAGTTTCAGACAGGTTCGAAACCTACAAGAAATTAGATGCTGCTTCTAAAAGGAAGATTGGGCTATTACCTCAACCATGTATGACTCCGTAGCCTCCTCCAAGGTGTTTAAAGCATTTTTTGTCCACTCCCGGGGACATTTATCACGAAATTATTCCAGGATGATCCCAGAGCTGACAACATCATGGTGTTCAATTTCGCGGACTGTGCGGACCGATGCCTTCATTGGCCATGGAGGTTTGCCATGGTGGGAAGCGACAAATTGGTCATGGAACTCTCTACATACCCTAGCTGTACATTATATTGTTAGTTATCCGCCATCTACATTGATATGGAGGTATTCAAATCTGATAGCATGCTGGTTCCTATTATTGCGGCATCCGGTCATGAGTACTGTCACGGCGCAAGGAGGTACGAAGGTACTTGGGAAATATAGAAGAAAGATACGGAAGGTGTGGAAGGAATTGTGTTACGGAAAGGCGGAGACGTTGG
>Ga0307515_10002200_pt1 | contig 42791 bp, 44 predicted proteins | sample 17_EM_MG_FD_194513 | JGI IMG/M metagenome (GOLD analysis project Ga0307515, IMG submission 194513) | Populus trichocarpa ectomycorrhiza microbial communities from riparian zone in the Pacific Northwest, United States - 17_EM | ecosystem: Host-associated > Plants > Roots > Unclassified | place... | reverse complement strand
CTTCTCAAGGTCCAGAGCATGTGGTCGGCGAGGGCGAGGGCGAGGGCGAGGGCGAGGGCGAGGGCGAGGGCGAGGGCGAGGGCGAGGGCGAGGGCGAGGGCGAGGGCGAGGGCTGGGGCTGGGGGCGAGGGCGAGGGCTGGGGCGAGGGCTGGGGCTGGGGCTGGGGGGCGAGGGCGAGGGCTGGGGCGAGGGCTGGGGCTGGGGCTGGGGGCGAGGGCGAGGGCGAGGGCTGGGGCGAGGGCTGGGGCTGGGGGCGAGGGCGAGGGCTGGGGCGAAGGCGAGGGCTGGGGCTAGGGCTGGGCTGGGCCGGGCGAGGGCTGGGCTGGGGCGGTGCGGCAAGCAACTGCGGACGTTGGACCTTGGTGCGCAGCGGTCTGCTCCGCGGCCGCGCGTATCAAGGTCGCGGAGTGTGCCGGCGATATAGGCGTTATGCGGAGTTGTGGTCCGAGGTGTGGGACGGGATGTTCAGGATGTGGTGGCGGTGCCCGGTGGGTGGGATCGGGGTCTATCGGTTGGGCTGCCGCTGCCGCTGCCGCTGCCGCTGCCGCTGCCGCTGGTAAGGGGTGGGGCTGGCGGGAGGTAGTTCCGTGGAGTCGCCGGGACCGGTGGTGGGGCATGGCGGCGGGCGACCGTTGCAAGATCCTCGACGAGGGGTGTCGCCGGGGGTCATGAAAGCCAGGCAGGCGGTGAGCTCGGGTCGGTCGCGGGGTTGCCGACCCGGGGCGATGGTGGTGCGGGTGGGTGCGGAGCGAACCACAGCGACCCAAGGTCGCCCGCATCCGTCCGGTCGGCGGCTCGCCGTCGCCCACCCGGTGCGGATCTTGGTGCGGGTGGGTGTGGGAGGGCCCAGTCAACCGGTGGTTTGCAACGCCCCCCACCTGCACCATCACCTAAGCCGGCTCTCCCGCCGCTTGCGCTGGGCCGCAGTGGACGACGGGATTGGGGAGCCCAGAGGGTGTTGCAACCACCGGTTGAAATCGCCGAGCGAACCACAGCGACCCAAGGTCACCCGCATCCGCCAGGTCGGCGGCTCGCCGTCGCCCACCCGATGCGGATCTTGGTGCGGATGGGTGTGGGAGGGCCGCCACGCAACAAGGTGCGGTTGATGTCCGCCCATGGTGCCGGCTGGGCTTCGTTCTGGATCTTGTGAGGGGCGGCTTCGCCGTCCGGCGGGTCGCTGGGCGGTGTTGAATACTCGGCAGGACGCCCGATTTAGTGAGCCGCTGATGATCGGCACAATGAGGCATGGTCAAGCGGCGCGTCTCCTCACCCGATCCGGCCACGCGATCCGGTGCGTCCGTACCGGCGGACGACGCTGGGCGGTCTGTTGCCCCTTCGGGCGGCGTCCTGAGGCGGGCTGGTGCCGAGGGGTCCGTGGTGGTGCGGGTCCGGCCGGGTGCCGGGCGTACCCGGGTCGGTGGGCGGTATGAGGGGCCGCACGGGCCCGCGCTGATCGTTGCCGTCGGGGCGCCCGCGGTTGACGGTAAGGCTACCGAGGCCGTTCGGCGGGCGCTTGCCGCCGCGCTCGGGGTCAAGGCTCGCGAGGTTGTGCTCAAGGTGGGCGCCACCAGCCGGGACAAGGTTTTTACCGTTGCCGGTGATGTCGGTGTGCGGCTTGCCGCCCTGCGCGACGGCAGCACATGACGGACGGGCTCGACCTCGCGCTGCTCATCGGCGCCGCCGTGCTGCTTGTGGCGGTGGGCGCCGTTCGGCTCTCCACTCGGCTCGGGCTGCCCGGCCTGCTCGTCTATCTGCTCATCGGCGTGGTCATCGGCGAGGCTGGGTTCGGCATCCGGTTCGACAACGCCGAGCTCACCCGTACCCTCGGCTTTTGCGCCCTGATCATGATTATCGCCGAGGGTGGGCTGACCGCCCGCTGGAGCACCCTGCGCCCGGTTCTGGGGCTCTCCGCGGCCCTGGCCACCCTCGGGGTGGCCGTGAGCATCGCGGTGGTCGGGGTCGCCGTGCATTTCGTGCTCAACGTGGACTGGCGCCTCGCCCTGCTCTACGGCGCGGTGCTCTCGTCCACCGACGCCGCGGCGGTCTTCGCCACCTTGCGGGTGTTGCGGCTGCCGCGCCGGCTGGTCGCCACGCTGGAGGCCGAGTCCGGCATGAACGACGCCCCGGTGGTGCTGCTGGTCGTGCTGCTTTCGACCGCCGCCGGGATGACCCACCCCTGGTGGTACGAGCTGCTGCTGGTGAGCTACGAGCTGGCCGCCGGCGCCGCGATCGGGCTGGCCGTCGGCGCTGTCGGCCGGTGGCTGCTGCGGCATGCCGCCCTGCCGTCGGCGGGGCTGTACCCGATCGCGGCCGTCGCCCTCACGTTCCTGGCCTATGCCGCCGGTGCGGTCGCGCATGCTTCCGGCTTCCTTGCCGTCTACGTGGCCGGTGTGGTCCTCGGTAACGCCCGGGTGCCGCACCGACAGGCGATTCTCGGTTTTGCCGACGCGCTGGCCTGGGTCGCCCAGATCGGGCTGTTCGTGCTGCTCGGGCTGCTGGCCTCGCCGGAGCGGCTGGGCGACGCGCTGGTGCCGGCGCTGGTGGTCGGGTGCGCCCTGGTGCTGCTGGCCCGGCCGCTGTCGGTGTGGGTTTCGGCGCTGGTCAGCCGCAGCTCCCGCGAGCTGGGGTGGTCGGGCCGGGCGTTCCTGTCCTGGGCCGGGCTGCGCGGGGCGGTGCCGATCGTGCTGGCCACCATTCCGCTCTCCAGCCGGACGCCTGGGGCCGAGGGGCTCTTCGACGCGGTGTTCGTGCTGGTGATCATCTTCACGCTGGTGCAGGCCGGCACGCTGGCGCCGGTCGCCCGGCTGCTGGGTATCACCGCGCCCAGCGAGGCCGTCGAGATCCAGGTGGAGACGGCACCGCTGGAGCGGATGCGTGCCGACCTGCTGCAGCTCGACGTCGCGCCCGGCTCCAAGCTGGCGGGGGTGCACATCGACGAGTTACGGCTGCCGGTCGGCGCCGTGGTCACCCTGGTGGTGCGCGACGGCGTGGGGTTCGTGCCGGGGCCGGACACCCGGCTGCGGACCGGCGATGGCCTGCTGATCGTGACCACGGCCGATGCCCGGGACGTGGCCGAGCGGCGGTTGCGGGCGGTCAGCCGGCGTGGGCGCCTGGCCCGCTGGTTCGGCGAGGACGGCCGCGACCGCCGCTGAAGGCCCGGCCGCTCGGCCTGGGCTGGCCGCTCGGCCCGGGCTGGCCGCTCGGCCCGGGCCGAGCGCCCGGCCAGGGCCGGATCGAGGGCTGAGCGCTCTGATTGGGCAGGTCAAGCCCGGGGAGGTCGGGAATCCGACGGTACGTTCGGGTGATTCATCCCGGTTGCTTGGTAACCGGGGCGGTGCGCCATGTTGTCGCCACCCTTCACGTTCCGTATCCTTGCCAGCCTCTGGAGTGCGCGGTGCCCGCTGACCGCGCCGTTTGTGCACGTGGGGGACGGTGCACAAGTCGCGTGGGGGCGCGGCCGGAGTGTCGATACACCGCGGGTGGCCGAACAACGTCCTCCGATGACCGCTGGAAGACCGCCGATTCGCCGCGTGCAGCGCGGCTCAGGGGAGCGACGATGGCCAAGGCAGCCGAGACCAGGTCCGCGTCGACCGAGAAGGCGCGCAGCGCGGCGGAGACCGAGAAGATCCGCGTCGCGCTCGTGGAGCGCCGGGACGAACTGCAGGCCGAGTACGACCGGACGATCAGCGAGATCACCGAGCTGCAGCGCGACCGGCTGACCGACTCCGCCGGCGACGACCAGGCCGACACGGGCACCAAGACCGGGGAGCGTGAGCAGGAGATCACCCTGGCGAACAATCTCCTCGACCGGATCACACAGGTGGAACGCGCCATCGACCGCCTCGGGACGGGCAACTACGGTTGGTGCGAGCGATGCGGCAACGCCATCCCCGTCGAACGGCTGGCGGCGTTCCCGGTCGCGACCCTCTGTGTGTCCTGCAAGCAGTTGGAGGAACGACGCTGAACGCCGACGAGGCCGCTGGCGGCAGCACGGCGACCGCGCCCGGCCCCGGGCTTCCTACCGGGTTCGGGCGCCGCGCCGTGGCGGTGCTGGCCGTTACCGCCGTGCTGGCCGTCGTGCTCGACCAGGTCGTCAAGGAGCTCTGCACGAAGTATCTGGTCGAGGGCGAGCCGGTGCGCATCCTGGGTGGCCTGGTCCACCTGTCGCTGCTGCGCAACAGCGGCGCCGCGTTCAGCCTCGGCAGCGGTTACACCTGGGTGTTCCCGCTGGTCACCCTCGTGGTGGTCGGCTGGATCGGCTGGCTGGCCCGCAAGCTGCGCTCGGTGCCGTGGGCGCTCGCCCTCGGCCTGGTGCTCGGCGGCGCGCTCGGCAACCTGGGAGACCGGCTGTTCCGGGCGCCGGGGCCGTTCCAGGGTCATGTCGTCGACATGATCAGTTTGTTCGGGCCGTACGGTGAGTACTTCGCGGTCTTCAATATCGCCGACAGCTGCCTGTCCGTCGGCGTGGTCCTGGCCGTGCTGCTGGAGCTCACCGGGCGCCAGCGCGACGGCAGCCGGGCCTCGAGGAAAGCCGAGAAAGCCGCATGAGCACCCGTTCCCTGCCCGTACCGGATGGTTTGGACGGGATGCGTCTCGATCAGGCCGTGTCCCGCATCTTCGGCCTGTCCCGGACGGCGGCCGCGACCCTGGTCGAGTCCGGTGATGCGCTCGTCGACGGCATTCCGCGGCCGAAGTCCGACAAGGTCACCGCCGGTTCCTGGCTCGAGGTCACGCTGCCGCCGCCGGTGACCGCGCCGACGCTGGAAGCCACCCCGGTGCACGGCATGAAGATCGTCTACAGCGACGACGACATCGTCGTGGTGGACAAGCCGGTCGGCGTGGCCGCGCACCCGAGCCCGGGCTGGACCGGCCCGACGGTCATCGGCGGGCTCGCCGCGATGGGCCAGAACGTCGCGACCAGCGGCGCCGCCGAGCGCCAGGGCGTCGTGCACCGCCTCGACGTCGGCACCACCGGGCTGATGGTGGTGGCCAAGAGCGAGCTGGCCTACAGCGCGCTCAAGCGGGCGTTCAAGGAGCGCGAGGTCGACAAGCGCTACCACGCGGTCGTGCAGGGCCACCTGGACCCGCTGCGCGGCACCATCGATGCGCCGATCGACCGGCACCCGACCGCCGACTACCGGTATGCGGTGATGTCCGGCGGCAAGCCGAGCGTCACCCACTACGACACGCTCGAGGCGTTCCGCTCGGCCAGCCTGGTCGACGTCAAGCTGGAGACCGGCCGCACCCACCAGATCCGGGTGCACTTCTCCGCGATGCGGCACCCGTGTGTCGGCGATATCACCTACGGCGCCGACCCGACCCTGTCCGCCCGGCTCAAGCTCGGCCGGCAGTGGCTGCACGCCCGCGAGCTCGGTTTCATCCACCCCCGTACACAGGACGAGGTTCGTTTCGTCAGCGACTACCCTGACGACCTGGGGCACGCGCTGGACGTGCTCCGCGACGCGAGCTGATGACCGCCGTCTGAGGGGGAGACCTCGATGAGGCCCGGGGACCGGATGCTGCCGCCGCTGACCCGCGGCCTGTCCCGGATCGGCACGGCACCGTCCCGGCTGCGGATCATGACCGGGCTGGCCGTGGCGTCGGCGGTCGCGTTGCTGGTCACGGTCGTCTGGGTGGCCGATCACGGTCCCGGGCCGGAGAGCCCGACCGGTGACGTGGTCCGGGTCGGGGTGGTCGAGGGCCAGTCCGTCGCCGGCTACCTGCGGTCCAGCCGTCGTGAGCTGGCCGCGCTGCTGCCCGCGTCCGGTTCGCCCGCGGCGGGTGAGACGTGGGCGCTGGTCAGCCTCAAGGCCTATCTCGCGCCGGACAAGCTGCAGGCCGTCCTCGACGGCGTCCCGGTGGCCGAGGTCTACGCCCGGGCGCCGCTGCCGGGGGTGCGCACCCAGGTGGTCAAGATCCCCGTCTACCGGATGTCGCAGGACGTGGTCGCCGGGATGCTCAACGCCGCCCTGGCCCGCGACCAGGAGCAGGCCGACTACCGCAAGCTCAGCGCGGAGCTGAAGGGCGACGGCGTCAACGAGCTCAGGCTGCGCCGGGCGTACGACAGCGCCGCGCAGACCGCCGCCTCGGAGGCCGCCGCCTACCGGGCGCACTGTGCCTGTTTGTTCGCCGCTGTGGTGCGAACCGCGCCGGCCAAGCTGGAGACGCTCGCCCGCCGGACCGAGGTCCGGGTGGTCGATCCCGCCCCCGAGGTACGGCGGCTGGACCGCACCGAGTTCCGCCCGGTCCTGCCCGAGCAGACCACGACGGTCCCCGACGACGACAAGTCAGGTGCGCCCACTGTGCCTTTACGGTCGCAGAGTGTTGCCCCGGTGAGCCCCGCGCCACTACCCTCATCGTCCGGGGCTGCTGTGACATCTGCCTCACCCGATGGCCCCGTGGCGGGGTCCGGTCCTTCTGCCCCGGCAGTTCAGGAGAGCGCTGCCGTAGCCCCCGCGTCATCCGGGAGCCCGGGCTCCGACCTGCCCTCGACGGTGCCGGGAGCATCTCGCGACGCGCCCGGGCGTTGACACCCTGAACGACTGGGTGCTGCCGTGCGTACGAGTAGGTGCACGTGCAAGCGGTTTGTGTCGCTGGGTGATCAAGACCGCCGGGCATTTGCGGGCTTTGGGTGTGGCCTGAATAGGGTTGGCGTCCGTAGCCTGTCTAAGGCGACGAGGCCCACCGGGCATCGGATAGGCACCGAGTAGGCAGATCGATCAGGCACATCGAGCAGTCGCTGGGAGGACGAGCCGTGGATGGGACCGAGACCGGCTGGGGCCGGCCTGCGGAACCAGCCCCGCGTTGGCGGGCGCTTCTCGACCGTGCCCGACACGGGTCGCGCGCGGCCGACGAGACCGCCGAGACCGAGCGCGAGGATCCGGAGGCCGAGGCCCGCCGCACGGCGGGCGGCCAACCGTCCGGGCGTGCCGGCCGACCCTTCAACCCGCTGGACCCCCGGCAGAGTGAATCCCGGCAGGGCGATCCGGCCCGCGGCGGCTTCGATCAGCGGTCACCGGAGCGCCGCCCGGTCAATCCGCTCGACCGGCGTCCCGGCCGGGCCAGCCTGGGCGAGCGGCTGGGCCAGTCCGAGCCGCTGCAGGCGCCGCCGGAGCAGCGCCCGATGGACCCGCGGGCGATGGAGCAGCGCCCCTTCGATCAGCGCGCCCTCGATCAGCGCGGCCATGACCAGCGTGGCCTCGATCAGCGTGCGCTCGATCAGCGGCCGGTGAACCCGCTCGCCGAGTCCCGCCGCCAGTCCCGGATCGGCGAGGGCTTCCAGGCCCGGCCCGCCACCGAGGAGCCGCACAGCTTCTTCAATCCCGCCACCCGCGCCGTACCGTCGTCGATCGGCCGGTTCGGCCCGGAGCTGGCGCCGCCGCCGAGCCGGGGTGCCGCCTCGGTCGGCGCGGCCTCGGTCATGCCGCCGCCGGTCGCACCCGCGCCGCTGCCGCCGCCCGCCCCGCCCGTCAGCGCGCCCATGCCGACCTCGCCGGCCGCGGCCCGGATCGAGTGGCGCCAGGCCCGGCCCGAGCAGGAGGACCGCGCGGTCTCGGTGCTGCGCCGCAAGCTCGGCAAGCCGCGGGTGCTGGCGTTCGCCAATCCCAAGGGCGGCGTGCACAAGACGACCGCCACCGTGCTCGCCGCGGCCACCATCGGCAGCGTGCGCGGCCGGGGCGTGCTGGCCTGGGACGACAACGAGTTGCGCGGCACGCTGGGCCTGCGCGCCGGCAGCGCCAGGCACGCCCGGACCATAAGGCATCTGGTCAGTGAGCTGCTCGAAATCGAGAACATGCACGGCGAGCAGATGATGTCGCACCTCGACGACTTCCTGCGGCACGCCTCCGACGGCTCCTACGACGTGCTCGCCGGCGAGGAGAATCCGCGCTTCGCCCAGCGGCTCGACCAGAGCACGGTGCGCCGGGTGATGGACCTGCTGCGCCGCACCCACGACGTGATCTGCGTCGACACCGGCAACAACGTCGAGAGCGTCAACTGGCAGACCGTGATGCGCAGCGCCGACCAGCTGGTCATCACCACGGTGCCGCGCGAGGACGCCGCGTTCACCGCCGACTGGATGCTGGACGTGCTCAACGAGACCGGCATGGAGGATCTCGTCGCCAACGCGGTGACGTTGATCTCGTGCCCGTCGCCCGGAAAGCTGCCGCTGCTCGACGACCTCGCCAAGCATTTCGCCACCCGGACCAGGGCCGTCGCGGTCGTGCCGTACGACCCGGCGCTCGAGGTCGGGTCATCGATCGAATACAGCGTGTTGCAGCCGGAGACGCGCCAGGCCTGGATGCGCGCCGCGGCTGTGATGATCGAGCCATTCGCCGAATAGGACGGGTGTCAGCGGTGCCGCCGAGGCTCCCGCCGGACTAGGCTCTCCCGAGTCTGTATCGCCGGCGGAAAAGGGGGCCCTGGGTGTCTGACTCGTTCGTGCATCTCCACGTGCACACCGAGTATTCGATGCTCGACGGCGCCGCCCGATTGAAGGATCTGTTCGCCGAGGCCAGTCGCCTCGGCATGCCGGCCGCGGCGATCACCGACCACGGCAACATGCACGGGGCGTACGACTTCTACAAGCAGGCGACCGCCGCCGGCATCACGCCGGTCATCGGCATCGAGGCGTACGTGGCGCCCGAGTCGCGGCTGCACAAGGCGCGGGTGAAGTGGGGCCGGCCGGAGCAGAAGAGCGACGACATCTCCGGTAACGGCGCGATCACCCACAAGACGATGTGGGCCCGCGACGCAGAGGGGCTGAAAAACCTGTTCCGGCTCAGCTCGCGGGCGTCCATGGAGGGCCACTACGTCAAGTGGCCCCGGATGGACATGGACATCATCGCCGAGCACGCCGCGGGCATCATGGCGACGACGGGCTGCCCGTCCGGCGCGGTGCAGACCCGGCTGCGGCTGGGCCAGGACGACGAGGCGTACAAGGTCGCGGCGCAGTATCAGGAGATCTTCGGCAAGGAGAACTACTTCCTGGAGATCATGGACCATGGCCTGTCGATCGAGAGCCGGGTCCGCTCCGGCCTGCTCGACATCAGCCGCAAGCTCGGCATCCCGCCGCTGGTCACCAACGACTCGCACTACACCCACGAGTCCCAGGCCGAGGCGCACGACGTGCTGCTCTGCGTGCAGACCGGCAGCAACATCGCCGACCCGAACAGATTCCGCTTCGAGGGCGGCGGCTACTTCATCAAGTCCGCCGACCAGATGCGCGCGGTCGACTCGTCCGACGCGTGGCAGCAGGGCTGCAAGAACACGCTGCTGGTGGCGGAGAAGGTCGACACCGAGGGCATGTTCACCTTCAAGAACCTGATGCCCCGGTTCCCGGTGCCCGACGGCGAGACCGAGGAGTCCTGGTTCCGCAAGGAGGCGTACGAGGGGCTCAAGCGCCGCTTCCCGGACGGCATCCCGGAGGCGCACGTCGTGCAGGCCGAGTACGAGCTCGGCATCATCATCCAGATGGGCTTCCCGTCCTACTTCCTGGTGGTGGCGGACTTCATCCAGTGGTCCAAGCGGAACGGCATCGCGGTGGGACCGGGCCGCGGCTCGGCCGCCGGCTCGCTGATCGCGTACGCGATGGGCATCACCGACCTGGACCCGCTGCCGCACGGCCTGATCTTCGAGCGGTTCCTCAACCCCGAGCGCGTGTCCATGCCCGACGTCGACATCGACTTCGACGAGCGCCGTCGCGGCGAGGTCATCCGCTACGTGACCGATCGCTGGGGCGAGGACAAGGTCGCCCAGATCGCCACCTTCGGCACGATCAAGGCGAAGGCCGCGATCAAGGACTCGGCGCGGGTGCTGGGATTCCCGTACGCGGTCGGGGACCAGATCACCAAGGCCATGCCGCCGGACGTGATGGGCAAGGGCATGACGCTCTCCGGCATCTTCAACAAGGACGACAAGCGGTACGGCGAGGCCGGCGAGGTCCGGTCCCTGTACGAGCAGAACCCCGACGTCAAGAAGGTCATCGACACCGCCCGTGGCATCGAGGGCCTGATCCGGCAGACCGGCGTCCACGCGGCCGGTGTGATCATGAGCGCCGAGCCGATCATCGACCACATCCCGCTGATGCGCCGGGCCGCCGACGGCGTGATCATCACGCAGTTCGACTATCCGACCTGCGAGACGCTCGGCCTGCTGAAGATGGACTTCCTGGGCCTGCGCAACCTGACGATCATCGATGACGCGGTCAAGAACATCGAGCTCAACCACGGGCTGAAGCTCGACCTGCTGGCCCTGCCGCTGGACGACCAGAAGTCCTACGATCTGCTGGCCCGCGGCGACACGCTGGGTGTCTTCCAGCTCGACGGCGGGCCGATGCGCTCGCTGCTGCGCCTGATGAAGCCGGACAACTTCGAGGACATCTCCGCGGTCCTGGCGCTCTACCGGCCCGGCCCGATGGGCGTCGAGTCGCACACCAACTACGCGCTGCGCAAGAACAAGCTGCAGGAGATCACCCCGATCCACCCGCAGCTGGAGGAGCCGCTGCGGGAGATCCTGGAGCCGACCCACGGCTTGATCGTCTACCAGGAGCAGGTGCAGCGCGCCGCGCAGATCCTCGCCGGTTACACGCTCGGCCAGGCCGACCTGCTGCGCCGAGCCATGGGCAAGAAGAAGAAGGAGATCCTGGACAAGGAGTTCATTCCGTTCCGGGACGGCTGCCGCGCCAACGGCTACATCGACGAGGCTATCCAGGCGGTGTGGGACGTCCTGGTGCCCTTCGCCGGGTATGCGTTCAACAAGGCGCACTCGGCGGCGTACGGGCTGGTCTCCTACTGGACGGCATACCTCAAGGCGCACTATCCGGCCGAGTACATGGCCGGGCTGCTGACCAGTGTCGGCGACGACAAGGACAAGATGGCGATGTATCTGGCCGAGTGCCGGCGGATGGGCATCCAGGTGCTGCCGCCGGACGTGAACGAGTCGGCCGGCCCGTTCACCCCGGTCGGCAAGGACATCCGCTTCGGCCTCGCCGCCGTGCGCAACGTCGGGCACAACGTGGTCGAGGCGATCGCCCGCTGCCGCAAGTCCAAGGGCGCGTACGGGGACTTCTACGAGTTCCTGTCCAAGGTGGACGCCGTCGCCTGCAACAAGAAGACCGTGGAATCGCTGATCAAGGCCGGTGCCTTCGACTCGATGGGGCACACCCGCAAGGGCCTGCTCGCCGTGCACGCCGAGGCGATCGACGCGTACGCGGACGTCAAGAAGAACGAGGCGGCCGGCCAGTTCGACCTGTTCGCCTCGTTCGGCGCCGACTCGGGCGCGGGCAGCGCGGCGACCGTCGCCATGCCCACCATCACCGACAGCGAGTGGGACAAGCGCGACAAGCTGGCCTTCGAGCGCGAGATGCTCGGCCTGTACGTCTCCGACCACCCGCTCGCGGGCCTCGAAGCACTGCTGCACAACTCGGCCGACACCACCATCGCCGCGCTGAACGAGGACGGCTCGGTGCCGGACGGGCAGATCGTCACGCTCGCCGGCATCCTCACCGGCGTGCAGCGGCGGATCACCAAGCAGGGCCGGGCCTGGGCGTCGGCCACCCTGGAAGACCTGGCCGGCGGGGTCGAGGCGCTGTTCTTCCCGAACACGTACGAGGTGATCGGCCAGTACATCGCCGAGGACGCCATCGTCATCGTCAAGGGCCGGATCGACCGCCGCGACGACACCCCGCGGATCATGGCGATGGACATGTCGATGCCCGACGTGACCCACAACCCGGACACCAAGCCGATCACCCTGACCATGCCGATCACCCGGTGCACGCCGCCGCTGGTCGACGAGCTCAAGGAGATCCTGATCAGCCACCCCGGCGAGGCCGAGGTGCACGTGCACCTGCAGAACGGCAGCCGCACCACGATCTTCCGGCTGGGTGCGGTGCGGGTGGCGCCGACGCCAGCGCTGCGCGCCGACCTGAAGATGATCCTCGGCCCGTCGGCGGTGCTCTGATGCCCCCGGCTCCGGTGCGGGGAGCCGGTGTCACAGGCGGACCTGGCAGGATCGGGGAGTGAACCCCAGCCAGGAGCCGGCCCAGTCGTACGACCAGGCTCAGCCGTACGATCCGCCGCCGGCCTACCCGTACGGTGCGCCCGTCGACGCGCTGGACTGGGCGCCGCCGCGACCCGAGCGGCGGTCGTTACGCCGTACCGTGCTTGTCACGGTGTCGGTCACGGCCGCGATGGCCGCCGCCGGCGCCCCACTCGGCCTGCTCTGGTCCTGGCTCGCGCCCACGGTCCCGGTGATCAACGCCGGGCAGAACGGCATCGTGGTCAACGACCCGTCGCCGGAGGAATACATCGCGGCGGACGGCTGGTTCACCCTGATCGGCTTCGTCTTCGGGCTGCTCGCCGCCGTGCTGCTCTGGCTGGTGCTGCGCCGCGACCGGGGCCCCGGCCTGTTGCTCGGGGCGACCCTAGGCGGCCTGGCCGCCGCGCTGGTCATGTGGGAGGTCGGCCGGCTGGTCGGGCTCAGCGCCTGGAACGACTGGCAGAGCAGCTCCACCGCCGGGCAGACCTACGACCGGCCGCCGGATCTGCACGCGCACGGCGCGCTGCTGGTGGCCGGCTTCGCTGCGGTGATCGTGACCACGCTGCTGGCCGGCTGGTCCAACGACCCCGACCTGGACCGCCCCGGCGCCAAGCCGGGCTACGGCCACGACCTGCCGGTCGGTCAGCCGGGCCAGGACCGGATCGATGAGGTCAGTTCGGGCTTACCGGCCGGGCCAGATCCGACAGCGGCACCGGCACCGCCCGAACCTTGGCCAGCAGACCCGCCTCGCGGTTGAGCAGCCGCAGCTCGGTGCGCAGCCGGGTGGCGGTGTCGGGCGAGGCCAGCAGCTCCTGCCGCTCCTCGGTGGTGAGCTGGGCGGTCGCCGCGACCAGGTGTGACAGCACGGTGGGGTCGTCGGGGACCTGGTCGAGCACCTCGGAATCGGGCCGCAGCAGGTCCAGATAGGTGCGGAAGGCGGCCAGCACCCGCGGGGCGAGCAGCCCGGAGACCGGGTCGCCGCTCTCCTCGTCGGGCAGCCACTCCACCTCGGCGGTGACGTACGGCTGGGTGTCCGCCGCGATCGCCACCACCCGGAAGCGCCGCCGGCCGACCGTGACGATGTCGAAGCGCCCGTCGGGCAGCTCGGTGACCTGGCGCAGCTCGGCGGTGCAGCCGACGCCGTAGAGCTGCTCGGTGGTGATCGGCTCCTCGTCGGCCGGCCGCTCGGCGTCGCCGTCCGGGGTTGCGACCTCCCAGCCGTATCGCAGGGTCACGACACCGAACTCGTGCGGCTCGTCGTCCGTCGTGGCGACCAGGTCGCGCACGAGCGTGCGATACCGCTCCTCGAAGATGTGCAGGGGCAGGACCAGGCCGGGAAAGAGCACCGTGCCCAGCGGGAAGACCGGGATAATCGCGCCCACGGTGCGAGCGTATCGGCCCGGTCGCTGTCCGCGCGCGCCCCGTCCCGGTGATCTTCGATTCTCCTCGCACAAAAGCGGTGAAAGCCTCCTTCCCACAGCCTGGAATGGCGCCCGGAGACTGTCGGACCAGGCGCCTAGACTTGGCCCGTGCTGAATCGGATCGACCTGCGCGGCTCCCGTCGGGACCCCCGCGGCCTGCTGCCCCGTGCCCAGCTCGACGTCTCCGTGGCCGTCGAGCAGATTCGTCCCGTCGTGGTGGCGGTCCGGGAGCATGGGTTCTCGGCGATCCGCGAGGCGACGGAGAGATTCGACGGCGTGGTGCTCGAGCGCCTGCGGGTGCCGGCGGCCGCGATCACCGCCGCCGCCGAGCAGCTCGACCCCGACGTGCGGGCCGCCCTGCTGGTGGTCATCGAGCGCGCCCGCAAGGTGCACGGCGATCAGCGGCGCACCGACGTCACCACCCAGGTGGTGCCCGGCGGCAGCGTCACCGAGCGGCACGTCCCGGTCTCGCGCGTCGGCCTCTACGTCCCCGGCGGCCTGGCCGTCTATCCCTCCACCGTGGTGATGAATGTGGTGCCCGCCCAGGTCGCCGGCGTCGAGTCGCTGGTGGTGGCCAGCCCCCCGCAGCCGGAAAACGGCGGCCTGCCCGACGCCCGGGTGCTCGCCGCCTGCGCGCTGCTCGGCGTCGAGGAGGTCTATGGTGTCGGCGGCGCCCAGGCCATCGCGATGCTCGGCTACGGCAGCGACGGTGCGGACGGGTCCGACCGCTGCGAGCCGGTCGACGTGATCACCGGGCCGGGCAACATCTGGGTCACCGCCGCCAAGCGCCTGCTGCAGGGCACGGTCGGCATCGACGCCGAGGCCGGCCCGACCGAGATCGCCATCCTGGCCGACGAGACGGCGTCGCCGGGGCACGTCGCGGCCGACCTGATCAGCCAGGCCGAGCACGATCCGCTCGCCGCCAGCGTGCTGGTCACCGACTCCCCGGAGCTGGCCGAGGCGGTCGAGGCGCAGCTGGCCGTCCAGGTCACGGCCACCAAGCACGAGGCCCGGGTGCGCGAGGCGCTCGGCGGCCGGCAGTCCGGCATCGTGCTCGTCGACGACCTTGAGCAGGGTCTGCGGGTCGTGGACGCCTATGCGGCCGAGCACCTGGAGATCCAGACCCGGGACGCCCGCGCGTGGGCGATGCGGGTGCGCAACGCCGGCGCCATCTTCGTCGGCGCCTATTCGCCGGTCTCGCTCGGTGACTACGCGGCCGGCTCCAACCACGTGCTGCCGACCGCCGGCTGCGCGCGGCACTCCTCCGGCCTGTCCGTGCAGTCGTTCCTGCGCGGCATCCACGTGATCGAATACGACGAGGCGGCGCTGCGTGACGTCGCGCCGCACGTCGTCGCGCTGGCCAACGCCGAGGACCTGCCCGCGCACGGGCAGGCCGTGACGGCGAGGTTCCCCTCGTGACCACGATCGACGACCTGCCGATCCGCGACGATCTGCGCGGAAAATCGCCGTACGGGGCGCCGCAGCTCGACGTCGCCGTGCGGCTCAACACCAACGAAAACTCCTACCCGGTGCCCGAGGCCGTGGTCGAGGCGATCGGCAAGGCCGTGCAGGCCGAGCTGCGCGACCTCAACCGCTACCCGGACCGGGACGCGGTCGCCCTGCGCGCCGACCTCGCCGGCTACCTCGGCCACGGCCTGGCCGCGGCGAACGTGTGGGCGGCCAACGGCTCCAACGAGGTCCAGCAGCAGCTGCTGCAGGCGTTCGCCGGCCCGGGCCGCACCGCGCTGGGCTTCGGCCCGTCGTATTCGATGCACCCGCTGCTCGCCGCCGGCACCGGCACCCGCTGGATCGGCGCGCTGCGCGACCCCGACTTCGGCCTGACCCCGGCCTCGGCGGTGGAGCAGATCACCCGGCACGGCCCGGACCTGGTGTTCCTCTGCTCACCCAACAACCCGACCGGCACGGCCCTCGACCCGTCGGTGGTCGAGGCGGTGCTGGCGTCGGCGCCGGGGATGGTCATCGTCGACGAGGCATACGCGGAGTTCGCCCGCCCGGGCATGCCCAGCGCGCTGGCGTCGCTGCCGCAGCACCCCCGGCTCGTCGTCACCCGCACGATGAGCAAGGCGTTCGGCTTCGCCGGTGGCCGGCTCGGCTATCTGGCCGCCGATCCGGCCGTGGTCGACGCCGTCCAGCTCGTCCGCCTGCCCTACCACCTGTCGACGCTGACCCAGGCCGCCGCGCGGGCCGCCCTCGCGCACCGCGCGGCCCTGCTGGTCACCGTCGACGCGATCAAGGAACAGCGCGACCGGATCGTCGCCACGCTGCGCTCCCGGGGCATCCGGGTCGCCGACAGCGACGCCAACTTCGTGCTGTTCGAGGTCGGCGGCGACCAGCACGCGGCCTGGCAGCGCCTGCTCGACCGCGGCGTGCTGGTCCGCGACGTCGGCCTGGCCGGCTGGCTGCGGGTTACCGCGGGCACAGAATCCGAAACCGACGCCTTCCTGGGGGCCCTGCAGTGATCGAGCGCAGCGAAGGTGCCCCGGCGCACGGCGCCGACGAGCGAAGCGAGGAGACGCTGTGAGTAGAACGGCACGCATTGAGCGCGTCACCAACGAGACCAAGGTGCTCGTCGAGATCGACCTCGACGGCACCGGCAAGGGCGACCTGGCGACCGGCGTGGGGTTCTACGACCACATGCTCAACCAGCTCGCCAAGCACGGCGGCTTCGACCTGACCGTGCGCACCGAGGGCGACCTCGAGATCGACGCGCACCACACCATGGAGGACACCGCGATCGCGCTGGGCGAGGCCTTCGCCCGGGCGCTCGGCGACAAGGCCGGCATCCGGCGATACGGTTCCGCGACCATCCCGATGGACGAGGTGCTGGTCCGCGCCGCCGTCGACCTGTCCGGCCGGCCGTACGTCGTGCACGACGAGCCCGACCTCGCGCCGTACATCGGGCCGGTCTATCCGACCAGCATGACCCGGCACATCTTCGAGTCGTTCGGCCACACCGCCAAGGTGACCCTGCACGTCAGCGTGCTGCGCGCGGCCCGCGACGGCGGCCGCCCGGACGCGCACCACGTGGTCGAGGCGCAGTTCAAGGCGTTCTCGCGGGCGCTGCGCCAGGCCGTCGAGATCGACCCCCGCAACGCCGGCGCGCTGCCGTCGACGAAGGGCGTGCTGTGAGCCTTGTCCCGATCCTGCTGCTCGGGCTGGGCGGCATGCTGGTCGGCGGGGTGATCTCGCTGGTCCGGCAGGGCGCCACCAAGTTCAGCATCGGCCTGGTGGCCGCGCTGGCCCTGCTCTCGCTCGCCGCCGGGGTGGCCTGGCTGATCCCGGGAGACAGCTGATGAGCACGGTGGTGATCCTGGACTACGGCTCCGGCAACCTGCGCTCCGCCGAGCGTGCGGTCGCGCGCACCGGCGCCGACGTGACGGTGACCGACGACCTGGCCGCCGCGGCCGCCGCGGACGGCCTGGTGGTGCCCGGGGTCGGCGCCTACGCGGCCTGCATGGCCGGCATCGAGAAGCTCGGCGCCGGCCCGGTCATCGCCGCGCGGGTGGCGGCGGGCAGGCCGGTGCTGGGCATCTGCGTCGGCATGCAGATCCTCTTCGATTCCGGCGTCGAGCACGGTGTCGAGACCCGCGGGCTGGGGCTGCTGCCGGGCGCGGTGACCCGGCTGGCCGCCCGGCGGATCCCGCACATGGGCTGGAACACGGTGTCCGTGCCGGACGGTTCGGTGCTGCTCGACGGGCTGGCCCCGAAGACGCGGTTCTACTTCGTCCACTCGTATGCGGCCTCCGACCTCGGCGCGCTCGACGCGGTCGGCGCGCGGGTCACCACGGCCGCGCACGACCGGCCGTTCGCCGCCGTGGTGGAGCACGGCCCGCTGTCCGCGGCCCAGTTCCACCCGGAGAAGTCCTCCGACGCCGGCTACGCCCTGCTCAGCAACTGGGTGTCGGGCCTGCCCGGGTCCGCCGTACGGTGAGCAAGGAGCGCGCGAAACGGCGGGTCGAGCGGCTCGCCGTCCTGGAGAAGGAGAAGGCCGCCCGGGCCCGCCGGTCCGTCCGGCGGCAGCGCCGCCGCGCCCTGGTGAATTCGTTGAAGCCCAAGCGGGGCCCCAGTTCCGGGACGCTGTACCGGCGCAGCCGCGCGCAGCGGACCGGCATCGCGATCATCCCGCTGGTCGCGGCGCTGGCGGTGTGGTTGCTCGTCCCCGACCTGGCCCTGCGCCTCGTGCTGATCGCGATGCTCGTGCTGGTGTTGCCGGCGCTGGTGGTCGTCGTCCTCGGCCGTCGCTTCTGATGTTCGTTCCCGTTGTCTCTGATCGGAGTTCGCTGTGACCCTCACCCTGCTGCCCGCCGTCGACGTCGCCGACGGCCAGGCGGTGCGCCTCGTCCAGGGCGCCGCGGGCTCGGAGACGAGCTACGGCGACCCGCTCGACGCGGCGCTCGCCTGGCAGAACGACGGTGCGGAGTGGGTGCACCTGGTCGACCTCGACGCCGCGTTCGGCCGCGGCTCGAACGCCGCGCTGCTCGCCGAGGTGGTCCGCCGGCTCGACGTGAAGGTTGAGCTCTCCGGCGGCATCCGCGACGACGCCTCGCTGCGGGCGGCCCTGGCGACCGGCGCGGCCCGGGTCAACATCGGCACGGCGGCGCTGGAGGACCCCGAGTGGTGCGACCGGATCTGCGGCGAGTACGGCGACCGGGTGGCGATCGGCCTCGACGTGCGCGGCCGTACGCTCGCGGCCCGCGGCTGGACCCGCGAGGGCGGCGACCTCTTCGAGATCCTGGAACGCCTCGACAAGGCGGGCGCGGCACGGTACGTGGTCACCGACATCACCAAGGACGGCACGATGCGCGGGCCGAACCTGGAGCTGCTGCGAGAGGTGTGCGCCCGGACCGACAAGCCGGTGATCGCCAGCGGCGGCGTGTCCACACTGGATGACCTGCGCGCCCTGACGGCTCTGGAGCCGGTCGGGGTCGAGGGCGTGATCGCGGGCAAGGCGCTCTACGCGGGCGCGTTCACGGTGGCCGAGGCGCTCGCGGCGCTGGCCGAGGCATGAGCGAGCGCACCGAGCGGCACGCGCCGGCGCCGAACGACGGCCTCGCAGGCGAGGGCCACGAGGGCATGCCAAAGGCAGGCACAGCATGAGCGAGCGCACCGAGCGGCACGCGCCGGCGCCGAACGACGGCCTCGCAGGCGAGGGCCACGAGGGCATGCCAAAGGCAGGCACAGCATGAGCGGGCCGGCGGTGCAGCGGTTCGGTTCCGGCGGGCCTTGGGAGGCCAAGTACGGCTACTCCCGCGTGGTCCGCGCCGGAAATCTGCTGCTCACCGCCGGTTGCACGGCCACTGTGGACGGTGTGGTGACGGGGGTCGGCGATCCCCGCGCGCAGGCGCGGACGGCGTTCGGGATCGCGCTGGACGCGCTGGCGGGCGCGGGTGCGGCGATCGAGAACGTGATCCGCACCCGGATGTACGTGACGGACGCAGCGTATGCGGACGCGGTGGCGGGGGTGCACGGCTCGCTGTTCGCGGCGGTGCGCCCGGTGGCGACCCTGGTGGTGGTGGCCGGTTTGCTGGATCCGCAGCACCTGGTGGAGGTCGAGGTCGAGGCGTACGTCTGAGCGGGGCCTGGTCGTCAGCTCACCGGCTGCGCCTCTTGCCGGCGCCAGGACTCCCGCAACGCCGCCGTCGCCGCCGTCACCGCCGGCCGGGCCGCCGACGCCTCCCGCCAGGCGAGCACCACCCGCCGGGTCGGCACCGGCCGCACCGGCACCACGCGGACCCCCGCCGGCAGCGGCGGCCGGGCCAGCCGAGGAACCATTGCGATGCCCAGCCCCGCCGCGATCAGGGTCAGCTGCGTCTCGAACTCGCCCACGTGGAAGTCCGGCCGCACCCCGGGCAACATCCGCAGCAGCCACTCATGACAGATGTCGCCGGACTTCGCCGCGATCCACCGCTCGTCGCGCGCCTGCGTCAGCCGCACCTCGCGCCCCGCGAACCGGTGACCGCCCGGCACGATCAGGTCGACCATGTCCCGGCCGATCTCCACGTGGGTGATCCCCGCCGGGTAGCGCAGCGCCACCTCCGGCCAGTCGTCCAGCACCGCGAGATCGACGTGCCCGCGGCGCAGCATCTCGAGACCCTCGTGCGGGTTGACCTCCACCAGGCCCGTCGTCAGCTGCGGGTGCTCGGTGGCCAGCCGGTGCAGCGCGTACGGCAGCAGCGCCCGGCACGCGGTCGCGAAGGCCGCCACCGTCAGCCGCCCGATGACCGTGTCCCGGTGCGCCGCCAGGGCCGCCTCGGCCTCGTCGACGCTCGACAGCACCCGCTCGGCGTGGCCGGCGAGCACCCGGCCCGCCTCGGTCAGCCGCAGCCGGCGGCCGTCCTTCTCGATCAGGGTGGCGCCGGTCTCCCGCTCCAGCTTGGCGAGCTGTTGCGACACGGCCGACGGGGTGCAGTGCAGCGCCTCGGCGGCGGCCAGCACCGTTCCGTAGCTGGCCACGGCGTGCAGGGCGCGGAGCCGGCCCAGGTCAATCATGTAGTCACGCTACATCGTGGGTGTAGCACTATTCGCTGGTGCTTCACGGTCGGCGGCGGCCAGGCTGAGCGGATGAAACCGCGTGACATCGCGCTCGCCGTGGCCGTGGCCGCCGTGTGGGGCGTCAACTTCGTCGTGATCGACATCGGCCTCGACCATTTCCCGCCGCTGCTGTTCTCGGCGCTGCGGTTCACGCTGGCCGCGTTCCCCGCGGTTTTGTTCGCCGGCCGCCCGCCCACCCGGTGGCGCTGGGTGATCGCGGTCGCCCTCGCCCTTGGGGTCGCGAAGTTCTCCCTGCTCTTCGCCGGGATGGCGGCCGGGATGCCGGCCGGGCTCAGCTCGCTGGTGCTGCAGAGCCAGGCGGTGTTCACCACGGCGTTCGCGGTGGTGCTGCTGCGCGAACGCCCCGGCCGGCGCCGGATCGCGGGGCTGGTGGTCGCGGCGCTCGGCATCGGCGTGGTCGCCGTGCGGCTCGGCGGCGACGGCCTGCCGGCCGGCGCGTTCGGGCTGGTCCTGGGCGCGGCGGTGGCCTGGGGCCTGTCCAACGTGGCCACCCGGCGGGCGGCGCCGACCGACCCGCTGCGCTTCATGATCTGGGTCAGCGCGGTGGCGGCGGCGCCGTTGGCCGTACTCTCGCTGCTCGTCGAGGGACCCGCCGCGGACCTGGCCGCGCTCCGCGCGATCGACGCCCCGGCGGCCGGCGCTTTGTTGTTCGTCGCCCTGATCTCGACGCTGGCCGGCTTCGGCGGGTGGGGAGCGCTGATCAAACGGTACGGCGCCTCGACCGTCGCCCCGTTCTCGATGCTGGTGCCGGTGTTCGGCCTCGCGTCGGCCGCACTGCTGCTGGGCGAGGCGGTGCACCCGACGGACCTGGCCGGTGGAGTGCTGGTGGTCGGCGGCGTACTGGTGGGAGTGCTGGGCCCGGCACGGCCTGTGGATACTCCCGCGCCGGCCGCCGGGCCGCTCGATAGGGTTGGGGCATGACGGTGGCGGTGCGGGTGATTCCCTGTCTCGACGTGGACGCGGGGCGGGTGGTCAAGGGGGTCAACTTCGTCGACCTGCGCGACGCGGGCGATCCGGTCGAGCTGGCCGCGGCATACGACGCCGCCGGGGCCGACGAGCTGACCTTCCTGGACGTGACCGCCTCCTCCGACGACCGCGGCACCATGCTCGACGTGGTCCGGCGCACCGCGGAGTCGGTCTTCATCCCGCTGACCGTCGGCGGCGGGGTCCGCTCGGTCGACAACGTCGACACCCTGCTGCGCGCCGGAGCGGACAAGGTCGGGGTCAACACCGCGGCGATCCACCGCCCGCAGCTGATCGCCGAGATCGCGGACCGCTTCGGCAACCAGGTGCTGGTGCTCTCCCTCGACGTGCGGAGGCTGCCGTCGGGGCCGAGCCCGGAGCACCCGAGCGGCTGGGAGGTCACCACCCACGGCGGCCGCAAGAGCGCCGGCCTGGACGCGGTCGAGTGGGCCCGCCGGGTGGCCGAGCTGGGCGCGGGCGAGATCCTGCTCAACTCGATGGACGCGGACGGCACCAAGGCGGGCTTCGACCTGGCGCTGATCGCCGCGGTCCGCGCGGTGGTCGACATCCCGGTGATTGCCAGCGGCGGCGCGGGCGCGGTGGAGCACTTTCCGCCGGCGGTCGCGGCGGGCGCCGACGCGGTGCTGGCGGCCAGCGTGTTCCACTTCGGAGAGCTGACGATCGGCCAGGTGAAGGAGAGCCTCCGCGCGGCGGGCCACCCGGTCCGCTGAGGGGTCAGCGGCCGTCGGCGAGGCGCAGGGAATATTCGCGGACGGCGGCGTTGTAGGTGCGCTCGTCGAGCTTCCAGTCGGACGTGCCCGGGGTGGCCGCGCGGTTCAGCTGGGTCTGCAGCGTTACCACCGCCGAGGACAGGCCGCTGAACGGCCTCGTGCGCCACAGCTGCTCACCGGCCGGCGCGACCTCGACCATGTCGTCATCCACCGTGATCAGGCCGGCCCCGGCCAGGCGGCGCACGGAATCCTCCAGCTCGGCGCGGCTGGGCACGCTGTGGTGCAGGAAGTCGGCCGCCGCCAGCAGGTCAGCCAGGCTCGCGCCGGTCACCGGGAGCGCCGCGTGCAGTGCCCGGTCACGCTCCAGGCGCTCGGCGATGACCGCGGACACGAAGATCCATGCGTCGTTCCAGTGCCAGTCGCCAGCCCCCATGTCGCCATGATGCCGTGCGCCCGTCCAACCGGAAAGCAAATGTGTCGGGATGATCACCAAGCTGTGTCCGGTCGCCCGGACATTTCGCCCGCTTCGCCGAAGCCGGGGCAGGCAGCGATTCCGGCCCGGCGGTCAGCTCGCGACAGCCGGTGCCAACCGCGGCGTGCCCGGCTGCCGCGCCGGTTCGCTTTCCGCCACCGCTGCGTCGGCTGGGTTGCTCTCCGGCACCGCGAAGACCGGCATGAACAGCTGCACCAGCGGGCCGATACCCAGCGCGTACGCCACCGTCCCGATGCCGATCGTCCCGCCCAGCAGGAAGCCGACACCCAGGACCAGCACCTCGATGCTCGTCCGGACCAGCCGGATCGACAGCCGCGGCCACCGGCGCACGATCCCGGTCATCAGCCCGTCCCGCGGCCCCGTTCCGAAGCGGGCACCGATGTACATCGCGGTCGCCACCCCGTTGAGCGCGATCCCCACCACCAGGAACGTGATCCGCATCGCCATCGACTCGCCCGGCGCGAGCAGGGCCATCGTGCCGTCGGCGACGAAGCCGATCACCACCAGGTTGGCGATCGTGCCGAAGCCCGGGCGCTGGCGCAGCGGGATCCAGAGCAGCAGAACCGGGATGCCGGTCAGCAGCACCACCCAGCCGAAGCTGATCCCAGTGGCCTTCGACACACCCTGATGGAAAACGTCCCACGGGTTCAGCCCGAGGCTGCTCTCCACCATGAAAGCCATGCTCACGCCGTACAGGATCAGGCCCGCGAAGAGCTGGATGACGCGGCGAGGGAGCCGGACGCCGGTGGGAACGAGGTTGCTCGGGCGACTCATAAGTGCCACTCTGAAGGCCAATTTGCGGCGCTCAAAGAGCCAATTTCCCGGAGGTGGCTATGACGACGTCGGTTCGTGGGGCCCAATTGGCTCGTCTCCTCGGGCAGTGGCACTCGCTGCCCGGGCGGCACCGCAGCCCCGACTACGCCGCGCTGGCCGGGGCCATCCGCGGGCTGCTCACCGACGGCCGGCTGCCGCTGGGCGTGCGGCTGTCCGCCGAACGGGAGCTGGCCGAGGCGCTGGCCGTCAGCCGGACCACCGTCACCGCCGCGTACCGTTCGCTGCGCGAGACCGGCCACCTGACCAGCCGGCGCGGCGCCGGGAGCTGGACCACCCTGCCGAACGGCCACCGGGTCGCCTCCTCCGGGTTGTGGACCCCGGACGACGACATGGACATGATCGACCTCGGCGTGGCCGCGTCCGCCGCGCCCGTCGAGCTGGTGCCCGCGGCCCGCGCCGCCGCCGAGGACCTGCCGCGCTTCCTGGGCAGCGCCGGCTACCACCCGACCGGCCTGATGGAGCTGCGCGAGGTGGTCGCGGCCGGCTACACCGGCCGCGGCGTGCCCACCAGCCCGGAGCAGATCCTGATCACCAGCGGCACGCAGCAGGCCCTCGACCTGGTGCTGCGCCTGTCCGTCCCGGCCGGCGCCGCGGTGCTGGTCGAGTCGCCGACCTATCCGAACGCCCTCGCCGCCCTGGCCGCGCGCCGGGCCCGGATCACCACCCACGGCCTGGACGCGGCCGGCGGCTGGGACGGCGAGATGCTGCTCGGCGCCCTGCGCCAGACCCGCCCCCGGCTGGCATACGTGATTCCGGAGTTCCAGAACCCGACCGGCCACCTGATGCCCGCCGAGCTCCGCGAACGCCTCGTCGCCGCGGCCCACGCCACCGGCACCGAGCTGGTCGTCGACGAGTCCTTCGTGGACCTGCCGCTGGACGGCACGCCGATGCCGCCGCCGGTCGCCGTCTTCGACCGGCACTCCCGGGTCGTCTCGATCGGCGGCATGAGCAAGGCATACTGGGGCGGCCTGCGGATCGGCTGGGTCCGCGCCTCCGCCCCGCTCGTGCAGCGCCTCGCGGCCCTGCGCGTCGGCGTCGACATGGCCAGCCCGGTCCTCGAACAACTCGTCGCATGCCACCTGCTGCGCGACGCCGAGACGATCGTCGCGGCCCGCCGCGCGCAGCTCTCGTTCCGCCGGGACGCGCTGGTCGCGGCGCTGGGCGAATATCTGCCGGAGTGGCGGTTCACCGTCCCGGCCGGCGGGGTGACGCTCTGGGCCGAGCTGGACGGGCCGATCTCCAGCGCGCTGTCCCGCGCCGCCGAGGACGTCGGCGTGCGGCTCGCCCCCGGGCCCCGGTTCGGCCTCGACGGCACCCTCGAACGCTTCATCCGGCTGCCGTTCACACTCGCGGCCGACGACCTCACCGAAGCGATCCGCCGGATCGCGTCGGTCCGCCACGACCTGGACCGCGCCACCCGCCCGGCCTGGCGAACGCCCGCCGTCATCGCCTGAGACGCCCTCATCCTCGTCATGGGGCGCAGGCCCGGCGTCAGCCGCCGAGCAGGGTCACTTCCATGGCGCTCAGGTCCGCCGGGTCGGCGATCAGGTCGATGCCGGTGATCCGGCCGCCGGCGACGGTGAAGGCGAACACCACCCGCGGCGCGCCGCCGGGCGCCCAAGCGAGGCCGGCCTCGCCGTCCAGCAACGCCACCTCGGCGTGCTTCGCCCGGCCCGAGAACGTCTCGGCCGCCGCGTGCGCCCCGCGGACCAGCTCGTTCGCCCCGGTGCGGACCGCCGCGGCGTCCGCGCGAACCACGACCTCCGGATCGAGCAGGGCAAGCAGCGCGGCGAAGTCACCGCCGCGGGCGGCGGCCAAAAAAGCCTCAACCACGGTACGGCTGCGAGCGCGATCTTCCTCCGCCTCGCGCCCCTGCACCTTGCGCCGGGCCCGGCTGGCCAGTTGCCGAGCCGCGGCCGATGAGCACCCGGCGATCTCGGCGATCTGCGGAAACGGCACGGCGAACATGTCATGCAGAACGAAGGCCAGCCGCTCCCCGGGCGCGAGCGTGTCCAGCACGAGCAGCAGGGCCGGGCCGATCGCATCCGACAGCAGCGCCTCGTTCTCCGGCTGGGTCTCCTCGGCGGCCGGCGCCTCGGGCAGCTCCGCGACGTCCTCGCGACGGGCGGCCCGCGAGCGCAGCATGTCGAGGCAGACCCGGGAGACCACGGTGGTGAGCCAGCCGGTCAGGTTGCTGACCGCCGAGGTGTCGCTGCGGCTCAGCCGCAACCAGGCCTCCTGCACGGCGTCGTCGGCCTCGGCGGCGGAGCCGAGCATCCGCTGGGCGACGCCCCGCAGATGTGGCCGGTCGGCCTCGAAGCGCCGCGCCAACTGGTCCATCTCGCTCACCTGTCACACCTCCGCGTCGGCATCCGTCATCACCATGACGGACCACGGCGGCCCGTTGTGACACTCACGGAAGGACCACACCCATGACAACCTCCGGCATCGGCACCATCGTCATCCCGGTCGGCGACCTCACCGCGGCGAAGGCACTCTACGGCGCCCTGCTCGGCGTGGCACCGGACGTGGACCAGCCCTACTACGTCGGCTACACCGCCGGTGGCCAGCACGTCGGCCTGGACCCGCAGGGCCACGCGCGGGGCCTGACCGGCCCGGTGATGTACTGGCACGTGGACGACATCAAGGCCGCCCTGGACGACCTGCTGGCGGCGGGGGCCGAGGAAGTGCAGGGGGTCAAGGACGTGGGCGACGGCAAACTGATCGCGACGGTACGCGACAAGGACGGCGCCACCCTGGGCCTCCTCCAGCCGGCATGACCAACCCCGGCCCTCGCCCACCGGCGGCCCGCAAAGCGGACGTGCTGGCCAAACTGACCGCCGCCGTCCCGGACGCATGGGTGGCGACCGCGGCTGCGGACGTCCCCTACCTGGTGCCGCTGACGCTGGCGTGGCTGCGAGAACGGATCGTGCTGGCCACCAACGCCACCTCCCGCACGGCGACGAACATCGCGGCGACCGGCACGGCCCGGCTGGCACTCGGCGCAACCCGCGACGTGGTGATGATCGACGCGACGCTGGAGGAGACCTTCCCGGTCGCGGAAGCGCCCGCATGGGTGGCGGACGGCTACGCGAAGGGCACGGACTGGGACCCGCGGCAGGCCGGCGGCACGTACATCTACCTGCTCCTGCGCCCCGACCGCATCCAGGCCTGGCGAGAAGAGAACGAAGTCGCCGACCGAACCCTGATGCGAAACGGCGCCTGGCTGCACCACTAAACGGGGTCGGCAGCGGCTAAACGGGGTCGGCAGCGGCGCGACGGCGGCCCTGACGTCTCGACGTGCCTAGGACCCTTCGCCGCTGCCGCTGCCCTGTTTCTTCCCGGCGGATCTTGGAGAGTGAGGGTGCGGAGGAGAATTGTTCGTGAGTGTCCGGTGTGTTCTGTCAGCAGCCCATCCCGTGACGGAAGCCCACGGGCTATGCCCCTCGTCGGACCCGCATCCCGAGGCTCCGCCCTCGACGGTCATCTGCACGACCAGCCTTGCTCAGTCGATCACGCCCGGGGTTGTGGCTGGATCTTGTGGCGGCGTGGTCCGTTCCGCACCCACCCGCACCACAATCGCCCCCGGGTCGGCGACCCCAGCGCGGATTTTGCCGCGGTCGCGCGTCGCCATGCCCTACCACCGGTCTCGGCGACTCCTCGGAGCTACCTCCCGTCGGTGCAGGCCCTTACCCGCTCCGATGGCAGTCCAGCTGATAGACCCCGATCCCGCATGCCGGGCGCCGTCACCAAATCGTGGGCATCCCGTCCCACACCCGGACCAGAACCTCACATAACACCTCATATTGCCGCGGGACTCCGCGACCTTGATACGCGCCGGTGCGGAGCAGACCGCTGCGCACCAAGGTCCAACATCCGCGGTCGCTGCCCCACCGCCTGCGGCCCAGCCCAGCCCTCGCCTCGCCTCGCCTCGCCACGCCACGCCTCGCCACGCCTCGCCTCGCCCCAGGCCAGGCCACGCCCCAGGCCACGCCGACGCCGACGCCGACCACGTGCTGCGGACCTTGATACGCCCAGCTGTTGACGGAACCCGAAATCATCGAAATCGCCACCCAGCACCCCGCAAACCCCGCCGACCACCGACCCCATGAGAACGGCCCCGGGCACACCGGAGAGGGTGCGGAGCTGACCCGCGCGCACCACGAGGTCCGTGCTCACTTGGCGGTGAGGTGCTGTGCTGGCCACAACGCATCAAGGTTGCGTTGTTGCCAGCGCAGGGGGTAGTGGCGCGGGCGGGGGTTGGTGCCATGCACGGGCCTGGCAGGGTGAGGGCGGCCGTTCATGAGCCGCCAGGCGATTGGTCGCCCTCGCCCGGTCCCCGCGGGAGCGACGGTCTGTACCCGCGCGGACCGTGGCAAGGAAGCCCTTGACCTTGAAGATCTTGACTTTTGAAAGCGGCTACATCTGGACGAGGCTTCCCGCGTACATTTCGTCGATCTGGGTGGCGAAGTTGGTCTCCACGCTGCGCCGCTTGATCTTCATCGACGGCGTGATCTCGCCGTTTTCGATGCTGAGGTCGCGGGGCAGAATGGCGAACTTCTTCACCGTCTCCCAGCGGTTCAGCTTGCCGTTGAGCTCCTCGATGTAGTCCGTGATCAGCTTTTCGGTTTCCTGGGCCGCCAGGATTTCCTGGTAGGACTTGCCGGCCAGCGGGCCGGCTGCCGCCCAGCCCGCGATCGCATCCTCGTCCAGCGAGATCAGCATTGTCACGTAGTTGCGGCCCTGGCCCACGACGACCGCCTGCGACGTGTATGGGCAGACCGCCTTGAACATGCCCTCGATCGCCGACGGGGCGATGTATTTGCCGCCGGAGGTCTTGACCAGGTCCTTCTTGCGGTCGGTGATCCTGAGGTAGCCGTCGCTGTCCAGCTCGCCGATGTCGCCGGTGCGGAAGAAGCCGTCCTCGGTGAACGACTCCTCCGTCTCCTTCGGCAGGTTGTGGTAGCCGCGCATGACCGGGGCGCCGCGCAGCAGGATCTCGCCGTCGGTGTCGATGCGGCATTCCAGGTCGCCCAGCGGGCGGCCGACCGAGCCGATCTTGAAGCCGCCCATCGTGTTGACGAAGTTTGCCGCGCTCGACTCGGTCAGGCCGTAGCCCTCAAAGATCGGCAGGTTCGCGGCCGCGAAGAACTCCGCGATGTCGCGGCTCAGCGGCGCCGCGCCGGAGACCAGCACCCGCAGCCGGCCGCCGAGGCGCTGCTGCAGCTTGCTGAAGACCAGCTTCTCGGCGACCGCATATTTGGCCTTGAGGACCCCGCCGACCGGCTTGCCGGCCTGTTCGAGGGCGACCTTCTCCTTGCCGACGCCGACCGCCCAGCCGAAGATCTTGGCCTTTGCGCCGCCGGCGCTGAGGGCGGTGGTCACCGTCTTGTTGTAGACCTTTTCGAAGATGCGGGGCGCCGCGCACATCAGCGTCGGCTGCACCACGGCGAGCATCTCGACGAGCTTTTCGACCCGGCCGTCGACGTAGGTCGGCACGCCCACGTGCAGGATGCCGCAGAGCAGCGTCTTGCCGAACGAGTGGGACAGCGGCAGCCAGAGATATTGCAGGTCGGTCGACTCGAACAGGCCGAGGCCGGCCTGCGCGACGCCCTCCCAGGTCCAGCCGCGGTGCAGCAACACCACGCCCTTGGGCCGGCCGGTCGTGCCGGAGGTGTAGATCAGGGTCGCCACGTTGTCGGGGCCGATGCCCTCGACGATCTTGTCGACCAGGTCGGGCTGCTCGGCGAGCGCCGCGCGGCCGCGCTCCTCCAGCTCGGCCAGGGTGAGCTGCGGCGGGGTGGCGTTCGCGTCGGCCAAGCCGTCGATCAGCACCACGTGGGTGACCGAGGTGTCCACGCCGGCGAGCTTGAGCGCCTGCTTCGGGTCCTCCGCCACCAGCACCTTGGAGCCGGAGTCGGCCACGATGAAGGCCGCGTCCTCGGGCTCGGTGGTCGGGTAGACCGTGGTCGTCGCCGCGCCGGCGCAGTTGATGCCGAGGTCGACCAGCACCCACTCGAGGCGGGTGCTGGACAGGATCGAGACCCTGTCCTCGAGGCCCACGCCGAGCCCGGCCAGGCCGGCGGCGATCGCGGTCGCCCGCTCGCCGACCTGGGACCAGGTCAGCCACGTGATCGCGGTGTCGTCTGCGGTCGGTGTCGCGAACGCTTGACCATTCGGGGTCGCCCGCACACGCTGCAGGAACATGTCCGGGATTGACCGGTAGGGAACCTCGAGAGCCATCGGGCGCCGCCTCTTTGCGTCTATGGGGCCATGGGGGGAATATGCGAGTGACAGTTGTGTTACCGCAGAGTATTGCCCGGAGGTCGCGAGGGCCAGAGTGCCTCGCGATGATCTTCAATCATCCGCGGGTTGACCTGCACTCCGATCCTAACCGGCGGGCGGTGCCACCGGCAGTGCCACGGTCGGCCCCCACCGAGCACAGCGGAGCCCCGGACCAGCCGGTCCGGGGCTCCGCTTTTCCACGGTACGGCGTCAGTCGTCGTTGCCGTCGTTGTCGTCGCGCTCGCTCTCGTGCCCGAGCACCTCGCCCGACGCCCGGTCCACGTCCATGTCGTGCTCGACGTCGCCGACCTGCACCTCGACGTCCCAGACCGCGCGGCCGTGCTCGGTCTCCCGCTCGATGTCGGTCACCTGCCCACCGCCGGCGACCTTGATCGCGATCGCCTTCGCGGCGTCCAGGCTGATCGCGTCTGCCGACGCGGCCGGGGACGATGCCGACGCGGGAGCCGAAGAAGCGGACTCCGAGGCCGAGGGCACGGGCGCGGGGGAGGCCGTGTGGTCGCTTCCCGCCGCCAGGGCCGCGCCGCCGATGGCGAGCGCGGCGACCGCGCCGCCGGTGATGGCGGAAGCGGTACGAAGCCTGATCATGAAAACCTCCGGGTGTCTGCGGTACGGAACACCCACAGGTTCGCGCTCGGCGGGCTATGGCCGCGCTGTGTGATCGCTAAGACCGGGTTAAGGCCGCGGCCAGCTCCAGGCGTACCTGGGCGCCGCCGCCCGGTGCCGCCCCGACGTGCAACGCGCCGCCGCCGGCCTCGGCCGCCCGGCGGGCGATGTCCAGCCCCAGCCCGGTGGAGCCGCTGCCCGAGGAGCCCCGGCGCAGCGCCTCGGCCGGGAAGCCCGGGCCCGAGTCGGTGACCGTCAGCACCGCACCGCCGCCCGGCCGCGCCGCGAGCGAGACGGCCAGGCCGGTGCCGTCCGGGGTGTGCGCGAAGACGTTGCCCAGCAGCGCGTCCAGGGCCGCCGCCAGGTCGTCGGCCGGCAGTGCCACGACCAGGGGCGCGGACGGGAGCTCACGCCGTACCTCTCGATCGGTGTCCTCGGCCAGCACGGTCCAGAACGCGACCCGGGCCGTGACCACCGCCGTGGCGTCGGCGGCCGCGCGGTCGGCGCCGCGCCGCCGGGCCTGGTGGATCACCGCCGTGACCGCGCGCTCGATGCTGTCCGCGGCGGCCGAGACCCGCGCCGCCTCGTCCTCGTCGCGCAGCGCCTCCGCCTCCAGCCGCAGCGCCGTCAGCGGCGTGCGCAGCCGGTGCGAGAGGTCCGCGACCTGCTCCCGTTCCTCACGCAGCAGGTCCTGGATGCGCCCGGCGAGATGGTTCAGCGCGGTGGCCACCTCGCGGACCTCGCGCGGGCCGGCCGGGCTGGCCCGGGCGGTCAGCTCGGCGCGGGCCAGCCGGTGCGAGACCGCGGACAGGTCGGCGATCGGCGCCACGATGGACCGGGCCAGCCGGTCCGCCACCACCAGCCCGAGCGCGACCAGGGCCAGCCCCAGCCCGGCGAGCACCAGCCAGGACCGGGCGACCCCGCTGGTCAGCCGGTCGGCGGGCACGACGGTACGCAGCACGTAGGTGTCGCCGCCGCTGAGCACCGGCACCACGATCTCCCGGCCGGCGTCGGTGTCGACGGTGAACGACCGGGCGGTCAGCCGCGCCAGCCGGACCGCCGGGGTGCGCTCGGCCGCCTGGCCCAGCACCGGTCCGTCCGGCGGGAACACGCTGACCGGCAGTGGCAGCCCCTCCACGGTCAGCGCCAGGGCGGCGGGGTCGCTGGTGCCGATCTGCGGCACGATCGTCTGCAGCACGTCGTCGGCCCGGCCGATCGCCCGGTCCTCGGTGACCTGGCGGATCAGCAGCGCGAGCGGCACCAGGAACGCGATCAGCACGAGGCAGGTGGTGGCCGCGACGAGCAGGATCAGCCGTCGCCTCATGCCGGGCCGCTCAACCGGATGCCCACCCCGCGGACGGTGTGCAGGTAGCGCGGCTCCTGCGCGGTCTCGCCGAGCTTGCGGCGCAGCCACGACAGGTGCACGTCGACGGTCTTGTCCGCGCCGCCGTACGGGATCTGCCACACCTCGCTGAGCAGTTCCCGCTTGCTCACCACCTGCCCGGCCCGGTTGGCCAGGTGGTGCAGCAGGTCGAACTCGCGGGGTGTCAGGTCCAGGTCGGTGCCGTCCAGGGTGGCCGTCCGCGCGCCCGCGTCGATGCGCAGCCCGCCGACCGTCAGCGCCACCGGGTCGGTGCCGGCCGCCCCGCCGCGGCGCAACACCGCGCGCACCCGGGCGTCGAGCTGCGCGGCGGTGAACGGCTTGACGATGTAGTCGTCGGCGCCCGCGTCGAGCACCCGGACGATCTCCTGCTCATCGTCGCGGGCGGTCGCCACGATGACCGGCATCGTGCTCACCGCGCGCAGCATCCGCAGCAGCTCCCGGCCGTCCAGATCGGGCAGGCCGAGGTCGAGGACGATCAGGTCGGGGCGCTCGGCCAGGGCGGTCTGGAGGCCGTCCATCGCGGTGTGCGAGGCGGCCACGGCATGGCCGCGCTCGCGCAGGGCGCGCAGCAGCGAGGTACGGATCGCCGGATCGTCCTCGATCAGCAGAAGGTGGGCCACGCTGCACGGTAACCCGGCGCGCGGTGCGCGGCCGCGCACTTAACCGTCCCTTAGCGTCCCCGCGGGCCGGCCTTAGGGCAGCGCCGGGCATAGTCGATCGGGTGAATCGTGGAACCCTGCTGGTGGCCGCCGGCTGGCTCGGCGCGGCGGTGCTTGCCGTGCTGGTCGGCCTGGGCGCGATCAGCGTCATCGGCAACGGTCTCACCTCGCCGGAGACCCGCCCGCTGAGCGCGGCCGAGGTGGCGGACGAGCTGGCCCGGCAGCTCGCCGTGTCGCCGTCGGCGTCGGCGGGCGTGGGTGAACGGCCGCCGCCGTCGCGGTCGCCGTCCTCAGCCGCGACCACCCGGACCTTTCCCACCCGGGCCGGCACGGTCGTCGGCCGGTGCGCCGGCACCCGGCCCGAGGTGGTGAGCATGTCGCCGCGGCAGGGTTACGAACTGCACGAGCAGGACCGGGGCCTGCAGGACGACGACGCCGAGGGCGAGTTCCGCGGCCAGGACGACCGCGACGACCGGGTCAAGTTCGAGATCGTCTGCCCCGGCGGCGTGCCCACGCTGGTCGAGGACCACGACGACTGACGGGTTGGTCTTCTCAGGCCCGGTAGACCGAGACGTGGTCGGTGCTGGCCGCCCCGAACGGGCGCCGGTGCCAGTCGGCGTAGCGGGCCTCGAACCGCATCCCGGCCCGGGCGGCGAGCCGGTCGATCTGCTCCGGCCACAGGTATCGCATGCCGGAGGGCTGGGGCCGCACCCCGGCGGCGGCGAAGTCCGGCCACTGCCGGACGAACGGCTGCGCGGCCCGGTCGTGGTGGTGCGGCCGGAACGGTGCCTCGTCCGCGGCCGCCGCCCGGACCTGCGGGTGCTGGGCGTCGCGTTCGAAGCCGGCCGCGTCCGGCACGAACGCCTCGATGACGAACGCGCCGCCGGGAGCCAGCACCCGGGCGACGTTGCGGAAGCACGCCGCCTGGCGCTCGGCGTCGACGATCGTGAACAGGGTGTTGAAGACGACGTAGACCAGCGGGAACCGGCCCCGGACGGCGACATCCGAGATGTCGCCGAGGACCACCGGGATGTCCGCCCCGCCGGGCCGGGCGCGCATCTTCGCCACCAGTTCCGGCGAGCCCTCGACGCCCTCCACCCGCAGGCCGCGCGCCGCCAGGGGCACCGCGACGCGGCCCGTACCCATGGCGAGCTCCAGCACCGGGCCGCCGGCGGCGAGTCCGGCCAGGAAGTCCACCGCCGGGTTCGACATGCCCGTCAGGACAGCAGAGGCGTCAGCCGGGCGGCAAGTGCTTTAGCGTCGGTGCCACGACGATCGTGATCGAGGAACGGGAGTATTTCGTGCACACCACCCCGCTGGGCGACGACCTGACCGTGAGCGCCCTCGGCTACGGGGCCATGGGCCTCGCCGAGGTGTACGGCCCGGCGCAGGACACCGAGTCGCTGGCCACCCTGCACCACGCCGTGGACGTCGGCGTGACCTTTCTGGACACCGCCGACCTGTACGGCGCCGGCAGCAACGAGCGCCTGCTGGCCCGGCTGCTGGCCGACCGGCGCGACGAGGTCACGTTGGCCACCAAGTTCGGCATCACCGCCCGGGACGGCGACCTGAGCACCACGGCGACCCGGGGCGACGCCGCCTACGTCCGGCAGGCCTGCGACGCGAGCCTCGGCCGGCTCGGCGTCGACGTCATCGACCTGTACTACCTGCACCGGCGCGACCTCCGGGTGCCGATCGAGGAGACCGTCGGCGCGATGGCCGAGCTGGTCCGCGCCGGCAAGGTCCGGCACCTGGGCCTGTCCGAGGTGACCGCGGCCGAGCTGCGCCAGGCGTACGCGGTGCACCCGATCGCCGCCGTGCAGAGCGAGTGGTCGCTGTGGAGCCGCGACGTCGAACGGGCCGTGGTGCCGGCCGCCGCCGCGCTCGGGGTGGGCTTCGTGCCGTACTCGCCGCTGGGCCGCGGCTTCCTCACCGGCACCCTCGATCAGGCCACGATCGCCGGCGACTGGCGGGCCGGGCTGTCCCGCTTCTCCGGCGCCGCGTTCGATCGCAATCAGGCCGTGGTCGAGGGGGTGCGCGGGGTGGCCGCCGAGGTGGGTGCGACCCCGGCCCAGGTGGCGTTGGCCTGGCTGCGCCTCCGGGGCATCGAGCTGGGGCTGCCGGTGGTGCCGATCCCGGGCACGCGCCGGGCCGCGCGGGTGGACGAGAACGCCGCGAGCCTCGGCGTGGCACTGGACGCGGGTCAGCGCGAGCTGCTCGACGACCTGGCCGGTGCGGTCGTCGGCCCGCGCTCGGACCACAGCGATCCGAACTGGGTCTCCGCCAACCGCGAGTAGGCCGGCCGCTTCACATCCCGATCTGGGCGGTCGTCAGCTTCGCGACAGCGTCCGGCTCGCCGGTGACGTCGACCTCGGCCACCCGCTGCCGGCCGGAGACGAACAGCGCCAACTCGCCCGGATCGCCGGTGAGTGTGGCGCGGGGCTCGCCGTCGCCGACCCGCAGCGTGCCGAAGCCGGTGGCCTCGACGAGCACCGGGAAGCCGACCTTGCGCAGGACCAGCCGGGCGGTGAGCCTGGTCGTCCGCCAGATCGCCTGCTGCTCGCCCGGGTCCAGGTCGCGCGGGGCGGACCCGGGCATGGCACGCCGGACGTCCTCGTGGTGGATGAAGAACTCGACGGTGTTGGTCAGCGCGTCGGTCAACGGGTTGCTGATCAGGCTCCACCAGGGCGGGGTGCGCAGCTGGCGGATCAGCTCCGGGTACGGCTCAGCCAGCTTGGCCAGCCGCACGTGCTCGCCGTGCCCGGCCAGCGGCGGGATCACCGAGCCGATCATGGCGTCCGGCCGTCGCTCGCGGACGACCAGGTGTGCCGCGAGGTCGCGGGTGGTCCAGCCGGCGCACACCGTCGCCAGCTCCGGGCCCACATGGTGCAGCAGGTCGGCGAGTTGCCGGCGTTCCGCGCGCGCGAAGTCGGTCATTACCCGATGGTAGGCCCGCGCGCGGCGGCGAAGCCGGGGGCTGCGCCGCGGTGTGCTTGTTGACACAATGTAAACCAGTGGCGTTTCGCGGAGGGTTCGGCAGGATGGACCGGTAAGGCCGGAACCCCCGGCGTGGACTTACCTCTGGGCGGAGATACTTGACCACGAGGGCCAGTCGCGACGTGCTCGGCCGGGGCCTGCGCGTGCTCGGCAGGGCAATCCGAACCGAACCGCGTCTCTTCATCGTCGGCACCGTCGGCAGCAGCCTGTTCGGCCTGCTCGTCATCGCGAACTCATACCTGGTGGGCGGGGTGATCGGCGAGGTCGTCGTGCCCGCGTTCGCCGAGCAGCGCGCCGGCGCGGGCGAGCTCGCCCTGATCGCCGCCGTGTTCATCGGCATCTCCTTGCTGCGGGTGGCCAGCATCTTCGGCCGCCGCCTCGGTGCCGGCTTCATGCAGTTCCGGCTGCAGGCCCGCTACCGGCGCGCGGTGACCCGGCGCTACCTGGCGCTGCCGCCGGCCTGGCACCAGCGGCACGCCACCGGCACGCTGCTGTCCAACGCCAACTCCGACGTCGAGGCCGCCTTCGTGCCGATCGCGCCGCTGCCGTTCGCGGTCGGCACGATCGTGATGATCGCCGCGGCCCTGGTCTCGCTGTTCCTCACCGACTGGGTCCTCGCGCTGGTCGGCGTCGTCCTCTTCCCGGCCCTGTTCGGCCTCAACCTGGTCTATTCGCGGCGGATGTCGCCCCGGCAGATCCGCGCCCAGCAGCTGCGCGCCAAGGTCAGCGCGGTCGCGCACGAGAGCTTCGACGGCGCGCTGGTGGTCAAGACCATGGGCCGCGAGGCCGCCGAGTCGCGGCGCTTCGCCGTGCACGTCACCGAGCTGCGCGACGCGCTGATCTCGGTCGGCCGGCTGCGCGGCCTGTTCGACCCGGTGATGGACAGCCTGCCCAGCGTCGGCACCCTGGCCGTGCTGCTGCTCGGCGCGTGGCGGCTGCAGTCCGGCGCGATCAGCGTCGCCGAGCTGGTCAGCGTCTCGTTCCTGTTCACCGTGCTGGCCTTCCCGGTCCGGGCGATCGGCTGGGTGGTCGCCGAGCTGCCACGCAGCGTCGCCGGCTGGGAGCGGGTCGAGGCGGTGCTGGGCGCCGGCGGCGACCTCGCCTACGGCTCGGCCGAGCCGGCGGGCACCGGGCCCGCGGAGGTCAGCTTTGACCACGTGCATTTCTCGTACGGCGAAGGCACCGAAGTGCTGCACGACGTGACCTTCACCGTCCCCGCCGGCCAGACGGTCGCCCTGGTCGGCGCGACGGGCTCGGGCAAGTCGACGATCGCCTCCCTGGCCGTACGGCTGGTCGACCCCGGCAAGGGCACCGTCTGCCTCGACGGCACCCCGCTGCCCGAGCTGAGCGTGCCGGCGCTGGCGTCGGCGGCGGCGCTCGTGCCGCAGGTGCCGTTCGTCTTCGACGACACCGTGCGCGGCAACGTGACCCTGGAGCGCGACGGCCTGGACGACGACGCCGCCTGGTCCGCGCTGCGCCTGGCCCAGGCCGAGGGCTTCGTCGGCAACCTCGCCGACGGCCTGGACACCGCGGTCGGCGAGCGCGGCACGTCGCTCTCCGGCGGGCAGCGCCAGCGGCTCACCCTGGCGCGTGCGCTGGCCGGGCAGCCGCGGCTGCTCGTCCTCGACGACGCCACCAGCGCCGGCGACCCGCGGGTCGAGGCGGCCATCCTGGCCTCGCTGCGCCGGCACGACTCGGGGTCGTCGATCCTGGTCGTGGCATACCGGCGGGCCACCATCGCGCTCGCCGACCAGGTCGTCTACCTCAGCGACGGCCGGGTGGTGGCCACCGGCACCCACGCCGAGCTGCTCGCCACCGAGCCCGGTTATCTCAACCTGGTCACCGCGTACGAGCAGGCCGAGGCCGCTCGCGAAGAAGACAGCAGGGTCACCGCGTGAGCACCGCCATCCTGGAGAAAACAGTCGTTCCGGAGAAGCCAGAAGAGGGCACCCTGGCGACCGTCCGGCGCGGCATCGCGCTCTCGCCCGAGCTGCGCCCCGGGCTGATCGGCACGCTCGCCCTGGCGCTGGTCTCGATGGCCGGCCGGGTCGCCGTGCCGATCGCGGTCCAGCAGGGCATCGACCGGGGCATCCGGGCGCCCGGCGGCCCGGACCTGGGCGTCGTGGCGGTCATCGTCGGCCTGACCCTGGCCGTCCTGGTGGTCTCCACGGCCTGCGGCTATGCGATGACCCGCCGGCTGTTCACGGTCAGCGAGACCGCGCTGGCCGGGCTGCGCTCGCGCACGTTCCGGCACATCCACGACCTGTCGATGCTGCACCAGCAGTCCGAGCGGCGCGGCTCGCTGGTCTCCCGGGTCACCGGCGACGTCGACCAGATCACCCAGTTCCTGCAGACCGGCGGCGTGATGCTGCTGCTCACCTCCGGGCAGCTGGTGGCCACCACGATCGTGATGTTCGTCTACTCGTGGCAGCTGACCCTGGTGGTGTTCGCCGCGTTCCTGCCGGCCGTGGTGGTCATCCGGCTGTTCCAGAAGCGGCTCGCCGGCGTCTACCGGGTCGTGCGCGAACGCACCGGCACGATGCTCGGCGCGGTCGCCGAGAGCGTGGTCGGCGCGACCGTCATCCGCGCGTACGGGGTGGCCGGGCGCACCGGCAAGCGGCTCGACACCTCGATCGAGAGCCTGCGGGTGGCACAGCAGAAGGCCCTGCGGACCAGCGTGATCAGCTTCTCCACCGGGGAGATCGCGGCCGGCGTGGCGCTGGGCGCCGTGGTGGTTGTGGGCGTGCTGCTCGGCGTCGACGGCGGCCTCACCGTCGGCAAGCTGACCGCGTTCCTGTTCCTGGTCACCCTCTTCATCCAGCCGGTGCAGATCGCCACCGAGGTGCTCAACGAGGCGCAGAACGCCGTCGCCGGCTGGCGCCGGGTGCTCGACGTGCTCGACATCGAGCCGGACGTGGCCGACCCGGCGGCGCGGGGCGTGGAGCTGCCGCCCGGCCCGCTCTCGGTCCGCTTCGCCGACGTGTCATACAACTATCCCGGCGGCCCTCTGGTGCTCGCCGACGTCGACCTGGAGATCGCGGCGAGGACCCGGGTGGCGGTGGTCGGCGAGACCGGCAGCGGCAAGACCACCTTCGCGAAGCTGCTCACCCGGCTGATGGACCCGTCCGGCGGCGAGGTGCTGCTCTCCGGCACGCCGCTGACCTCGGTGCACTTCGCCTCGCTGCGCTCGCGGGTGGTGATGGTGCCGCAGGACGGCTTCCTGTTCGACGCGACGGTGGCGGAGAACATCCGCTTCGCGGCGCCGGAGCTGTCCGGCGCGGACCTGGAACTGGCGTTCGTCGAGCTGGGCCTGGCGGATTGGCTCGCCGGGCTGCCGCTCGGCCTGCAGACCCCGGTGGGCGAGCGCGGCGAGGCGCTCAGCGTGGGGGAGCGGCAGCTGGTGGCCCTGGTACGGGCATACGTGGCGGACCCGGACCTGCTGGTGCTCGACGAGGCGACCAGCGCGGTCGACCCGGCCACCGAGGTGCGCCTGCAACGCGCGCTGGACACCGTCACCCGGGGCCGGACCACGGTGGCGATCGCCCACCGGCTGTCCACCGCGCAGTCCGCCGACGAGGTGATCGTGGTGGACGCGGGCCGCGTCGTCCAACGCGGCCCGCATGCCACCCTGCTGGCGGACGAGGGCTCGATCTACGCCAAGCTCTACGCCTCCTGGCTCGAACAGACCCGCTAGATCAGCGGGCGTAGAACTCGACGACGAGCTGCTCGTCGCAGATCACCGGGACCTCGGTGCGCAGCGGCTTGCGGATCACGATGATGCGCAGCTCCTCGACCGCCGTGGACAGGTACGGCGCCGTCGGGCCGTCCAGGTGCGCGCCGGTGGCCGCGATCTGGAACGGCGGCTTCTGCCGGCTGCTCTCACGCACCTCGATGACCTGGCCCGGCTTGAGCCGGTACGACGGCCGGTCGACCTTCATGCCGTCCACCGTGAAGTGACCGTGCGCGACGAGCTGACGGGCCTGGTAGATGGTGCGGGCCAGGCCGGCGCGCTGCACGGTCGCGTCGAGGCGGCTCTCCAGCAGGGCGACCATGTTCTCGCCGGTCTTGCCCTCCTTGCGGTGCGCGTCGTCGTAGGCCTTGCGCATCTGCGCCTCGCTGATGTTGTACTGGTGCCGCAGGCGCTGCTTCTCGAGCAGCCGGACCTGGTAGTCCGACGCCTTGCGCCGCCCCCGGCCGTGCATGCCGGGCGGGAACGGCCGCCGCTCGAAATACTTCACGCACTTGCGCGTCAGCGGAATGCCGAGTGCCCGCGACAGCCGGGCCTTGGGTCGGGAGTTGTTCACGGGCGGTCTCACTTCAGTTGAGGGGCGCTGTGGTCCGGTGGTGTTGTACGGTTAGGCTCACCTTACTAAGGCAATCCTAACCGGTGCTCGGAGGTACCCGATATGCAGCCCACGCCCGCCGAGGTCGCCCGTACCCTGGCCGCCGGACATCTGCCCGCCACCGCGCACATCGCGTGCCGGCAGGGTCCGTACCCGGTCCGACACGTGGCCGACAGTCAGGGCCGGTTGCTGCTGCTGGCCCCCAGCAACGGAGCGCTGACCACGGCGCTGCGCCCCGCCGACGGCAACGACGACACCGCGCTGGTGCTCGACATCAGCGACGTGCCGCCGGTCGCCGGTGCACCCTCGCTGGGCCGGGTGTGGGTGGCCGGCTGGGCCGTCGCACTCACCGGCGAGCAGGCCCGCGATGCCGCGCTGGACTACGCCGACACCGACCCGGCGGCCGACCTGCTCGACGTCGGCGACACCCAGGTCCTGCACCGGATGGAGGTCGCCGAGGTCCGCTACGAACGCAACGGCGTGCTGGTGGACATCGACCCCGACGACTACGCGCTGGCGAGCCCGGACCCGCTGCGAACCATCGAGTTCGACCTGGTCGCCGACCTCGCCGACCACCACGTCGACGAGATGGCCGACTACGTCCGCCGCCAGCTCGGCCCGGCCGCCCACCCCGGCGACGAACCCACGGTCGTCCGCCTGGACCGGTACGGCTTCATGGTCCGCCTCGGCGACCGGCTCGCCCGGCTGGCGTTCCCGCGGCCGGTCACCGACCGGCACGACCTGGCCCACCTGCTGCACCCGGTGCTCTGCCACCGCTGCACCGACGAGCGCGAGGCAGCCGCCTAAGCCGTCTCGAAGACCCCCGGCAGGTCGCCCGTCAGGTAGCGCTGCACGGCCGGGCCGATCGCGGCCACCAACTGCTCGGCCGGGGCGGAGGCGATCGGCTCGATTTTGAGCACGTAGCGGACCATCACCAGCCCGCCGACCTGGGTGGCGACCAGCGCGGCCCGGGTCTGTGCCTGTTTCTCGTCGATATCCAGCTCCGCGACCGCGCGGCGCAGCACCTGGGTGACGACGAACTCGCGCAGCAGCCGGGCGGTCCACTCGTTGCTCATCGCCGAGCGCAGCAACGCCACCGCGGCGATGCCGGCTGGCGAATCCCAGACGCTGATCAGCAGCGCGACGAGCCGCTCGCCGGCCTGCTCACGCGGCCCGGCCATCGCCTTCGGGACCACCTCGGCGGGGTTGATCGGCAGGTTCATGGACGCCAGGAAGAGTTTCTCCTTGGTGCCGAAGTAATGGTGGATCAGCGCCGGGTCGACCCCGGCCACGGCGGCGATGGCCCGCACCGAGGCCTTGTCGTAGCCGACCTCTGCGAAGGCCGTGCGGGCGGATTCCAGGATGGACTGCTTGGTGTCCTGGTTGCCCGGACGCCGCCCGCTACGCCGTACCAAGAACAACTCCTCGTCAGGGGGTGCGACGCCGCAGCGTCGCGGCGGCCAGGACCAGGGCGACGATCGCCGCGCCGGCCACCACCGTCAGGTCACGCCACATCGTCGCGGTGGCGTCCGGGTGCGCGCCGACCTGGGCCAGCGCCTCGACCGCGTACGACAGCGGCAGCACGTCCGCGGTCGCCTGCAGCCAGCCCGCCATCTGCGCACGCGGCACGAACAGCCCGCAGAGCAGCAGCTGGGGAATGACCACCACCGGTAGGAACTGTACGGCCTGGAACTCGGTGCGCGCGAAGGCGCTGCAGAACAGCCCGAGCGCCACCCCGAGCACCGCGTCGACCACGGCGATCAGCACAACCAGCCCGAAGGTGCCGACCGTCTCCAGCCCGAGCACCCAGTACGCCGCCGCGACCGCGACGCCGGCCTGCACCGCCGCGGCCAGGCCGAACGCCAGCCCGTAGCCGAAGAGCAGGTCGAGCTTGCCGAGCGGGGTGGTGAGCAGCCGCTCCAACGTGCCGGTGGTGCGCTCGCGCAGCATCGCGATGCTGGTCACCAGGAACATGATCACGAACGGGAAGATCCCGAGCATGACCAATGCGATCCGGTCGAAGGTGCCGCCCGCCTCGTCGTACATGAAATAAAGCAGGGTGAGCAGCGCCGCCGGCACGACGACCAGCAGGCCGACCGTACGCCGGTCGTGCCGCAACTGCCGCAGGATGCGCGCCGCGGTCGAAAGCGTGATCCGGAGATTCATGCTGTGCCGCCCCTCACTCGCAAGGTCGTCTCGGTGCAGGCGGTCATGCCGTCACCTGCTCGCTGTCGCGGATCAACCGAAGGAAGGCCTCTTCCAGATCCTCGGTGCCGGCCGCCGCGCGAATCGCCGCCGGGGAGTCGTCGCCGATCAGCCGGCCCTCGCGGATGAGCAGCAGCCGGTCGCAGCGCCCGGCCTCGTCCATCACGTGGCTGGAGACCAGCAGCGTCGTGCCCGCCGCGGCGAGGGCGTGAAACTTCGCCCACAGGTCCGCGCGCAGGACCGGATCCTGCCCGACGGTGGGCTCGTCAAGCACCAGCAGCCGGGGCGCGCCGATCATGGCGCAGCCGAGGGAGGCCCGGCTGCGCTGGCCGCCGGAGAGGTTGCCGACCAGCTGCCCGGCCGCGTCGGCCAGGCCGACGTCGGCGATCGCCCGGTCCGCATCGGCCGCACCCAGGCCGTAGAGGGAGGCGAAATACCGGGCGTTCTCCCGGACCGAGAGATCGGCGTAGACGCTGGGGGCCTGGGTGACATAACCCACCGCACGCCGCAGAGCGGGCGCCCCGGCGGCCTCGCCGAGCACGGTGACCGTGCCGGACTTCACGACCTGCACCCCGACGATCGCCCGGATGAGCGTCGTCTTCCCGCTGCCGCTGGGGCCGAGCAGCCCCGTAACGCTGCCGGCCGCGACCGTGCAGTTGATCCCGTGCAACACGCGGCGTCTGCCGCGCTCGACCACGAGGCTGTCGACCTCGATGGCGCTGCTCATGGTGCCTCCCTCAAGAACTCATCATCTGTTGAGTTCAACGCTAGATGAATTCTGCGGGCCGGGCAATCGAGAGTCGCGAAAATGGCACACGGGCCTGCGGTCTTCCGGCGGGGATCGTGGCTGGATTCCGTGGTCGCCACCTTCGCGGCGCTGGCGATCGGCGTGTGCCGGGTGCGGCACAGACTCGTATCCAGTCGACCGGCCTCCGCGCGTCCCGGGGAGACCTTGGAGCGCTCGGGTGCGGAGGGTGATTTCAGCCGGTGGTTGCCGACACCCCTCTGGGCTCCCCCTTCCCGTCGTCCACCGCGGCCCAGCTCAAGCGGCGAGAGGGCCGGTCTAGGCGATGGTGTAGGTGGGGGCGTTGCAATCACCGGTTGACTGGGCCGAGCTCGCCTGGGCGTATCGAGGTCCGCAGCATGTGGTCGGCGAGGGCGAGGGCGAGGGCGAGGGCGAGGGCGAGGGCGAGGGCGAGGGCGAGGGTGAGGGCGAGGGCGAGGGGTGAGGGTGAGGGT
>Ga0307515_10002199_pt1 | contig 42799 bp, 8 predicted proteins | sample 17_EM_MG_FD_194513 | JGI IMG/M metagenome (GOLD analysis project Ga0307515, IMG submission 194513) | Populus trichocarpa ectomycorrhiza microbial communities from riparian zone in the Pacific Northwest, United States - 17_EM | ecosystem: Host-associated > Plants > Roots > Unclassified | place... | reverse complement strand
CTGACGACGGTCGTCTGGCTCTGACGGTCGTCTAGCTCCGGCGACGGTCGTCTGCTGGCTGTCGTTCTGGTGTCTTCCTAGGTAGGGAGGATGTAAGGAAGGGTAAAAAATGAGGTGGCTACCTACTATGGTATCCGGCATAAATATTGTTAGCTCGACGCTAGACAGGGGTCGCAACGCTAACCAGACAAAGCAAGAAAAAAACCCTCGTGCTTCAAAAACCCTCATGCTTCAATATTGATGCCTTTACTGACGCCTTCAACTATGCCTTCTCCGACACCTTTAACGATGCCCTCAACGCCTATACGGCGCTCAAAGCATCCAGATCTTACGCGCAATCAGCGTATTCAGTGTCTTACCCTCCGCTCGGCTGACTGGACGTATAATGCAATCGCGCACTACCTCGGGTTAACGCAACGCCAAGTTCAAACCGCATGTTCAACCGACCACCCTACCCCAAAAAAGTGTAAAGGGCGAAATGCGACTCTTTCGGAAGCCCAAGTTAATGAGCTTAAAGTATTTATCTGCTGCTTACGTACGAACCGACTTATGTCTTACCTCCACCTTGCTACTAGCCCTTTTACACACTGGAATATTAGTGAATATATAATTCGAAACGCACTTCGAAAATAAGGGTATAAACAATATATTGCACGAGCAAAACCTCTACTTTCTAAGCAAAATAAGTCAATTCGGCTTCAATAGGCTCTTAAGCACGTAAACTGGACTCAGGAACAATGGACGGTTATACTTTAGACAGATAAAACATAGGTAACTAGAGGCCGACATCAAAAGCAATAGATTACTCGGCGTTAGGGTAAGGAGCTAAATCCAACATATATTATAGATAAGATTCGAAAGCATTATGGCTGGATATTTTAGGGCTGTTTTAATGGTCAAGAGAAAGGTCCTTATCTCTTTTAGGAAAAAGAATGGGGAACTATTAATTAGGAGACATACTGCCAACATATTGTTCCCCTAATTAATAAATAGATACGTACGAATCCAGGGCTTCAGTTAATACAGGATGGGGCACCTAGCCACTTAGCTGGTAATACAATTCGAGAGCTTACCAAGCAAGGGATTTATCCTATTTTTTAGCCCGCCTACTCTCCTAATTTAAATCCAATTAAGACAATCTGGAATTGGATAAAGGACTATATTAAGGAGAGGTACGGGGATATACAGCTCTCGTACGATAAATTACGGGACGCTATTCGCGAGGCATGGGATATAATTACTAGGGAACAGCTCCTAGAGCTAATTAAGTCAATGCACCAGCGCTATTAGGACGTGATAGACGCTCAAGGAGGATATACAAAGTAGTAGCTAGAAGTTAATAAATATCGTTATTAAAGCACGAGGGTTTTTCTCTTGCTTTGTCTGGTTAGCGTTACGACCCCTGTCTAGCGTCGAGCTAACAATATTTATGCCGGATACCGTAGTAGGTGTATATAGGGGGTATACTTGGCAGAGGCACGTGTAGAGGCTATCGGGAATATAGCGGGGACCCGATGCGGAGCTTCGTGTAGAGCTTCGTGCAGAGCTTCGTGTAGAGCTTCGTGTAGAGCTTCGTGTAGAGCTTCGTGCAGAGCTTCGTGCAGCATTTAATTTTACTTTTCTGCCATTTTAGCATTTTCTAGCATTTAGCAGCTAAATGCTAATACTTAATTATAAATGCGGCATTTGGCGGTAAATGCTAGTACTTAGTAATAAGTGCGGCATTTAGCTGCTAAATGCTAGGAAATGCTAGAAATGCTAAAATGGCAGAAAAGTAAAATTAAATGCTGGTAAATTTTTTCCTGACGTTAGAAGACTATAAAGCTTATCTAATTATATAAAGAGGGGTGGGTTAAGGCGGAAGGTGCGTATAATAGCTATAAGTGGGTATTGCCTATTTTAGGGCTATAGTATATATAATTAAACTTCTTATATATAATTATACGTACGTTCTACGGGGGTAAGTAAGCCGCGTAGCAGTTTTAGCGCTTTATACCTATATAAACTACCTAAGACGGCGTAATATTTCTAGGGAAAAGACCTTATTTTATTATATAGAAGAGCTAATCCTCTAAAGCTTTAACGCTTGTGTTATTATATTATTCCTACTCTATATCCACAATAAGTATAATATTAAGGTAGATAGTGAAGCTGAGTGATATATATAAAACCTATCTCCACAGTAATTTTTAGAGTATATTAAGGATATCTGTATAGCGGCTTTTTTAAGAGATATATGCCGCGATATAAATTAGCGCACGTCTAATTATTTAGGGCTACCTACTAACGTATATTAGCTAGTAGCAACGTTATCCTCTATAGATATATTAAGCTTTGCCGCTAATAACTATAATATAGAGTTCTTTAATTATATCCGGTTCCTATAGGTTATTAATACTTATAAGCTTCTAAAATACGCTATTAAGTATATAGATATCGGACTACTAAAGCGTATAATCCCTTGTCTTTACTTATACTTTACTAAAAGCTTATTAAAGAACTATATATATAATATGCTAATCCTATAGCGACTAGTTAGAATAAGCGCTTATAATCTAGTACTTTAACGGGCTATCCTTACTAATAGTTTAGTTAACCTTTAAGGGCGGCTAGATAGCTTCTTTAAGACGGATCGCCTTAATAAACTGCTAAATCTTTAACTTAAGGAGTTGCTCTAGATGCGTGGGAATTTAGCGTTTGGCATAGACAAGCTGTTTAAGTAGAGTATTCTTATAATAAGTTATACTAGCGCGCTCCACGATATTTTTAAGCGTATATTAGTAAGCGTATAAACAGCGAATATATAACTAAATCTCTAGCGCTAGATATCCACTATTTTGCAAATTAGATTAAAAAGGATTTAATTATATAATATAGGCGGCGCTTAGCGGATTTTAAGGCTCCTTTACTCCTATAGCGCGGATATAAGAAACTCGCGAAGGACGGCGTAAATATATTTAATGCCTTCCTATTAACTGTAGCCGGTTTGCTATTTAATCCCCTTATATATAGCTTTAGTAATGCTAATAAGAATATAAAGATACTAGGAGAAGCTACTAAATATATTTATATAGTTTATTGTCCTAATATTATACCTATACCTCTACTAATATATATAATAGTCTGTGTATAAGTTGCTTAATAAATGCTAAGAGTAATAGTAATATATTGTTTTAATTGCGGATATACTTCTAATATAAGCGGAGTATCTATAGATATTCTAATTTTATATAATAGCTCTGTGCGGATATTATAAGAATTAAAAATAGTATTATAATATATAATCTTTTAAATAAAAACAGAGTAAAACTAATACCTTATATTTTAGAAACTTAACCTTTAGAATAGACTCTTTATTTAAATATCTTTATCTTAGCTTATGCGGATATCTTTATATTAGCTTATATAGATATTATTATCTTAGCTTATACAGATATTATAATATTAATTAAGTATATCTATTAAATATAAGGTAGAGACTTAATTCCTATATATATAGTAGCAAAAAGGTAAGAGTTACTATTTTATTATTATAAACTAGTAATAATAGCTAACCCATAGCAACAGCTAACTTATATTTACTTATATTTAATATCTAGTAGCCTAGTATTGCGTATAAGTGCAATAATACTACGCCTTAGGAACGCAAGCTTATCCTTTATCTTACTAAAAAAATCTTTCGCTATATTAGTTACCTATTTATAAACTATATTAACGCGTATAAAAATAGTAATTATTAAATACACCCTAATAGACCCAGTGCTAGCGGAAGCGGTAGTAGTAATAGTAGCACCTAGCGTGCTAGCAATTGGCGAAAAAGTTAAAGGAGCAGCGGTAGAGTAGGTGCCTTTACAGCCGTATATACTGCTATAAGTAGGAGTCTTAATAGCGGGGGAGATCTTAGTAGGGGGAGGCGTAGTAGCGTGGGTAGGGATAGTACGAGAATAAAGCTATGTGGATATTAGTAGAAGCTAACTTCGCACGTTTTTTGCCCTAAGGTGTAACCAGCTTTAGATTTAGTAAACTTTCCTATACGCGTATTAGCTAATAGAATAATAGTATATTATTAGCATATACCTTTCCGTATAACCTACTACCTATATAATATCTTAAGCACGTACCCCTAAAATAAGGCCTAGAGTCCTTCTTGTAAACGCGATATTTATAGCTATACTTCTCGCATAGAGTATATAGCGGGTTGCGCAGCTTATTAAAGCTACCCTTAATATTCTAAACGTGTGTTAATATCCGCTGGCGACTTTCCTTTATATTCTCCCAAACACCAGTTTTTGGAGTATACTATTTATTCGCTAATAGTACTTAGATAGGAAGGCGCTTGTTTATATTTATAGTACTATAAAGATTATAAAGGCTATAGAAATTGCAAGGGCTGCAGAGATTATAAGAGTTGGCGTTATTAAGATCTTTATCTTTGCCGCTGTCTAAAGGTTTACTATCTAAAGAAACCTTATAAATGTTTAGGTTACTATAAGAGGTAAATTAATAGATAAGATATTAAAATAGTATAACTAATATATACGATTTAATAGCTATCTTAGCCTTTAGATTTGTATTAGCAGCCTTTTTAGCTTACTTTTTAAGAAAAGAAAATAAATGGGCCTTATCTAGTTTCCTTTTAAAAGTATTAGGTAGCGGTAGTAGAGAAGCGGATAGCGAAGAAGCGGATAGTAAAGTGGTTTACGGCAAAGATATAGGCAACGGAAAGATAGGCAGCGAAAAGGTATACGGATTTTTAGCAGATTTTGTTCTATTTATATTTTTATCGTCTACTAAATCCTATAAAGAGCGCTTTAGTATATATTTTCTAAAATTATATTAGCTATAGGCATAATTTAGTATTAAAAAGCTTACTCTTTAGGAATAGAGTCTAAAGGCTTAGTAAGAGCAGCTATGGCGCGCTTAACAGCATCCTTGTTTATTTCGCGTATATTAAGTTTCTTAACTGCCTAACTACTATTATTCGCATTAATATTATTTATAGGTATAAATAAAGGCATTATAAATGGTAGAATGCTAAGGGATAGTAGATAAAATAATAATAATAATAAAGTTTGCGATGCAGTGCTGTAAGGTAGAAGGTTAGTAGAGGAAGAAGAGGTGCGGAGGTTGATTAAAGGTAAATATCTACGCTACCGATTTTATTAAATTAGCTTACTAACAAATATTTGCTACTATAGTGACTTACCTTAGTAATTATTAATAGTGCGGATATATAAATATCTTTATCTTAGCTTATATAGATATCTTTTATCTTAGCTTATACGGATATCTTTATCTTAGTTTATGCGGATATTATAATATTAATTATATCTATTAAATATAAGGTAGAGACTTAATTCCTATATATATAGTAGCAGAGAGGTAAAGGCTACTATTTTATTACTCTAAACCCATAATAATAGTTAACCCGCAGTAATAGCTAACCTATAGCAACTACTAACCGGTATCTACTTAAATTCTATATTTAGCAACCTAGTATTATATATAAGTGCTGTAATACCACGCCTTATAAACGCAAGCCTATCCTTTATCTTACTTAGAGAATCTTTAAGCTTACTTAACTGGCGATCTATAGCCCGAATATCTTTTACTATCTTAGTTACCTATTTATAAACTATATTAACGCGTATAGAAACAGTAATTGCTAAATACACCCTAATATTTTCCGTGCTAGCGGGAGCGGTAGTAGTACTAGGAGCAGCACTAGGCGTACTAGGAATTAGTAAAAAAGTAAAAGAAGCAGCGGTAGAATGGGTGCTCCTATGGCCGCGTATATTACTATAAGTAAAAGTCTTAGGGAAAGGGGAGGCCTCCAGAGGGGGAATAGTGCGGGTATAAAGCTATACGGATATTATACCTTCTTAGTAGGCGTTTTAGCTAGACTACTAGCAGAAACTAATTGCGCACGTTTTTTTATACTAAGGTATAACCGGCTCTAGTCTTAATAAACTATTCTATATGCGTGTTAGCTAATAGAATAATAGTATACTATTAGCATATACCTTTTTGCACGACCTACTACTTAAGCGATATTTTAAGTACGCACCTTTAAATATAGCCTAGAGTTCTGCTTATAAACGTAATATTTATAGTCTTACTTAACGTATAGAGCGTATAGCAGATCACGCAGTATATTAGAGCTACCCTTAATATTCTAAACGTGGGTATATATCCGCTAGCGAGCTTCCTTTATATTCTCTTAAGCACTAGCTTTTAGGGTGTACTATTTATTTACTAATAGCACTTAAATAAAAAGGCGCTCGTTCGTGTTAATATCCGACGTTATAGCTTAGGCCGTCTATATACTGCGGAGCTTACGAGGGCTATGGAGATTATAAGAAAATAGAGGAGGGCTTTTAGGAGAGTCGGCGTTATTAAGATTATTCTCTTTATTATTATTTAAAATCTCTAACATTTCTATTAGGTTACTATAAGAGGTAAATTAGTAGATAAGATATTAAAAGAGTATAGCTAATATATACGATAATTTAAAAATTAAAAAAAAGGAAAAAAAGGATAAATTTAATAATTAGAAATTTAAAATATAAAATTTAAAGGCTATCTTATACTAAACATTTTGCGTAGCAATTTTATTAGCCTACCTCTTAAGAGAAGTAGAAGTATAATAAGGATTAAACTTTTTAGAAGTAGTAGGCGATAAAGAAATAAGCGGCTTAAAGGCAGGCGGTGAAGAGGTAAGTAGTAAAAAAGTAGGCGGTAAAGAGGTAGGCAGTAAAGAGGTAAGCGGATTTCCGGCGGATTTCGCAATAACCTTATTATAGTGCTCTGCTAGATCTAACAAAGAGTGCTTTAGTATATATTTTCTAAAATTATATTAGCTATAGGCATAATTTAGTATTAGAAAGCTTACTCTCTAGGTAAAAATCCTTAATTATTTTATCGTTAACGTCGCGTATATTAAGTTCCTTAACTAAATAGCTGTCGGACGTATTTAGAGGTGTAAAAAAAGGCATTATAGATAGTAGTATGCTAATAGACAGTAGATAAAACAACAATGATAAAGTTTACGGCGCGATGCTGTAAGGTAGAAGGTGCGGAGGTTAATTAAAGGTAAATATCCGCGCTATAGATTTTATTAAATTAGCTTACTAACAAATTATTACTGCTATATTGACTTACCTTAGTAAATATTAACCACTTTATATATACTTATTTTAAGCTACGCCTAGTTTAGAGGGTAGAGATTAAGTATTAGCCTATAAACCCTAAGCCTTAGAGTTTCCTAGGAGCGGAGATTTAGTATTATAATTTAAATCCTAAGCCTTAGGATTTTCTAGGAGTGGAGATCTAATACTATGTTGCGAATTCTAAATTTCCGGATTTCCTACTACCTAGGAACTGGTGCTACGCCGCGGATATTAAACTTTAAAAATTTTTATAATCGGAGATTTAGTACTATGCTACGAATATTAAACCTTAGGCCTGTCTAAAAGTTAAGACTTAGTGTTATACTATAAGCTCTAATACTTAGGCTGCCTTAAGGATTTAGATTTAATGCTACGCTATAAGCTTTAATATCCGGATTGCTCTAAGGGCTAAGACCTAATACTGCGCTATAAGCTCTAATATCCGGCGCTTTAGCTGCGGCCTATTTATACTTATATTACCACTAATATTAGTAAATAGACGTCTTAGCGTCTTTTTTAAGGTTATACTACTAGCTAGTGCAGTACTAGAGGGGAGGATTGGCTAAAGAGACTAGTTTAAAGTTGTATTGGCACTAGCTATATAAGTAAAGGTAGTACTTCTTACTTAAGCAAAGCGGCGGGAAGTGCTAAATTTACCTTTAGTTAATTTTGCCGGCTAAAGGGGAGCTAACTTTATAGTGGCTAATATATTAGCCCGTAAATCTGCGCGTTAGAATAAGCCTTTTAATTATACTGGTAAGCCACCAGGCAAAGTATATGGTTATTAAGCACTAATATATAATTAATTAGACAAACTATTTAAAAGCTGCTATAAGTAATAAACCTAGGTTAATAGATAAGCTATTAAACTACTATACTAACCCTATAGATATCTGTCTATACCCGCCGCATAGGCTAATTCCCTTTTAGTATCCTACTGCTAAGTTGCTATAGAGGGTGCCATAATACGGCAGTTTGCCGTCACTGTTAACACTAGATTACCGTAGATTACTGCTAATAATAGACTATTGCCAGTAGGATTATTAACAAGGCTATGTTAATTCGCAATAACCGCACGTAGAGATTGCTGCGGAGATTAAACACTACGCTGTAAACTAGCGCCACCTATATTTAAGCTAATAATACTATTAGACTTCTACTGCGGAGCTTAAAGGCTATACTATAGACTAATACCTAGGTTCTAAGATATAAACTAAGGTAGTAGAGAATTGTAAGGATGGTGCGGAGCTATATTAAGAAGCTGTTAAGAATAATAGAGGCGCTATAGGGAGTTATTAGGATACTGAAGGTTAAGTTAAGGGTTCTATAGATATATACTAGACGATTTTTAAGCGGGTAGCTGTATATCTAGAGTATACGGATATTAAATATCTAGCTGTTAAGATAACTGTAATAGAGTAGCATGCGTAGTCTGGGACTAGTTTACCTATAAGTCTTAGGTTAATGTAAGCTAAAATATTTAAAACTTAGTTATATTAGTTTGCGAACTAGATATTAATAATAGCTATAAGGGCGGTAATACTTTAGTTTACAACGGTTAATTAAGACTAGCACTCTTTATAGTTAATACATTAATAGGTCCCTATTAACCTATTAATAGCAGAGGCGTTTATAACAAGCTTTTAGATCTAGTAACACGTCTACTAAATTACGACGCAGCCTATAAGACACTAGTACTAAAGTATTACGTTTCTTCCTTATAAATAAAGCGGATAAGTGCGTCCACTTTATCTTCTAGGAAGCTGTAATCCTATTTAGGTAATATCCGCTTAAGGCCCTTATAAGTTAGTAGAGGTTAGATATAAAGCACATGGATTTAATTATTAAATATAATATAACTAGAAATTGGACTCTAAACTATATCCTAGTATATTATATTAAGCCATCCTTTAATCTACTTCTTAATACTTATAAATAGATGCTTTAAGTACTTACTCTTCGCAATATTCCTAGTATATAGTGTGATAATATTATACTCCTTATAAGCCTATAATAAATTATCGTAATTAAAGTAATAGTATAGACCTCTAGATAACGGACTTGTCTCCTTATATAGCTTAAGTAGAATATTATATAGATATCTAGTAACTTTATTCGCGAGCTTATATAATATATCTAGAAGTACCGCCCGTTTCTCTATATTAGTCTTTACCCTCTTTTATTTTTCTATATACTTAATTAGTAGGGCTAATAATATTATATTCTTATTAAGTATTTAATCCTCCTCCTCCTAAGTAGATACCTATAAGATAATATTACTATTAATTATAACGAATGAAGCCAGATCGCTAGCGAAATCCGCTACTCTATCCTCCTATATCGCCATCCTAGCAGTAATAAAGTTATAACAAAGTTAAGTAGATAGAGGGGCTATAGGTTTTTAAGACTTTCGCTTTAGTAGTATAATATCTGCAAGAGTACCCTTATATTAGTCTTTAATAAGGATAATTATATATCTGGTAATACTATTACGTTAAGCGGCCCGTCTAAATCGCTGTAGTATTATATTTAGGCTTTTATTAGGATAATAACCGTATATAATAGAACGGATAATATCTAGAATATCCGCACTATAGGCTAGGGCGTCCAACGTAATAAGAATATAGGTAGGTAAGTCTTCTATATAGAAATTTTAATACTCCCTGCTGTTACAGTACGTGCTAACTGTTAAGGTACGAGGTACGAGGTAACTGTATATTATTGATAAACGATGTCGTGTAAGGATCTATATAGGAGGTAAGGCGGTATATATACGTGTCGCTTAGGGGTCAGGTCCGTGCTCATGCATACACGTACACAAGCCATAATAACGCGTCATGTCAGTGCCGTGACACCTGCTCTTATTATATTTAGATAATATTACATAATAACTCCGTACTGCTATTTTAGCCTACTTTATAGTATAGCCCTTAGTTATAAGCTATAAACGGATAGTATTTATACACCTACGGATATAATTTTTAGCATAAAGAAAGATAATCGTCTTAGGAATTAATTTGGGACTTAGAACCTTTCTTTCCTTTAGCTATATAGTACCTCCTACTAAATTCTAAATCCGCCTAACTAATTAATAAATAGAGGTAGCAGATATCCTACTAGGCGCTATGGGCGTTTAGCTAAATAATGTAGATATTTTACTAGACCCTACGGATATCTAGCCAAGGGTTGCGGATATATAATCCTCCTCTACTACCACCTCCTTAAATACCTCTTTAATAATAAAGAATAGTACCTTGTAATTGTTTTTATCCCTCCTCTTAATATAGCCCCTAATAATAGATAGGTTAGGCCGATTAATATCTATTTATTTAAGATCCGTTATACTCTAATAAAACCCTAGTAGCTTTATTACCTTTATATATATCTCCTTATTAAATATTACAGTATATGCAAACTACGGCACTATTAGACTAAGCAGTAACTAGACCTTAAAGAGCTGTATATAATAGGGCCGAAAGCTCTTATCTTAGTTAGTAACTAAATAATACTTATTAATTATAACTACTAGAATCTTGTTGTTGGGGAAGACGCAGCCGGATTTGGAGGTTCCTCCCCCCCGTTTTAGGAGGCAGTTTCTCCTCGCTTAGACCCATATCTATCGCCGCTTTTGCAACATACTAAGCATGCCAAGGACGGCAGGGTCTCCCTTACTTACCTACCAAACCTAGAATTGCGCGTGCAGCCCTGCAACGTACCTCTCGAAGCTCCCCAAACGGCCCTCAGCGGCTAACGTTATTTAAAAAGCCATAGACGTCCGCCGCCTACCTTTATCCTCATCCTCCGCCAAAAGCACTACCCTTATATGACAAAACCTCCCTTCTACACTACGCTCCTTTAACCCTTTTCCCACAGTAGCTACGTATACATTTTCCCCTACTATTATGTTGTTCACTTCTAATACTCAATTTCTAGGTTTCTACCTATGGGGTTTTTTTTGCCCTGTCCCGCTCTTAAGAACGCCGATCTTCTATAGAGCCTTTTTCAGCGTTCTTATTAACAGCAGTCGCTCTTAAGCTAGCTTCTGCGTGTAGGCAACTAGCAGCTACTAAAGCACTAAGACACTACGCGTTTAACCACTATGCCTTCTTAAAGTAAGAAATGGCGAAATATAGATCTAGCCTCTAGCTTAGACTCCGAACTAGGTAAGCCGTCTTATTTTAAGCCAGCTTTAGACTTAGATTTAAGCTCTAACTCTAGAGCTAAGGAAGACGCCAATTCTAAGGGGGAATATTTGCGGTAGAGGATTGCGTATTATAAGGATTAAGGAAGGGCGAAGTTAAAACGGAAGCCCTAGTCTACTTCTCTTATTAAGCATAAATTCTAAAATTAGAAAAAGTTCGTTTATATTTAAACTAAAATTCACCTTATAATACTAACGATTTATACTTAGGTTCTGCCTAAAAGTTAAGTCTAACCTAATTAAGGCCCTTTATTAGTACGCGGCCGACACATTTAAAACATACCTTAAATAGCACGTGAAGAATTCTCGAATTAAGAAGGAAAGCATAATCTAGGCGTACTAGAGATAAATACTATATAAATTTATAGATATAGCAGGCTATAGTATAAATAATGGCGCAGAACTTAATATATAAGATATAGGTAATCTTTAATTTTAAAAAAAAAAAACCTAGCTAATTTGTTATAGTAGATCCTAACCTACTTAACGCTAATATATAAGCTAAACACGTTAGAGAAAGAAAAGAATGCCATATATATACAGGACTTATATATAATTATTAATGCCTATTAGATAATGGACGTAAAGCCTTACTATAGTTGTTTTTAAGTATAGATGGGAGCAATCCTTTTCCTCTCTGGTGCTACGGTAATAAGACCCTAAGCTCTTATTAAAAGTTTAAGCGCGAGAGGCTCCAATAAAGCGCTTTTATATAAATATATTATAATCCTAAAAGTTCGCGATGCGAAAAACTTTAATTAAACTACAACTATTACCCTTATGAGTTTTATACATATTAAGAATTCTAAAGGCATAGGCAGACGGTATATAGCGACATTAATTAAAGACGGCGCGAATAGTGCTAATAGACCTATAGTAAGAGGTTCATTTTCCGTCTTAAAAGCATTCTAGCTTTTTATATCCTATCCTATCTTATAAGCCTTATTATTACAGATAATGCATTTTAACGCCATTACACTTTACTAGAAGAGATTTTTAGACTTAAAATCCTAGTAAAAAAAGAGAGTCTTAAAGTGAAGTTTAAGAAGGAGATAGAGAAACGACCTATCTTTTAAGATATTAAGATAATGGCTAGTTATAGGGGAGTGTTGGACACCAAAGCATTCCCTTACCAGAAATGCCGCGATTACTATATATGGTTAGGCCGAGTGGCCGGGTTTAAAAAATCGCTTAAACTTTACTAGCTACGACAAGCGTTTGGAAGGAAATTAAATAGTAAGTATCTAATTTAATATAAGTGCATATATTAACTAAGTTTTCTAGGCGCCCTTACTCTAGAAGAGCGAAATTAGATGATAAATTATTACGGTAATACCTACTAACAGTTTTATTTACCTAATTTAATTAAGCGCGATTTCCAGTTAATCTACTTTAGGACTCTATTATAGGACAACCTTATCTAACATACCGCATGGATGGGGATCTTAAGGGACGAGCGGGCCCCTATAGGTCTAACTAATGAGCAAAAGCTTAAATTCTAGCTAGAACTTAATTAACACCTTAATATTTTATAGCTTCGCGAGAAACAAGAGCAATATAAGCAAAAGATTAGGAGCCAGGGATATTACCCTATTAATACCGCGAAGGGAACGAAACTATACAACCGTTATAATAAAGCCAGATATAAACTTTATAGTATTATAAACGTCCTACGCAAATAAAAAGAGGACTAGGTTATTCTTAATTTTTATAATACTATCGACAATTACGATATTAAAAGACAGCTTAGTAGTAGCGTTGGGACGGAAATTCCTACCCGTTTAGCTATATAGTATAAATTTCGCGAACGTGCTACTATTACTAAACTACTGTCTTAGCCGCTAAATAAGCTCGAAGAAGGATACGCTATAAAACTCCGTATAAAGTTTATCCGTAATCTTATTAAGTATTATAATTAATAAGAGAGTTAGCAGAATGGGATCCTAAGCAAGGCTATTAGATTTTAACTTGGGTCTAAAGTAGACTAAAGTATAATAGGTATAAAAAGAGGTGCAAGTAACGCTAATACTGGTACCTATTAATAGGTAAAGCGGCAGAAAGAATAAATTAGCTTAGACTCGCCTTTTTAAGAAAACCCGGATAAGATGCGGAGCGTGGTCCCGATTAAGGAAGAGGGTATTAAGATAATATAGCTACCGTATCCTATAACGTTTACTAATTTTATTTACCTTATCTATATCAGCAATAACTAACTCTTAACGCTAAGGCAGACCCGCCTATTTACGAAGAAGGATATACTATAGAAGTATCTTAATAATCACGTTATAGAAGGAGTATTTAGGTAGGGGTTCCACTATAAGCATCCTTATTACTTAAAGTAGATTAAAGAACTTAAGCATTTTAAAAATCACGCAGCCCTTATATATGGCGTATAGCATCTAATTAAGAGGCACCGCTAGGTAAGTCGCCTTACCTATATAAGAATCCTGTGCTAACCCTCTAGTACCTATAGAAAGGTATATAACTAGTAAATTTAGAACTATACGTTCCTTATATATAGGACCTTTTCCTAGTTATTACGCGCTTATCTTATTATTCTTTGCTACTTTTTATTTTATTTTAGTCTATTATTATCTAATCCTATTTTAATATTTAGTAAAATAGATATAATAACTAGGATTTTATAATTCGTTTAGGGGGGCAAGGGGTAAGAGTAAAGGTAAAGGTAAGGGTAAAGGTAAGGTAAAGGATAAGATAAAGGGTGGGGTAAGGGGTAAAAGGTAAAGTAAGGGGAGGCTAATAGGAGATAGATAATATAGTTGCTATACAATATCTAACGGACCGACTATAGACGAGATATACATTTAAATTTCTTAGATTAACCTAAACGGAGAAAGGAAGAGAAGTATTATATAATAACTTCCTACCTAAGCCGATCTCCTAAGCTATGTATCTTTACTTATATATAATACTCGCACCTTTTGCAACGAAGTATATAAGGGTAATTAGGGTCGGACAGATAACTACTGTCCTTAATATAATATATAAACTCGGCTCTATAACCGATATTACGACAGGTCCTGGTTGTGTAGAGGGTATTAAGACAGTTATTAATGTTTTCGCTTTTGCGCTTAGCCGCGGCATACCTTACCTCGGCGGATTAAAGCAATAATTCTGTTTATTATAGCTAAGATTAGACAGCTTAAAGTTTCAGCATAAAATTTTCCTCTATATCCTTAGATGCGGTAATCGCTGTCCATATAATACTAATGGCGAAATTGCCTATAATATCTAGCTCTATAAAGTCTTTAAGTTTAATAAGCTCTTTAATATACTCGGCCGCTATTAAGGTAATTATATTATATAATGCTAAGTCACCTATTAGGCTAAAGACATCCTTAATAATATCAGGAAACCCGTCTGCGGACTAGCTAGTTCCTAGAATGTGTTGGATTTTTATATTCGCAAGCTCTTTTAGCTGTGGTATATTGTAGTAATTAGTAATTACATTAATATAGACATAATGAAGTGTAATATAGGCCGTCGTCGGCCGTATTATTGTGTCTTTATTATCGCCACCGCTATTATCTAGTTTATATGGCGATAAGGCATCAGCGTCGTCAATATTAAATCCTTACTCCTCCTTACCATTCTTATAGTCCCTCTTATATATAAATTGGATTATCCTTTTAACAGTGCTAGAATCGAACTCGTTAATATTTATAATATTAGTCGCTACCTCCTACTCGTTAGTTGGTTAGTTAGGGTTAATTCTACTAGATATTTAGTTAGCTTTTACCTAAAAGCCTCTATTATAGGCAGCTATAAGTATAGGAGATTGGGTACATATAATCGCTTTATAGACTTTAAACTTTAGCCCCTAGCATATAAGTTTTAAGTTGCTATATTTCTCGCTATCTATAAGCTACGCTAAGCTAAATAAAACACTTTTAGATAGCATATTTCTCTAGTTTCGACTACGTCTTAAGCAATGTTTAAGGGAGTGATTTGGTGTCAAATAGGACGATTAAGAATAAGAACTCTGCTTTATTAAACGTGGCTCTAGAGCCTCTATATATATATTAAAAAGTCATTATTAGCTTTATCTAATCTGTAACGGATTTAGCTAGTTAGTTAGAGCTTTAAACATCAGTCGCTTAACTAAGGACTAGTGTAACTTCTAAAGTTTTAGAAAGGGTAAGTGGCGGGGTATGCAGCCGCAGCGCCTAGAAGCAGTTAGTGGTTATATAATAGAGGCTTAGTTAGAAGACGTGTTTCTATAGCTTAGGTTAAGGCTCTGCACTCCTCCAAGCCATATTAAGTAAAGTTAAATAGTATTATATTCCTGCGTACCAGCCCGCCAATTACACTATTCCACTTTTTTCTTAACTATATGCTAATATAACCCGCACAATCACCTAGCTCGCAAGATTAGCCATACTTATATAGTTTATAAAAATTAAGCATCGGGTTTTAAAAGACCACTTCCATATAGCCTTTCTATCTTTATTATAAAAGAAGTACATTTACACTAGGTATTTTAGTAAGGCCGGGAGAAGAAAGCATAAAGAGGGGGATTTAATTTTAGTAGGGGTTATAAGTATAGGCGAATGTGAAGGCACAAGGCGCGAAGGGCTTTAGGCTTAGTTATAGAATAATAGCAAATCGCTAGACTATTATGTAAGCCATACAAGATCTTATATTCTTTGAACGAAATTAAGCAATTTAAGTAACGTAGTTCCTCTATATAAACTTAACTATTCCCTATACAGAAGTACTAAAGCTATTATAAGCATTAGGGTAGTAAAGTACGCCAATCTAACCAAAAAGGGAGCCGCAGCAGCCTAGTTAGCATTATTAAGTTCCTTTACCTCTTTATCCAATTGTTCTAAAGCTTCCTTTCTACCTTCTATAAACTGTATATCGCCGGAAAAGCAATTAAACCTTATTAATATTCTATTATAATTAATTTCCGCTATAACTAATCTGCTATTACGGTAATGTGGTACAACCGAAGTTATTTAAATAATTATATTATATATCGGACCTGTAGCCTAGCGAATATCGGGTTAAGTATACAGAATGCCGATAATCTTATAAATCTTTAAGATATTAAGGACCTGCTACTTATAACATAGGTAATTACTTACTTTTACTTTACGTAAATCGCCTTCTTCCCATCCCATAAAGGTAATATCTCGTTTTTTATCCTCCTCGGAAATCTCTTCTCCTAACTTTAGAACCCAATAGGCTAACTTTTAGCTTCTATTGGACGTATCTATTACGACAATAGGTACCTAAAAGTAGCAATTAGATTACTAAAGATATAGAAGAAGCGGGTTATATGCTACTTACCTTAGTAGGTAAGTTATCGCCAGTCTTTAGAGGTCGTTAGAGGCCTTTAGAGGTCTATAGAGGTCTTAAAGGCCTATTTATATATTAATTAATAAAACCCTAGCAGAGGCAGTGCATGCGTATTAGCAAGGTTAAATTGCGTGGCAGTTCTTACTGGAGCAATAAGGAAGTGCGTAGATTTAAGTTAGGCTGCAAACGGCATAGAATGCACGAAGGCAGGCCTAAATGCGACTTACTAGACGGCATAAATATAAGAAGACGCCTATTCTAGCCTTACTATAGGTAGTAAAAGATCGGTAAAGGGTAAGACTAAGTGTGCTTATAGAATATAGGAGGCTAACCTATTACAAGTAGAGAAGCCTGGCTCGGCCGGCTATAAGTATAATTACGTAGCATAGGGGGAGGTGTGAATTGGTACGCCACAATTATGCGTAAAAATGCAAAAACGTTATATAATAGCCTTTACTATACTATTTGTGGAAGGAATAGTTACTAGCGGAGAGACACATTCTTCTTTAAATTAATCCCTAAAGCCTTAATCCCGGCAACTATGTCCTCCCTATATACGTCCTTATACGCATCCCCATCTTTATCCTAGTCCTCTTCTATACTATACCTTATATTGCGATTTCTATCATCCTATATCTTACGCTCTATCTATTATAGGATTTCTTTTCTACTATTTATCTTCTTAACTATACCCGAAAATATAAGAACTTTGTAATAATTCCCTTGGTAAATAAATTCTCTAAAGAAGGTTTTCTAACCGTGGTATTAGTAACGGGCTAAAGTATAGCGGATAGCTAGTAGCACTAATAAGGCGGGGGCATAGTAGACTTTAATTCTAAAAATATAGGGAGTAAGAAGAAAGTAAAATAGGAGAAATCGATGCTATTTAAAATAAGAATTAATAATCTAGTAGCTGAATAGTAGGTTTTCCTAGATATGTAATATATACTATAGATATTCCACACAGTTAAACCCCATCTTAAAGCCCAGAGCACGTAAACCCTCCTCTACGTTACTCTTTTCTAAGTCGCTAGGAGACCTATTTAGCAACTTTAACTATTTAACCTTTAATTTTGCCGCGTTTATATCTTCTATAATTTGCTCCCCGCCTTATATTAGCCCTACTACTTCTAACGGAGTATATAACTGCTTTTTAATCCTACTAATGCGAAAATATATTAGGACTTAAGCGTACTTAGGTTTAGTAGGTAGATTATAGCGGAAACTAATCTATTTTAAAACCTATAAAGCTTAAGATTTATTAGAAATTACCTAGATTTATAACCTACTTTAATAAATTTAAACTATTCTTTTCCCTAAGCGTTAGGAAAGACTCCGGCTATTTTATTATAGCCAGTTTTAGACGTTTTAAAGAGTATATAATACTCTTCTATTCTAGGCATATTTAATAAGGATAAGTATTTTCTTGGTGGTAGTATAATATAAGAGTTCTAGGTTAGTTAGTAAACGTTTTAGCAGGTAGTAAATTAAAGTGCACTTTATCCTTACTCCTAAGGGCTTAAACAGTCTAACTTAAAAAGAAAAAAGCGTTAAATATAGTACTTATTAGTTCTAAAAGTATAGCTATATAATTATAGATAGGAGTAGGGGCAGCAATTAATAAAGATTATTAAAAGGTTATAGTACGTGCCGTGTGCCATTTATAGGCCTTATTACAGCTAGGTAAGAAGTCTAGGCCGCTAGATATATTAAAGGGCAGGAAGGGCACTATAAATGCATTTACGTGGGATAAGATACCGAGCGTTTAATGCATGTAGCGGCCCGCACAGCGGCCATTATACATATTAATCTTGTTTTAGCGGTATATTTAAGGCATTAAAAACATTACTACTAAATCCTCGCTAATAAAAATAGTAAAGCCTAAGCATTACTAGTGACGCTTACTTAAGCGTTAGGGTGTTAAATGTTTAAGGCTTATTTAAAATGCTAAGCATTTTAATATCTATACGCGTTGGCGAATTAGTATGCCTAGCGTACGAAATGCAAATAGGCTAATAAGCCTACCCCTCTAAACTGCCCCACTACTTAGACAATTTTACTCGTAGCAAGCTCGTAAAATTGGATATAGTAACGCAAAAAATAAGTAAGCACGAAACTCTAATAAAGGATTACCGGAATAGGATATATATAGTATCTGTAATTAATAAGTTATACGCAGACCTTATATGATCTAGCCTAAAAGAGACGATATAGAAGATCTAGAAGACTACGCTAACCAAAACTGTACTTATTATTGCCTTAACGGATACTATGGAAAGTAATAAAGCGCGTAAGCTTGCGAAAATAGTATATTTAACGTAGTTTACTTCGGTATAGTGACTTTAGCGGCTAACGCAAATAAGAAATTTAAGTTAAAGATACTAGAAATACTACTAAAGTTAGGAGTTAGAGTAGTTAATATAAACTCTTTGCGTATAGGCCTAATAGTCTATTTTATAGGACAACGCATTTTAATATAATATCTAAACGATTTAGTAGTATATATATTAGCTTTTAGCCCTTATCGGGACTCTTAGGTCCCGCTTAGTTATACTATCCCATATTTAGAGAGCGGGTAGGGCTATTACTGGGCTAGTTTATAATGGGTAGAATAAAACGGGAGTGGAGGTGGCATTAGTGCAATAATTATGGTGCCGATTATTAGCCAAGCTTAAACTACTGGTTCTACTTAATAAGGGATATTATTAAACCATTATTATACCGCGTTAAAAACCTAAAACTGGGGTATATAACAATATAAGAGTTTTAGAAGAAATTTACTAATACTTATAAGCAGAACTTATAGCAACCGCACTGTTAAGGGACTTATTATATACCCATTGCGCAGAGCCATAGCTTATTTATTCGCTATTGCTAATCGCCAGTAGTGTATTACCACCGATTTAGTCTCTATATACCTATTACGCCTTATTATAGCCTATCTATTCGCTGTTACTAATTCCTAGTAGCGTATTACCGTCAATTTGGTCTCTGTATATCTATTACGCCTTATTATAGCTTATCTATTTGCTATTTCTAATTGCCGGTAGTATATTATTGTTAATTTAGTCTCCATATACCTATTGCGCCTTATTATAGCTTATCTATTCGCTATTACTACTAACATCTATAGAACTAGAGCCGCTAGGGTTTCCATTTAAACACGCTGTGCTATTTATATTTAGGTATCTTTACACAAGGTTGCCGCGGGTATTAAAAGGGGTAGGGAAATCTTATAATAAGCGTTCTTGACTAAGGCATAGTATAAAGAATTCGCCCGCCGGCTTAGAGGCTTAAGGATATTATTTAATAAATTATAAAGAAGATGTTCTATGGCCTATAATAAATTAGAGATACTGCTATTTAGAAGCATAACTACTCTTATATATCTACATACTATTTATTAAGGCCGTTATTAGTAGCTAAGGAGGGTACGATATTATTAGATCTACGTATTGGTAATTATACGCTAATATAGGATCCCTAGGTTTAGCAACTTCTATATAGGGGCATTTACAAGGGGAGGAAATTCGCTTTTTTGGGCTCAGCTAGGGCGGGTTAGTAGTACTAAGATATATTAGTCTAAGAGAAAGCATCTAACTAGAATAAAGCTCTTAACACTATCCCATCCAAACTAAACATCTTTACGCAATTTTAAATATTATAAAATAAGACCGGTGCCGTAAAGCCATAAGAAAATCGTTAATATTAGGTAAATTTAATCTCCGGTAGGCGTTATAGGTAAAGGCTAAAAGAACTAATAGCCCTGCCCCTTTAAGCCTTTGCATAATATAAAGCTTAATTCTATATCTAATAGCTAAAGCTACTTTAGTAATATTATAATATCCTATACTTCTTACAAATAATATAATATAGCTAACTCCCTTTACGGAAGCGGCTTAACTTTTAACTAAACTTTTAATCCTTAACGCACCTATAGACTTTAATTGCCATTTCTTAAAAGAATCCGCAAGCGTCTATTAGCTAAGAAGTTTTTAAAAAATAGCGTTATTTAATAAATCGCCGTTAGTAGTAATAAGATCCTTAATAAGGGGATATTCGTTTAACTACTTTAGTTTACTAATAATAGCCTTTAGATCTTTCCCCATAGATATATTAACAAATATCTTAATCTTAGAGAGGTTTACCAATAATGCGTTAAGCAAGTTCGCATATCTAGGTAAAAGGGGAGGTAGAAAAGCAACCTTATTCCCTAAAGAAGGCTAAACACTCCCTAGAGAAGGCTGGACGATATCATCCTCATTCCCTAGAAAAGGCTAAACATCCTTACTCTCTAGAGAAGGCTTAACAATATCCTCATTCCCTAAAGAAGGCTAGACACTCCCTAGAGAAGACTAGACAGCATTATCCTCATTCCCTAAAAAAGGCTAGACATTCTTACTCCCTAGAGAAGGCTAGACGACATCCTAATTCCCTAAAAAAGGCTAGATATCCTCACTCCCTAAAAAAGCGTAGAGTAAATTATAGTGGCCGCGTTCATTCTCTAAGAGAGGCGGTAAATATTAAAAGGTATTAATAGGAAGCTTCTGGAGCCTTTAAATAGTATATATAATATTAGGGAGATAAGGTTAAAGCTACTTATTAGAAGTATTACAGATAAGATTTAGGGCTACTGTAATACTAAAGTCTATAATAGTGGGTTATAAGTTATATAATTTATATTAAGATAAAAGAGTAGTTAAGTGCAGTTCCCCTCCGCTCTTAATTCCCTAGTAGGTCGCTAGCGCCTCCAAAACTTAGAAGAGCCTTACGCTAATTATATTGCTTTAATTAAGTGTCGCGCACTTAATTAAAGCGATATAATTGGCGTAAGGCCCTTGTCGGAGCTGCGCTAATATAGTAGCGATTATTAACCTTACTTTTACTTATAATTTACAGTTAAAAATTAGACCTCTCTTTTAGCTAAGATAGGAGGCGATATAAGTCGCAAACTTAATTGGGCGTATAATATAAAATATTTAGTAATATAGCTCGTTCCGTCGCAAAAGGCCGTAAGCCTTAATGCTATTGGAGAATTCCTTTTCTAACTAATGCGTAGGATGTATAATTTGTGACGATTTCTTTCTTAAGGAGCTAAAGAGTAAGACGCCTTAATAGATTTAAGGATGCTATCTAAAGGAAAGGATATAGAAATACCTAATATATAGAGCTGATTTCCGCCCTGTTATACTAGGAATGCATAATTACCTTTATCGCCCGCTCTGCCGGTTGCCTTAACATGTCTTTTATATCTTTTATTTATTACTACCCTGCTTTACTATTTTTACCACTCCTTTTAAACCATTTCCTAGCTTATTCTATTTCCGCTAACCATTTATAGCCGCTCTTTACTCTTTAATATGGATGCTTATTTAACTATTAGCTTGCTTATTAAAGCCATAACTCGCTAAATTACGCCAACTATCAGTTTCTTAAAGCGTTATATTTAGCTGCCTCTTATATTAATTATTGGTACTTTAACAGCCGCTTATAGTTGGGATTAAGATTCTAGATACGGTGTATTAATTACTAAGCTTTATTAACGAGCGAATACCCCGCGATCTATTAAGGTAGATCTAGAAAAGGCGTCTTCTATTATTAGGATTAGTTGGCCTATAGAGAGCTCGTAAAGCGAGGAAATAATACCTTCTAAGTTAAATAATTCTAAGCGTCCTAGCACCGGTCTATTATTTAATTAAATTACTACGGGCCTAAGTAACCAGTAAAGGGCATTTAGGGGTCCGATAGATCCTATATATATATAATACCAATAAGTCCCCCAAACACTTAATAATATAATATTAAGTGAAATTCTTAGTACTTGCCTAGATAAGACTCTAATAGATAAGACTCCAACTTATAAAAGGACTACAGATATACTCTCTTATAAAATAATTTGTTTATTCCCTAAGCCTCTATAGGATTTCTTTAGTGTTCTTTATAGAAGAACTAGAGAGTAAAAAGTATAGGATATTATCTATACATCTACTTTCTCTAAGTTAATGCATAATTACTCTAACGTATTACAAGTCTAAGTATATTTAATATCTCCTATACAGTATCTATTCTAATTAAATTGCAGACTATAATCTAGGCGATTCTCTAAGACTTACAGGACCATATTAAAAAAAAAGGTGTAGATAGTACTCTCTTATAAAAGCCACGTCCACTTATTAATGTTACGGACCTTTAATAGTAGTTTTTTGTATCTAGCTTAAAGTTAAGATTTCGGCATGTAATTAAAATTAATTCTCCAGTCTTTAAATAAATCCGCTTGCACTATAATATGAATTTACATACATGCGTCTAAAATTCTTAAAATTGCAGCGCTCGTGCATTAAGGGGGAGTCATATTAGTAGCATTATTGCATTTATCAGCCGCCTAGTGCTATTAAATAGATATGTTCCGCTAAATATCCTCCTAATTACTGCTAACGCTCCTACTATACCTCTTGCAGTTTTAATACAAGATGCACTTTAATTAATTACTCTAGCAATGCGATCCATTACTATTATTTTTAATATTAATAAAATCTATTAATCTAGATAACAAAGTTTACTTTATAGATATTCCTAATAAGTTAAGAGCAACCAGTCCAGCGTCTAGTAAGGGTCTTACCAACAATAGTTAATCCAGAGCTACTAGCGCCGATTACCCGCTTAATATTAATTAACTTAGCTCTCTAAAAACCACTTAGACTATTAGTTTACACTATTAGCCTTTCCCTAGTAAGACTCTACTAACACTTTATAAAGTATAACTTAACTAGCCCTTATATAAATAACAAGCCCTTAGCATCCGTATATAAGTCTTAGTTAGTTAAGGAACAATTTAAGTTAATAAACACAACCTTTAAGGATAGTAATAGTTGGGGCAGTATTTCGTCTAAGCTTAATAGACTAATATTAGGTTATAAGCAGAAATATTATAGCCTTTTTCTTAATACCGGAGTAAGTAGTAAATAGATAAATGAAGAGAAAGCCATTATATACTTTTTAAGGCAGGATAGGTTTCTGTTTATAAATATTGCCAGATAGATACTGTATTCGCTAGCTCAAATTTCGGAGATATACCTAATTTTATACGTCTTATACCTTATCCTACTAAGGCTATATATTACTTACATTTGCTAGGTTAAATAATATATAGGATCTTTTACAACCCTATAACCTAGATATAGAGTTTTAGCATATATCGCCAATTAGTTTCTTTTCTTAGATGCAACTTCTAATAGCTTTACTAATATTTTTAAAGATTTTTATTGCAAATAAAGCCTTATAGGAGCCCTAGTCTTAAAAATAGATACCCTATAAAGACCAAATCCTTATAGAGCTAGGTTACTAGGTATTACTTATAGTTTTATTATAGGATAATATTATAAAAGCCCTATTAGGGAGAACACCGGGTATATATTAGCGCCATTATAGCTATATCCTTCGCGCTAAAGAGCCGGCATGGGCAGTTAAGGAAGTAAATCTCCTTATAGAATTGCGTAATAAGAAATTTCTATTATAAAAAGTCATTGAGGGATATTTTCCAAACAGGCACTATTAATTAATTAAGGAATTCTATAAAAATAGCGAGCTAGGTAGTTGGACGTAGCGTCCTCTAAACGTGCAGCTAGGATCTTAACGGATTTAGCAGCTATGGCTTTGGTCCTATAAGCTAGAAGGTCGTGGAAGCTAGGGGCTTATAGGAGCTAGGGGATCCTATAAGCTAGGTAATCGTATAAGTAGAGTGGTCTAACCTAGCGCCCTCTAATTAATGCCTAGCGTATAAATAGGGTATTAATAGGTTTAATAACTTCGGCTTTAATCGTGCGAGCTAAATGCTTGTAGGAGCTAGGCGATCCTATAAGCTAGGTAATTGTGTGAGCATAGTGCTTATAGGAGCTAGGCAATCCTATAAGCTAGGTAATCGTATAAGCTAGGCGATTATATAAACTAGGTAATCGTATGAGCTAAATACTCATAGGAGCTGGCCAATTTTATAAGCTAGGTAATTGTATAAGCTAAGTAACTATATAAGCATAGTGCTTATAGAAGCTAGGCAATCCTATAAGCTAGGTAATTATACGAGCTGGGTAATTGTATAAGTAGAGTAATTGTGTAAGCAGAGTGATTGTATAAGCAGGGTGATCTGACTTAACGCCCTCTATTAACGCCTAGTATGTAAATAGGAAGCAAATATTAGGAAAATACTAGAACTACAAAAAAAAGAAATACATAAGTCTTAGATCTAGAAATATTAAAGAAGTTCCTATATAAAGACCCCTTATATATACTTAAAGAAGTTCCTATATAAATAGCCCTATAAGCATAGCTATAAGTCTAAGCCCTCTTACATAACCCAACTACCCCTCCCCACCACACTAGAATAAATAAATAACCGCTATATACTATAAGCAGAGAAATAATTTAAATAAAAAGAAAACACTATAAAAGAATATATTTATATCCTTAAGATATAAATCTATAAGTACCGTAGTCTTAAACACAACTAATAGTTGCTAGTATAGTATACGTCCCAGGTATATAAGAAAATCAAAAAATCCTAGGTCGTTAGTATAGATTTACCTTCCGTCATTGCTTTTAAGGTAGTAAATAAATTTATCCAAGTAAAAGTATAGATTATCGCGAATACTTTATAGCTCGCTATAAGTTAAGCGGGTAGAGATTTTAGTAGGAATAGTAAAATATTATTTCGTTTCGCGATAGGCTAAATAAAAAGAGGCCAAAGTTTTTATCCTTTAACTAGCTTTTATTAGAAATCTTCTTTATATTTATATTCTATACTTATAGATTTAAAACTATAAAGCCAAGGCCACCGTATCTAACCGTCGCCTATATAGCCTCGTCGCTTAACATCTCTTTATTACTATCTGCCCCTATTTCTTAATCTTTAGTACTAAAACTATTTTCTCTGTTATATAATATCTCTGCGTTCTATTCTTAATCCTCATTACTAAAGTCACTTTCCTAACTAGCTAACGCCTCTACGTTACCGTCATCTCTAAAGTTAGTTTCTCTATCTATAAACGCCCACTCACTAGTTAATAATTTAGGGACGCTGCGCTTATAGGTACTTAGGGTTACGGATACTACTTAAGGAGAAATTATAGTTAATATTATTAGGATATAGAATAAGCCTATAAACCTCTAAGTACCGGCTACTTAGCGCTTTAAGTAAAAGATCTCCCCTAATATAAGGCAGATTAATAGGAGTTAATTACCGCCCGTATAAGGCGGAGCGCTTATAAAGGACTTAGCCAGAATGGTAATTAAACCACCCCAGAGGCACTAATAGCTCCTTTACTACAGATAGGGGGTTAATATATAAGATTAACTGGCTAGGATAAGTCTACTATTTAGGTAGTGTCTTGCCCCGGGAAGGATAGGCGTCGGAAATAGATTATATAATGCTATTCCTGCTAAAAGAGGCGTTATTAGGGGTTATTTTTAACCTCTAATTCCAGTTTATAACTTTATGCGAACGCTTTTAAACCCTACTAAGGCATACAGCGTCCATTAGGGATTGTTAGCTATTTAAGTTTAGCAGCAGCTTAGCCAATAGCTACTCCTAATAATGCCTTACTTATAGATTACTCTAGGTACCTATAATCTCGGGCGCAGACGATATGTAAGCTAAGAGTAATTATAGCTACTAAATATTATACCACAGACACCATATAAAGTAGAAAGGGGCGGCTAGTATACTCCGCCTTTCCCTTCTACCTTCTGTCCTGACTCCGCCTTAGAAAAGAAATAGAATATAAACGTTATACTCCTAGTTCTTATATACTATTAATTTAACTTACCTTTAAATCTAACCTCTTAACTATATATCCCTTACCATCTTTATAAAAATACCAGACATTATATATATTACCTTAACTAAGCTTAGATATATTACTAACATAACCTATAGGTCCTTAATTAGTGCTTATAAAAACATTACAATATACTATCGCCCTAAAGATAATATACCTAATTATCAACCTACTAGAAACCTTAAATTATCCCAAAATTATATTAACGATAAAGATACGGCATCTAGTAGCGGGGAAAAGAAATAATTGCAGCTTTCTAACCCTATATAGAAACAGATGCCTTATACGCCTGCTTAAACACCTAATAAGGCCAATTCTTATAAAAACAACGACAATACGAAGGGCGATATATAAGAGGATACGGTTTAGGGAGGTATACAAAAAATATACCTTAATTATCTTAGGGGATTAAAAGGCCACGGCAAAACTAAGATAGACTTACCTAAGCTAATAGAGGACCATGGCAAGGCCAAGATAGACTCGCCTTAACCAAAAGAGAACTATGTTAAAGGCTTATCCCAGCAGATAAATACAGTCGTAGGTTTTAAATATATTTCGCCGGTACCTAGAGGTATATTTACAAGACACCTATATTATTTAGCAATACTAATAATTAAGTAAAGAATGGTTTAGTCCCTATATATCCATTTAAAGTGTTAATAATTTCTAATACCAAGATCTTAAGCGGATAAGTAAAGTATTTTATATCCTGGTTACCTACTTGTTATATAATAAAGGACATAACACGTCTCTAAAACCCCAGTCATAGAGGAATTATATCTTTATACGGTCCTATTACAGTAATATACTAATATCCTACCTAGGTTTTAGCAGTGGCTATACCACAAAAGAAACTTTTATTATACTATACTAAGAATCCTTATTACCTCCGCTATTATGCTAAGATATACAAACCGCTTAAAGATGTTATAATTAAGATAGCTAAGAAGGGTAAACCGTATAAGCAAGGAGATTAACTAGAACAGTAGCAGATACCCTCTATACCTGCTTATATAACTAAGGAGGTTAACTCTTATAAAATTAACAACAATATAGAGGGTAATATATAAGAGGATACGGAAATATACGCCAATTACCTTAAGAGCCTAGAAGGCCGCAGCGAAACTAAAATAGTCTTACCTAAGCCAATAGAAAGCCATAGCGAGGCTAAGATAAACTCACCTTAACTAAAAGAGGTTTATATTAAAGGTTTACCGGTACCTCTAGGTATGTTTATAAAACACCTATATATTATTTAGTAATACTAATAATTAAGCAGAGAATAGTTTAGCCAATTCTATAAACTTCCTTAGAGATATACCTCCCCCGACTAAAGTATTAACAATTTCTAATACTACAATTTTAGACGGACAACTAAAGTATCTCTTGTTATAGTTGCCAACTTACTATATAATAGAGGACTTAAAGCGTCTCCAAAACCCTAGATATAGATTAGTTGTATCTACACATAGTCCTATTATAATAGTATACTAGTATCCTACTTAGGTTTTACCCGCGGGTATACCGTATAAGAGACTTATATTATACTATACTAAGAACCCGCGTTACCTCCATCGTTATACTAGGATATATAAACCGCTTAAAGATATTATAATAGAGATAGCTTAGAGGGGTAAACTATATAAGCAAAGAGACTAACCAGGAAAGGCGCCAGATAATCATTTAGAAGATCTATTAACAAGAGGGACACGTAAAAGAAAGGTAGATTATACCGTAAATAGAGCCTCCAAAAAGCTAAAAAAATGAGAAATTTCTTATAAGAAAAGATTTTCATAATTACGTTTATATTTTCTAGCGCTAAGAATTAAGGCGCCAATTAGGATTTCCTTAGCTTAGTATTATTTTTCTATCTAGTTGCTTCTATATTAAGAGTATCTCGTTGTCGTTTATATGTACGTTAAATTAAAGTTAAGAACTCGCTTACGTAAGCTTATAAGTCCTCTACCTTTATATACTTAGTAGTAATAAGTTAGCCGCCCTATAACTCGCTTAGTCCTCTATAAAGAATTAAAGTTAAGGTATTAAAGTCTCTAGCGTTTTTATAGGTAACTAGGGTGTAGGTTAACTCTAAATTTCATATTAATAAGGTGGGAATTTTGAGGATAAATATAGGATATCTCTCTTAATATTGAAAATGGGATCTTATTCTAAGAACTAGATCTAATTCTAAAGACTATATCCTATCCTAATTTTAAGCCAAACGTACCAAACGTAGCTAAAAAGGTATAGCGTTAAGCTAAGCGGTTTAATAGTCTTAGAAGAAAAAAGCTATTTTTAGTTATAGCTTAAGTTACGATTCTAGAAACGGAATCTAATTTTAAAACCAAGATCCTAATTTAGGTTTATAAAGTAGACTAATTAACTACTACAAAAAGGGCGCGATCCTAAAAAAGGATCCGGTTCTAAGAACTGGATCCCAGTTACGGGAAATAGGTTAATTAAGCGCTATAAAATGGGGTTAGCTATATCTATATTTGGCATATTAGGTTTAGCTTGTTTTAGGACCAGCCACGTAATTAATTATAGGTGGTACTTGCACAACTAACCTAATAATTAACCCGCTATCGCCAGCTATACCTTGCCTGGCGCCTTTTAGCATCGCTATATTAGAGCCTTACTCTATTTAAGCCTTACGCGTCACGGAACAAACTAAAAGCCAATAACTATAATTACTAATAAATGCTACCTACAACTTTCCACTTTAGGTTATTATAGCTTAGCATTTAACTAAGCCCTATAAAGCCTTAGTCTAAGCTATATTAGGTCGGCTTAACTTTTCCACACCTAATCTTTAATTCGCGTTTGCTTGCACCCTACTTTCTTCCTTACACCCTTCCCCCTAGTTATTTCCTTATTACAAAACGCGCCTAACATATACTTAACCTCCCTATACTTATCTGCCATCATACCATCCGTTATATACTAGCCTCTTTAATCTCCCCTCCTTGTCTACCTACCTACCTACTACGTTAGCCCTCCTAATATAGCTCTTGGCGCGTTTACTTATAATAGCGAATTTCTTTTAATTAAAGATAATTAAAACGAAACCTATTAGAGAAGAACTAAATAACTTTTACAATTTATTTAACTTGGCTTATTAAAATCTAGATATCTCTAGCTTTTTAGACTTATTATACTAGATAGGTAATAAAGGTAATTGCTAATATACCTATTATAAGTTTCTATCTAACGCTTACAGAACTAAAGAATATTTTACTTAATCTAATATTAGCTTTATAGGGCCTTCCCGCTTCTTATTTATTACTATCTAACGGCAGTAATAAAAGCCTTCTTGTTAATCTATCAAGACTTAATTTAGCGGTTAGTTTTAATGACTTTAATATTAAGCGGTTCCTACCTCTTCTAAATGCGATCCTTTAGATTAAACCTAATAAGGTTATCTAGGAAAAGGCGTACGCCACCATAACAGAGTCCACGCCTCCCCTCCGACCGCTACCATTCTATATTTAAACCCTATATCTATATAATATAAGCAGCTTCGCTAACTCGTCCAAACACAGGAAATATATAGATAATATTTTAAAGGAGGAGCTAGGCCCTCTTTATGTGGGGATTCCTAGCTTATATAAAGCATTCTTTAGGGGAGTAGAAGGTCTTAAAGAGGTAAGCGCCGCCATTTTCAAGAAATGCAAGGAAGGGGATAATCCACTATACGCTAATAAGGGCGGCTGGCATAACTAGCCTAAAAGCATAGAGCAAGATAATATCCTAAAGTAGTTTAATAACCTAATTAAATCATTTTTAGGCTTTATAGAGGAATACGGGTCCGCCCTAAAGATATAATAAAAGCTTATTATATACACTAAGCAGCCCTTATAAGGGTCTACGGCGAAGCAAAAGCTAGATATTAGTTTTATAAATAATCTAATAGCTAGCGAAAGCTCTTAATACTATTAGTTATATATACTTATACTAGGAGAGCTAAAGAGTAATCCAAATACCAATATAGCCTTGTAGGTATGGTTTACTTTAGGGAAATATATAAGGGAAGTCTTTACCGCTTAGGACAATTGTTACTTTATTCTAGGTTTTACCCTCTATAGATCTATTATACGGCTATAGGAGTATAACCGGGTAGAAGGTATTATATTATTACTATTTAATATTAATAAAAACGGACTATAATTTACCTCGGTAATATTAGGGTTTCTCTTAATAAATAAAGAGCAGCTCGGGTTCGACCCTACTATTTTAATATTAGACGGTAAATAATATATTAAGGTTATGCGCAACAATTAGACCGAGCGTCTTATACTTAATAAACTTATAAAGCAGGCACCTTATATTACTAGTCAGGCAATAACTTACTAGAAAGCGCACCGTAAGGGTAACACCTCTAAGATACCTCTTATTATTAAAAACTCGTAGCAGTACCTAGAGCGCAAGAAAGAAGGTGAACTACTACGTAAGGTAGCGGAGAAAGAAGTAATTAACGTAACCAGGTACTATCACTATGGGACTATTTATATAAGTGGACAAGATAATAACATCTTTAATATCCATAAGGGGCTAGATATTACTAAAGCGACAAACTATAAGCCTAAAAGCTTAATAGTACCTCCAAGCGTAGCTAGAGTATAAGGTAGTATAAGGAAAGGCCAAAGCACTAGCAGAAAGAGGTCGTCCAGCTACACTAACGCCCCGTTACCGCCTAACAAGCGCCTATATTTATGCTCTCCAATTAAGCGCCCTATTATATAAAATTGGGTGCATTAATATATTATCACTTACGACTATAGAAAGGCTCTTTACAAGACAAGCTCTTTAGCTATAATGCTTGCTACGCTAAAAGGTAGCATTAAAGGATATAAGTCTTTATATACGCAGGCTGGCATCCTCTAATGTAACATTTTAATAGGCAACCTCTTAATAAATAAGGAAGACAACAATCCCTCCTAGAAGTCATTCTTAATTAATCTTAATCTCGCAATTAAAGAGAAGCGAGAAGGACCTTTAGAAGTATAGGGTAAGACTAGTATAAGAGCGTTTATAGCTATAGAAGTGCTTCTAGGCGAGAAACACTCCTTTAAGCATAATTTGGAGTCGTTCTTCTAGGTGCTTTTCTAGATGTATATTTATTATAAGGGTCTAAATAAGAAGCGTAAGCCTATTCTAAGGTTTAAGAAGTGGAATTATATAGACACTAAAGAGCTAGCTAAGTTAAAAAAAGGAGAGGTAGCTTATAAAGGTGATTTCATTAAAACAGCGGAGGAGTACTTTACGCCATACTATTAGTTATTAGTCCCCTAGGTTAATAGGCTCCGGAAAATAGTATTTCTAAATAGTAGGAGGTAGGAGAAGGATAATCTAGAGCTATATTCTAGGATAAAGAAGATACTCTAGCAAGTATAAAAGGATCTAAAGGTGTTAGCAGAGTAGATAGAATAATATTTTATTATCTTATACTCTTCCATAGCACGACTAAAGATTTAGGCGGCTAAGGCTAGGTAGTAGCCTTAGTCAAAACATATATGAAATAGTGTAGGGTAGGCTAAATAAACCTAGGAAAGCGGATAACCCAATCTTCCACCAGATTATTAGGTCCCTATACCCTACTATCCTATATAGGCTTCATTTTTCCACAAAACACGCAATCCACTTACTAGCCTATTAGAAGCCGCCTTAAGCCGCCTTATACTAAATAGAGGCCGTAGGAGAATTAATCCCCTACTCTAACCAATCCCCTACTTAAATAAGTCCCCTACTTAAACAAATCTCCTGCGGGAGCCAATGCCTATGTGTTTCGCCGCCCTATAGAAACCAGTCCCCTACTCTAATAAATCCCCTACGCTAATAAATCCCCTATAGGAGCTAGTCCCCTACTCTAATAAATCCCCTATAGGAGCTAGTCCCCTACTCTAACAAATCCCCTATGCTAATAAATCCCCTATAGGAGCTAATCCCCTACTCTAATAAATCCCCTATACTAACAAATCCCCTACGCTAATAAATCCCCTACGGGTGCTAATGCCCACGTGTTTTACCGCCCTATAGGAACCAATCCCCTACGGCTTATATTCCTATATAGCTTTTAGTCCCCTACAGGAGCCTACAGCTACGTTTTCCTCTCCCCTACGGGAACTAATGCCTTACGGCTTCCGTCCTCCTATTCCTAGATCTATAAATAATTCGCCCGCGCTCTAGCCTACTATATAGGCTTTATTATTACAGGAGCAAAATTAATAGAGAGACATCCTCCTTATAAAGGTAGCTCCTATATTAGCTAAGTAAAACTTAAAGACAACATCTACCCGGCTAAGTCTTTATCCTTATAACGCTATAGCTTACACTTTACCCGTTCTATAGCTTTCTCTTTATTTTCTATCCTTTTAACTATATTTAATAGCACTTTGCCTAGCTTCTGCGACCCATTTAAAAGAAAAATCCTAAGTAGGGTAAACCGTCTCCCATATAGGGGGGAAGTGCTTAAAGTAGGGCGGAAACTAATTATGTTTAAGACCTATAAAACTGTTAATATATAAAAAGCCACATTATTTATAATATTTACCTTAACTTGCTTAAGTTGGTCATCAAAAAAAACCTATTTAAAGAATTTTTAAGAATATAGAGCATTTTTTATCTAAAGCTAATTATTCCTATCCTCTACCTTACGTTCTACCTGTTTAATTATTTCCAGCCCACCTTTTATAAGTACGAGATCACCCGAGAATACTATACATTTAACCACTAAACTATTAGAATTAAATATCCCTAAAAAGATACGTTTACCGTAATATAGGTACAAGCCATTTTACTAGGACTGCCGTATATAGCAGAGGGTAAAAATATCTTTAACCTATAGAACTATTAGACTAATATAACTAAAGGGTAAGTAGTATCTTTTACCTTAATACCGTTATAATTTATACTAGGTTTATAAAAGCCCTATAGGAAATCTTAAGGAGAAACGGGAGGACAATCTGGTCTAAAAATTAAATCGTCCTTTATAATTTCCAGCAGCTTCATTACAATGTTATTCTTAAGGTAAAAGTGTTAGGTAAGGATAATAACGGAAGTAGAGGTCTAGTGGCCTCTTTATATAGGACTAGAGGATATATATTTATATACACTATATAGCACATCCTCTTCACCTATAAATATTAAGACAATTTCTATAAGTCGCCCGCACCTCTTCCGTAAGGCGCGTTGATACTTAGGCGCGTATTAGTGTAATAATGGTTTTTAGGAACGGGCGGTGTTATATAGGCCCTATCTAACCGGAAATTAGCCTTACTAAAAATTAGCCCCGCTAAAGAAAAATCAGCCCCTTTAAAGGGTCTTTATATCTATTTACTAATGCGTCTATTACTTATATCTTTTTTAAACTTATTATATCCGCACTATAGATAGCTTCTAGCATAGATAGTAGATATTTAAATTACTTACGCGCCTTTCTATTAGCACAAAGCTAATCTTTATCCTCCTAAAAGGAGGACTTCCCCTTCTATAAAATACCTGACAGTAAAACAACGTCACTTTATATTTTACTATACATTAAGGTATTACTAACGCTAGGTAGATCAGTAGTATACTAATAAAAAATATTTAGAAAGTCGCTAGGCAGTATACTACTAAAATCCTCCACACTATTAAAGATGCGGTCTCCGTTAAAAACTAATATCTAATATATTACAATAATATAAATAAGGAAATCTAGGCAAACCCCAGGGATAGCACGGTAAAGGCTATAGTAATATTAGTACTTAGCCCACTAAGTTTAAATAACGGTTTGCTAGGGTTTAAGATTTCTATAAAATATAAATACCCTAAACTTTAGAGCGGCAATATAATGGGCGCACTTAATAATACGCCTCAACACTTTATAGGGAAGGAGGGTGGATATACTTATATATCTATATAGGTCTATACAGCCGCAGCCTTATAGAAGCCGTTTAAGGCCGCGGGTCCCTTAGAAGCAAAGTAGAAATAATATTAAAAAGTGTAGGGAGTACTATATTACGAATTCTGGTTTAGGTTAAGGCTTACTATATATAGAAATATAGGGTATAAATCGAGCTAGTTATTTATTACTATAGTAGCTAGTAGAGTAATTAGCTAGAGATTAGAATTTAAATTAAGAGGAATTAATAGAGGATCTAAATAGATTTTAGGAATTAATAGAGGTTTAAAAGGGGGAGGTGCTTTAGAATTTAAGTAATAGTCTAGGTTTGCATTAAAAGGAATTAACAGTAGATCTAAGTTAATTTAAGAAATTAAGGTAGGTTTAAAAGAGAAGGATATTCTAGGGGTTAAGTAATAGCTTAGGTTAAGAGGGATTTCTAAAGGGTATAAGTAGATCTTAGGGATTAAGGTAGATTTAAAAGGTAATAGTATTTCGGGAGAGTCTAAATAAAGATTAGCTATGCTATATTAGTCCCTTAAAGACGTTAGAAATATTTAATTAGAACTTTTATTAGGGACGGCTTACAGACTACTTATTTTAGATAACTCGCGCCTAGTATATTTGGTATTAGACTGCTTAGTAATAGTTAATCTTTTTATACCCCTAGGGCTTTAAATAGCGCTACTAGCTTCAGGCTAACTTATAGAGTTAGTATTAGCACGACAGAGATATATATCCTTTAGGTTCCTCGCTAAAGAAGACAATTCCGTCTATTTCTAGTATTATAGTTATATTTCTATCTAAGCAATAAATATATTAAATTCTTTGGGTACTATATACCTTTTAATACTATTATAAGTTAGTTATTAATTTAATAGAGGTAATTAAAAACTAATATTATACTAGAATCTAGGTTATAGAGACTAATAAGTACTCTAGGTTTAAGACGACTCTATTTCTAGTTAACAATATTATTTAGTTTAAGGCGCTCTCCTCCTAATAGACAGGCCATCTCCTATACTAAAGCTCTAAATCGTTAGCCCTTTTTAGGCTTATAACCTTCTTTCTTTAATTGCTCTACCTTATTATCTAGCGTCTTAGATAAAATAGACTTTATTAACCTATAACTAACTACATTTTTGCCTGCGTTAAGGACATTAGCTAGGTTACGAATTATTACCCAGTTATTAGCTTCTACTAGTTTAATATATAGTTTCTAAAAAGCTTTAAGTAATCCGCCCTTAGCCAAATTATAAAGCTTAAGGAACTGTTCTAATTTATAATTATCTAGAGACTAAATTTTCGTATAAACTGTAACCAGTCGCTCTATAGCTACCGGCGATAAATTCTAGCGTTTTTTAGGGGCGGGGTTTCTTCTATAAAGTAGGTCTGGGCTTCTATTAGAAGGTAGGGTTCCTTATCTTTTAAAAATCCGGAATAATAAAATTAATTTAACTATAGCTTTCCTAGTCTCTAGATCTATAGGGGTTATTAAGGCCTCTAGGGCTTTTAGGGCTTTTAGGGCTTTTAGGGCTTTTAGGGCTTTTAGGACTTTTGGGGCTTTCACAGCTTTTAGGGCTTTTGCGGCTTTTAGGGCTTTCGCGGCTTTTGCAGCTTTTGGGATTACTAGGGTATTCCGGGGGCCTAAGACCGTTAGGGTTTTATTTAAGCTAAGCGCCTCTCTGCGGTCAGTAGGTAAGGCCTTTAGAATTTTATCTATTACTCTTTTATAGGCTTTCACCGCTTTACCTTTATTAGTAAAGCGCAGGAATTGCATAAATAGTTTAATCTTATTTAACAATAACTATTATCTATAAGTATCCTTAGGAGAGGAGTGATAGAAGGTAAACCTACGGTGTAATAAGGATGGATAGTGCGAGTAAGCTATAACAGTACACTAGAAAGGACTGCTTCTCCGTCTTATAGTAAATAATAATTAGCCTTAGAAAGGGAAAGGCCACGGAATAGAATTACCGTAGCGCTAAAATCTATTTTACTATACTACTAAAGCAGAGAGGCATTTATAATCCTATAGGTTAGTTAAACTAAGAAAAAAAGGTAATAGGGTATAAGAGTAAGAGAAGCAGGAAACGTTATAGGGGATTATCGTTGCAATTGCAACGATAATACCCCTATAATTTTAGCTTAGCGTACATTAGCCCCTTACCTCGTTACCCCTAAGACGCCATACTATACCAAACTCCACTACTATAACTCGTGCTCCTCTAAAGATCTATAATAGAAAACTAAACAGCTAATTAAAGTAAGGATATGCAGCCGTCTCCCTAGTTAATTAGATATAGCCTACCCGCTACTATAAAGTCTAGAAGCTCCCGTTAATTTCTTTTTAATAATATAACAATGCGTCCTATAAGAATTAAAGGCTAAAACACCTTAATAAACCTAAGAATGCTTTAAATCTTAAGGGTATAGGATGGAGATAAGTGATATATAAAGCTAATTTCGCCCCGTTACGCTAGGGATATATAATTACCTTTACCATCTACTTTACCGGTTGTCTTATCGCGTTCTTTTATAGCTTTTATTTATTACTTCCTTAACTTCGCTATTTTTACCGCTTCTTTTAAACTATTTCCTAGTCTACCCTATTTCTACTAGCCATTTACGGCCACTTTATTCTTTAATATAGGTGCTACTTCTTTAATAATTAGCTCGCTCTTTTAAGCCGCAATTCGCTAGACCCTACTAGTCTTAAACTAGTATATTTAGCAGCCTCTTATAACTATCACTAGCAGCTAAGATCGAGATTTAAGCTATAGTATATTAATTATTAACCTTAGCCTAGGAGCAAGTGCCTTATTACACGCTAGTATAGATCTAAAAAAGGCGTCTTTAATTATATTAGAAAGTTGTCCTAGATTAACCACTAAGCTTAAAACTTCTTCGCGTTTTAGTACTTACTAACTTAAGGGTATATAAGGCCAGCAAACGGAACCTCTAAAGTCGTGTCCTAGCACTAGCCTATCGGAGGTTTAAATTACTGTAGGCCTAAAAGACTAATAAGCGGCAGGTACGGGTCTGGGAAATCTTAACCGCCTAAAATACTAATAAGTCGCTTAAATACTTGATGATTTAATATTAAGTAAAATTCTCTACATCTACCTAGATAAGAGGACTGCGGATAAACTCTCTTACTTCTTAATTTATTCCTTCTCTAAGTCTTAACGGGAGTTCCTTAGTGCTCTTTATAGAAAAACTAGAGGGTAATAAGTACGGGATGTTATCTATTTAACTACTTTCCTTAAATTAATATATAACCACTCCAACGCACATACGTTTTAAGTACGTTTAATATTTCTTATACGGTATCTATTCTAATTAAATTGCAGACTATAATTTAGAGGAATCTCTAAGGCTTAGAGGACTATATTAAAGAGAAAGGTATAGAGAATATTTTAAAGTGGAGGCCGCGTCTATCTACTATGGACCCTTAATAGTAGTTATTTATATCTAGCTTAGGAAACTAAATCTTTTGCCTTAGTACCTTATCTTTATATCTAATAGCATTTGGTAGTTAGGCTTATATACATACGTTCCTAAAAGTTAAGCATTAGGTAATACTAAGCAGACATAAAATATATAACAATAAATCAGTATAATGCGTGCGGTAGTAATTCTTAGCTATGCCTGCCGTACGGAATTCTTTACTAGATGCTATCTAAAGGAAGGATAAAATAGTAATATTAAAAAACCTAATTCTGTTAATTAGAGTAGGGGCTACAGCTACTATATCCGTGACGGTCCTAATAGCTCTTGTTTAATTAATATTATAACTTCTCCATATATCTTTTAAGGGTGTTCCTCCTTCTGCTACCAATTTTGCTTTTCTTTGCTCTCTTCTATAATGGCTACTTATTAAATCCGACTGCTTACGTATATAGACGTATTTTAAGCAACCTGTATTATTATTTCAGCTTTTAAAACCTCCCTATCTTTTAAGATTTGGAGACTATATTTTAAAGAATTCCTAATAAATATATACGACTCCTATGTAGTTAATCTTATTAATACGTTTCTTAGTTCTACCTTAAGGGTTTATAGTGTGGAAAGCCTGTATAATAAAAATAAAGCTAAGGTAGTTAAGTCGCCATGGGCCAGGCAAGATTTAACGGTGTTAATTAGCGAAACTGTAATTTCTAGCGTCCTTATTATAAGTGGCCTAGAACCTCAGCTACTGCTAAAGGGGGATATTTATACGGTACTACTATCTATCTAGTATAAGTTTGCAAGCTAATAAAACAAAGGTATTTTTAACAGCCTCCTAAAGGGTATCGAAAATCTACGTTAAGATAAAAACCTAGATAATATTAAGTTTTATAAGGAACAAACTCACGCTAAGGGGCATTAGTATAGTTCTCGAGTTGTAGGCCTAGGGGCGTGGCTAATTTTGCGCTAGGTACTCCCAAGATTGCCTAATAAAAATCTTTACTTTTACTATACACGAGTCTTATTAGAAGTCTGGTCTGGGTAGAATACTTATTAAAATAGCAGTAGAAAAGTAGGACGAAGAGGGAAAGAAGATATAGGTGTTAACTATACTAGCAAGCCAGCCTATTCTAAGACACTTTAGGTTTAATATTAAGACCAAGTTAATAGAAGGTCTGGTAGAGTATCTATATGGTTTTAGTGCTTGTAAACCACAGCGCCGTACTATAAGCGTACAGCTAGGAGATAAAGATTAATGCGGGGCATAAGGATATAGAAAACTTGTAAGTTACTAGCTAAAATAAAAGATTTATACTCTTCTATTTTTCTATTTAGCATCACCCAAAATTATAGACGGTATTAAATACTTAACCTAGTAATAGAATAGAGAAGGTAACTAACCCCTACACGCCCTGAGTGCCTTCTTTAGTTATTTATCGCCTAAGGTTAGGGCGATAACTCATTAAGAAGCCGCTTGGTTAAGTTATTTAGCAGTAATAATATAGCGTTTATATAGCCCGCCTTATTTCTAAAAAATAATATCATTATAAGCTACCCTACTCCCACTTTCATCCTTATTCTTTTCTATTTTCTTAGATATTTGGGATTATAGCTCCCGTTAGCAGATTTACTTACTCTACCCTCTTCCTCGTCGCAACTACTTAGTTTTTATAGCATCCGAACCCTTCTATTATTAAAATAGCGTTATATAGTGCTCTTTTTTACTTATTTATTATTTTCTTCTAGGTAATATACCTCTCTAAAATGTTAGTTAAAGATTTTAAGGTCTGGCGCGTTTGGCTTTATTACGCTAGTATTATTCTTAGTTAGTATTTGCGATTATGGCTTTAATAAGATTACTCTAAATACGCATTTCTAGTTTAGCTATTAGGTTGCGGGTACGCGGGTATAATTAGGATAGTAGCGTAAACCACCAAAACGGAAATTAAGGCCGTAAGGTCAACTTTAATGTATAAAGCCCCCCCCGATTTTAGCTATTAGTTTACTAATATATAATATAGGTACGCAGGCCTCATATTAGCCATTTTTATAATTATACTTTATTAAGAGTTCTATTTTTAGTATTGAAAAATAGTATAAAGGTAATCTTTTACTCTATAAGCAAATTATTTTTCTAGCTTATACGGAGCGTTGTAGAGGTTTTGCAATCTATGAAATAAATTATCCTTCTAATAACTGGGGAAAATGTAACTATTATTATTAACTTAGCTATTGCACCTAGGAGCCCTGGCTCCTTTTACTTCTATAATATAGCGGATTAGCTATAGTAAGCAACTTCTAGCGCTTTAACTTGCAGTAACCCTAGGGCTATTAATAAGAGAAAGATCCGACGTATTAGCTAGGGGCTACCTAAATCATAACCTTGCATGGTTCTTCTACATATTCCATAACGTAGTAGAAGTGTTAGGTAGGCTACGTCTGGCGCGGCTACTAGAACTAGCGGCGTTTAGCTAAATAGTTAGTGCGATCCTAGGGAAGGCGGGAGGACCAGTCTTATAAAACTAAACTAGCAGGGGTGATTCTAGTGGCGTTAGCCAAGACACTTAAATAACTTAAAATTCTCTATTCGCGAAACCCCGCTTTACTACGATATATTAGGACCTAGTAATTTCACTAATACCTATTTCTAAACGCTACTACGCATAATAGACATTAGGGCTAATGCTACTATAAAGTAGGTATAGAATGCAGTTTAGTATAACCTAGAGCAGTAGTAGCGTTTCTTAGTAAGTATATAGGCCTAGGCTAAGGCGCCTTTTTTTAATAAGGATTAGCAGAAATTTACAAATAAGGAAGCTAAAAGTATTATTAGCTTAGGGCGCGGCTAGAATGATATAAATTTACCTAAAAGGGAAATTTTTTTAGAACGCGTAAATGAGAAACTAAAAGATGATGGGTTAAATAAAGTAAACTAGAAGGCTATAAGCTAGCGTATACCGAAAGCTATTAGAAGTGCTACTAGTTAGTTTTAATATAAACATTATAACTAGCACGTTTTTACTAAGTTATATTTTAGTTCTAGAAAATAAGGAATCCTAAGGGGAATTAACCAATAAACCTATTTAGGGGCTCCCGTGGGATCCTATATAAGATAATATATAAAAATAAGTGGCGGGTAGTGCGTATAGGGGTATAGCTATACGGATTATTAAAGATAGGCGCTTAAATTAAAGCCTAATATAAGTAGTGCCTATCTCGCCTTACGAAATTAATAGCGTATTATACCCTAATTAACGCAGCTATACCTTATACAAATTTGTGCCCTATAATACTACTGCCTATATAAACAGTACCTAAAAATATAGGGCATTTGCTCTTCTAGTTACTAAGTCTCCACTACGAAATTAAAAGTAGAATGTCCTATATAGGCCGACTATCTTAGCACAATTCTTTAAGCTCTAAAAACTACAGGAGTAGGCCTTACTATTTACTTCTATTTAGCCTTATCACATTTAAACACTAAGCTATTCCCTTAGGATATAATAAGGTACTTAGATATAAGTACAATCAATAATAAACCTTATATATAAACATCTATAGTATTTCTAAGTTATTACTATATTTCAATTTAGCCGTAGGCGTATACGCTACACGCTTTAGCTTATAAAGGATTTAGGCAGCCCTATATATAGGAAGCCGCTTAGTGCTAGCAGCTCTACCGTACTTCCCTTATATAAATGTTTACTTAGTTTACCCCACTCCTATTTTCTATAAATACTTCCCTCCTATAACCGGCAATAAAAATCTATTAACAACTTCCTATAGAAACTCCGAGCTATTAGGCTGCTAGCTCTATAAGTAACTAAAGGCAAATTATATATACTAGAGACTTATTATTAGATAAGGCTAACAAGAATACTATAGACTCTTATATTAATTGTTACGGCACTAGCAGAACTTGGCAGAACTTAGTTAGCAGAACTTGGCAGAACTTAGTTAGCAGAACTTAGCAGAACTTTGCAGTTACGTAACTAGAGGACCGCATAAAAGAACCCTACTTTAACCGGCGCTGCTCTTCTTCTCCTTTCCTTTCTCTAGCTTTAGATCCTCGTTTATAGACTACTAATTATATAGGCTTGCGCGTCCCTCTTGCTATACTCATGCCTTAATTGACTAAGTCGCTAACATTATCTAAAGCTTATCTACTCTTTTTCCTAAGAAGGAACTTAAAAAATATCTACGGACTATAAATAAGAATAGAACATAGAAATAGACTTAAAGACTATTATCAGAACTAGAAGACCAGAAAAGAATAATAAGATCCACAGAATACGTACAGACTAGAACCCCTGCAAGAATCCTACCGGAAGTTACCCTAATAACCGTATTACTATGCTAAGAACCACAGCGGCCGGTAAAGCAGCCGTAGGACCCTTAAATACCTCTGATGGTAAAACAGCAACTGACTTAAACTCCTAGGTAGAGCTTACAGCAGCTAATGCCGAAATTGAACAACTTCGAGAGCTACTTAAAGCCAGAGAACCCCTTACACCTAGTAAAGAGTTATCGGACACCTAGAGACTTACTATAGTCCTTAAGGCCCTAGCCTAACGTATAGTATTAGTATTATTACGGTCCGCGAAGGTTACGGACTCCCTATTACTTATAGATGGAACCGACCCTATATTTAATAATTGGAAGCTTTAATTGCAGAATAAGCTTGAAGTTAATGCAGACCACTTCCCTACCACTTAGGCTAAAATGGCCTACGTCTTCGGCTGTACCGGCGGGGACGTATAGACGCACCTATATCCTTAATATACATAGGACTTAGCAGATCCCTTCCTCTCTAGAGAAGAGATGATTGTGCACCTGTCTTCTATTTATAAGGACCCCTTTAAAGTATAAAACGCCCGACTTAATTATAAAAGCCTAAATATAAAAACGACAGAGACCTTCTTAGCCTTTTAGACCTGCTTTT
>Ga0307515_10002198_pt1 | contig 42799 bp, 42 predicted proteins | sample 17_EM_MG_FD_194513 | JGI IMG/M metagenome (GOLD analysis project Ga0307515, IMG submission 194513) | Populus trichocarpa ectomycorrhiza microbial communities from riparian zone in the Pacific Northwest, United States - 17_EM | ecosystem: Host-associated > Plants > Roots > Unclassified | place... | reverse complement strand
TGACGCCTAAGACGAAGGAAGACTACTTCGTGCACTTCCTCGCGCGCAAGCCGGTCGGCCACATCGACAGCCGCAGCATCGAGATCGACTGCAACACCGCGATCGACACCGGCCTCTACACCTTCCGGTTCGGCGATGGCAGCGAGGTGAAGGCGCGCTACACGTACACCTACAAGCGCTTCGGCAACCAGTGGCTGATCACCAGCCACCACTCTTCGGTGCAGCCGAAGAACTGACCGCATTCGACAAACCATGAGCCGCCGCATGAACCGCGCGGCCGCGCGGTCGCGCGGTCTCACATCCGTCAAGAACGTGGCGCTGGCCGCCACGGTCGTTGCGGCCTTCGCTGCCGCCGAGTGGTCGGTCTACCGCGCCCACGTCTTGCACGGCCACCTGGCGGCCGGCACCCAGGCGCTCGCCGAGTTGCGCACGCGCATGGAGCAATACCGTGCAGACCACCACACCTACCTGACGGTCGACGGTCGCACTGTCAGCCCGTGCGACACCACCAGCGTAGCGGGAACCTTCACTCTGGCCTGCCCGACGTTATCGCCGGCCTCGTACCAGCTCGCCGCCACCGGCTCGGGGCCGACCGCCGGGTTCGTCTATACCACCGATTCGCAAGGCAACCGCCACACCATCCGCGTGGCCGATGGCTGGAGCCGCACCACGCCGGATGCCTGCTGGATCACCCGCGAGGACGACGCGTGCTGACCACGACCCTCGACCCAGGTCATGCAGGCACCGACCGACAGATTTTCATCAGACAACGATCAACGCGCCGTCATGCGAGCCCTGTTCGAGATCCCTACATTCGCCGCTCGCTCCGACCCGACGGTTTCAACCAGGCCACGAGGTAACCCCATGCCCATGCAGTTTCTCCACCGTGCGGCGCTGGCCCGCTGGCTGCGCGCCACCCGAGGCGCGGCCGGCCTGGCAGCCCTGTCGCTGCTGGTAGCGGCGCCGGTGCGCGCCGAGATCGTCGTCGGCCAGGTCGCACCGTTCAGCGGCCCGCAAGGCGTCACCGGCAAGGCCGTGCGGGCCGGCGCCCAGCTCTACTTCGACGCGGTCAATGCGCGCGGCGGCGTCAAGGGCAAGCAGATCCGCTTCGTCACGCGCGACGACGCGCAGAAGCCCGAGCAGACGGTGCGCCTGGTCAAGGAGCTGATCGAGAAGGAAGCCCCGGTGGCCTTGCTCGGCACCATCGGCACGACCAACATGGAGGCGCTGGCCGCGGATGGCGTGCTGCCGCGCACCCACACCACGCTGATCGGCGCGATCTCGGGCGCCGCCTCGGTGGCGCGCGCCGACGGCATGCTGGTCGTCAGGGCGAGCTACCACGACGAGGTCGCTCGCCTGCTCAGCCAGCTGTCGCACCTGGGCCTGCGGCGCATCGGGCTCGTGTACCAAGACGACGGCCTGGGCAAGGACGTGCTGGCCGGCATGGAAGAGGCCGCGGCCCGCTTCGGCGTGACGCTGGTCGCGCGCGCTGGCTATGCGCGCAACACCGTCGATGTGCAGGGCCCGGTCGAGCAGATGGTGAAAGCCGCCCCAGAGGTGGTCGTGCTGGGCGCAACCACCGCGGCGGCCATCGAGTTCATCCGCCAGTACGACAAGGCCGGCGGCCATGCCCTGCTGTACGGCATGTCGATCATCGACACCGATGCGCTGCTGAAGGGGCTGGGCGCGCAGCGTGCGCGTGGCTATGCATTCAGCATGGTGCTGCCGCAAACGTCGCAGCAGAGCCGCCCGGTGGTGCGCGAGTACCTGGCGCTGCAGGCAGCGGCCCACAACCCCGACCTGTCGGCCCGTTCGATGGAAGGCTTCATCGCCGCCAAGGCACTGGTCATGTCACTCGAGAAGACCCAGCGCCTCACGGCTGAGGCGGTCGGCACCGCGTTGCGCACGGCCGCGCCGGTGGATGTCGGCGGCTACATGCTGGACTTCAGCACCCCCAAGCGCAATGGCTCGCACTACGTGAACTTCGGCATCTTCAGCGACAACGGACGCATCGTTCAGTGACCGTCTGCCTCCCCTTCATCATGAAAGAGAAACTCATGCGTCTCGTCAGTGCCCTGTGCGCCATCGCCTGTTGTTCATTCACCCAGGGCAGCCATGCGGCGGACCCCGATCTGGTGGGCAAGACCATTTTGCTCGGCCAGTCGGCGCCATTCAGCGGGCCGTCGTCGCAGCTGGCCACCGAGTTCAACCTCGGCGCCCGCACCTACTTCCAGGCCGTCAACGAAGCCGGCGGTGTGGCCGGGCGCAAGATCGAACTGCGCACGCTCGACGACGCCTACGACCCCGTTCGCACCGCGCAGAACACCCAGACCCTGATCGAGCAGGACGGCGTGCTCGCGCTGTTCGGCTACATCGGCACCTCGACGACGCTCGCGGCACTGCCAGTCTTCAGCGGCGCACAGGTGCCGCTGTTCGCGCCGTCGAGCGGCTCGGCCGGCCTGCGCCAGCCCTTCAACCGCTACGTGTTCAACATCCGCGCGGGCTACGACCAGGAGGCCGAGCACATCGTCGACCAGCTGAGCATCACCAACTTGACACACATCGCGGTGTTCCACCAGAGCGACGCGTTCGGTGCGGCCGGCCTCGAAGCGGTGACCCGCGCCCGCAAGAAACGCAACCTGCAGCTGGGCGCCGTTGCATCGATCGAGCGGAACAGCACCGATGTGGCAGCGGCCGCCAAAGCGCTGCTGGCTGCGCATCCTGACGCCGTCGTGCTGGCCAGCTCCTACGTGACCAGTGCAGCGCTCATCAAGGAGATGCGCAAAGACGGCTACAAGGGCCAGTTCGTCAGCCTGTCTTCGGTCGGCGGCAAATCGCTGGCCGACGAGCTGGGCAACGTCGGCTCGGGCGTGCAGGTCTCCGAGGTGGTGCCGTTCCCGTGGGCGGAGGCGAGCCCCATCCAGCGCGAGTACGCGCAGGCGATGCGCAAGGCCGGCGTGCCGACCCGCAGCTTCGGTTCGATGGAGGGCTTCATCGCCGCGAAAGCGATCACCGAAGGCCTGCGCCGCGCCGGCCATGCGCTCACGCGCGCCAAGCTGATCACCGCGCTCGAGTCGATGCACGACTGGGACGCGGGCGGTTTTCAACTGAGCTTCGACCCGAGCAACCACAACGGCAGCCACCTGGTCGAGATGACCCAGATCGGCTCCGACGGCCGCTTCCTGCACTGAGCGCAGGCACCGACGCATGGCAACCATCGAAAGACGCCGGCTGCAGTTGCTGGCGCAGAACCTGACGGACGTCGACCTGGCACGCGTCGCGGCCTTCCTGCGCGTGGGCAGTGCTCGCTTCTACTGCCGCTGGGAGCTGGTGTCCGAAGGCGACGTCCATCTGCTGCTGTCGGGCTGCGAGCTGCCGAGCGACCCCGCCGACGACCCGGTACCCGTGTTGACCGTGATGGACCCGCACGCCGGCCGGCACGACGATCGCCTGGTGCTGATGCGGCCACTGCAGTACGAGGCCTTCGTCGAAGCCTTGTGCGCGCTGGAGGTTCGGCTGCTCGGGTTGGAGCCGTCACCGCCCACCGGGCTCACCTGGCTGGCCTCGCAGCCCATCGGCGAGGTCACACCGATGATGTTGCCGGCGCTGCTCCCCGGCGCGCGCTGCCGCCTGCGCCGCTGGCCACCGGCGGCGATGCTGCAGGCGCACCGCCACAACCGGCGACTCGCGGGCTTCATGGCGACACGCCACATCGACCTCGACGAGCTGGCCCACCTGACCGACATCGACCGCCGCCAGTGCGAGGAGTTCGCGACGACGCTGTTGGCGGCCGGCCTCCTCGACGTGCAGCCGGCCGCCACAGCCAGCGGTGCCCAGAACACGACGACTGTGCCGCCGCCCGACGCGCCGACCGGCCTGGGGCTGATCAAACGCATCCGCCGCAGCCTGGGATGGGCCCGATGAAGGAATTCAAGATCGTGTTCACCGGCCCACCCGGCGCCGGCAAGACGACGGCGATCGCCGCGCTGAGCGACCTACCGCCGGTGCGCACCGAGGCGCGCAACACCGACGCCACGCTCGGCCCGACGCACATCACCGTGGCGATGGACTTCGGCCAGGTTGACCTCGGCCGCGGTCAGTGGGCACGCTTGTTCGGCACGCCGGGGCAGGCGCGCTTCGAGTTCATGTGGCGCATCGTTGCCGCCGACGCGGCAGGGGTGGTGATCCTGATCGACAACACGCGTGCCGACCCGCTGGGCGAGTTCGTCGCCTACCTCGAGGCATACCGCGATCTGTTGCCGCAGATGACCTTAGTTGCCGGCATCGGCCGCACCGACGTCAGCCGGCATCCGACGGTGGACGATTACGTCGAGCAGCTGACCGCGCGCGGGCTCGCCTTCCCGGTGCTCGAAGTGGACGTGCGGCGCCGCGACGACGTGCAGGTGATGGTCGACATGCTGCTCACGAAGGCCCAGTCGCGCTCGTGAAAGAACGCCTCGCGCCGGCCCCGTTCTTCGTGGCCTCGCGCCCCGACTCCGCGCCGACCGACCACGCACTGCGAATCGTCCAGGCCCTGCTCGTCGACCTCGACGGCGCGGCCGCCATTCTGGTCGCAAGCACCGATGGCTTCGAGCTGGCGCACGGCGGCCGGCTGCGCAGCGACCCGGCGCGGCTCGCCGCGATGGCCAGCTCGCTGGCGGCACTCGGCGACACCGCCAGCCGCGAAACCGGCATCGGCCCGCCACGCTGCCTGGTGATCGAGTCGAATGATGGCCGGTTGGTGGTGCGCGGCATGCAGCTGCGCGGCAAGCCTGTCATCGTGGTTGTGCTGACCAGCCACGACTTGCTGATCGGCCGGGTCTGGAACAGCCTGGCTGCGGCCGAGGCTCGGCTGGGCGAGTGATGAAGCAGCAGCCCGTGCTCGCTGCCGCGTTTCAGCACGTCATGCCCAAGATCCAGATCAGCTCCATGCCTTGCGGCCGCAGTGTGCGGGCCTCGCGACTGATCGGATACCACCTGAGCTGGTTGACCAGATCTCTTGTTGCGCCAACAGCATGTCGGCGGGGTGCCGACTGCGAACGGCAATGCGCATGCCGGCTCGGCGTGGCATCGGTATGGCCTCAGCGCGCCAAGGTTTGCAGCAGTCGAACCCGCTCAGGATCGGTCAAGGCATCCGTGGTGCGCAGAACCTGCTCGCCCCACAGCGGGTCGATGCTCACCAACGTGTCGGCAATGCCTTGCAGCGCCAACCCGCGCTGGTGCTCGTCCGATAGCTTCGCGGCCCATCGAATGGCCAGCGCGGCATCTCGCCGCACCAAGGTGTCAGAGGTCAGATAGCGCATCAGCGGCGCATCGAGCTCGGCGGCGCTGGGCTGGCCCTGCAACCAGGCCACCGCGGCGTCTTCGTCTAGCGCGAGCCAGCGCGACAAGGCCTCGACCAGCAGCGTGTTGCGCGGCGGCCCGGGCGGCAACGCGGCGGCGAAGTCCGTCGCGCCACGTGGATCCTGGTTGATCCAGCGATCGCAGATCGAGGCCAGCAGGGGCTCCCATGCGGCGGACTTCTTGGCACTGGCCCAGCGTGCCGCGGCCGCCGGATCGATGTCGGCCCAGGAGTTCGCGATCTGCTGCAGCACCGCGGCGCGGTCGGAGTCGCCAAGCCGTGCGGCTTCGGTGGCTTGCATCGCACGTTGGAACTCGCGACCGGCGACCAGGTGAGCGACGATCGGCGCGTAGATGTCGTTGGACAGCGCCGGCTGCACATCGCTCCACAGGGCGGCATGGCGCAAAGCCTGATCGACGTCAGGACGAAGCAGGTTCGCGATCAATACCCGGCCGACGTCGATCGCATGGCGGCCGAGCAGCGGCAGCCAGCGCCACACGGTATCGGGCTGGCGCTGCAGCCACGGGGTCAGCGCGGCCACGGTTTCTTGCAGCAGCCGGTCCTGGCGATCTTCGGCCGCCGGGTCCGTGGCCGTGTCGATGGCTTGCCAGCGCGCCAACAAGCTGGCCATCTGTTCGGCGAATTCGTCTTCGGCCCTGCGCGCTGCCGCGGTCGACGAAGGCGCAGGCGAGGCGTTCTGTGTCGCAGCGGGCTGCGTTGCACCGGCGATGCCCGGCCCGCCATCGGCAAGCGTCCATGCAGCGCCCGCCGCGGCCAATGCACCCACGAGCAAGGCGCCAATGGCAGCGCGTTGCACCCCGCGTCTACTTGAAGACGCAGCTGCGAGCGATGTTGGTCGCGCTGGTGTCGGTCGGCGGCTCGGCGCCCGACGCATTGCCGACGTAGGTAGCGCACTTCTTCTTCGATCCCGTGTACGACAGGTCGGTGAAGGTCGCAACGTCGTACTGGCCCTGGATGCCGGTCGTGCTGTCGAAGCTGCTGTTGACGCCGGCAACCGCCGAATTGACCGTGCCCAAGGTGACGCTGGTGATCGTCAGCTTGCGCGCGTACTGCTTGCTGCAGTTGCCGCATGAGCGGTACAGCTTGCCGATGTTGTTGGCGTAGAAATCGGTGATGACGATCGAGCCATTGCTGTTGTTCTGGAAGGTCTTGTCCTTGCCTTTGAAAGCAGCGCCGCCCGAGATGGTCAGCTTGCCGGTCACACCGCTCAGGTACTTCAGCGTCGCGGCGTCCTCGCCGATGTCGGCCCAATAGACGTTCGTGATGTTGCACACGCCGTAGCAGTGCACGCCGTCACCGCCGCCGGCCGCCAGGTTGGTGCCGGTGCCCAGCGAGCCATCGCCGATGACGACGTTCTTCAGCGTGGCGCCGTTGTTGAGCTTGAAGACCGGGAGCTGGTCTTCCGTTTGATCGCCGGGCATCGTCGACGAGTTGCCGACGAAGCAGATCCACTTGCCGTACTTCGCGACGCCATCGAACGTGGTGCCCGCCGGGACGTCGATCGTCGAATTCACCGTCATCTTGGTGCAGCTAGGCACCGTGCGCACCGCCGGTGCCGACCAAGCGCTTGCCGCCGAGCTCAAAGCGAGCAGGCACCCCAACATCCTGAATATCAATTTCATTTTCGATCCTTTGTAATGCGTTTTTTTAAACCACGGTGCCGACCGCTGGGGGCGGGCGGCGATCATGTTATGAGTTAGCAATGTCAGGTCAACACAGGTTGCACATGGTTGCCACATCTGATCGCGAAGTTTCTTCCGGGTTACGAACATCGCAAGCCAGTTGGCCCGGTACGCCCCGAGGCACGATCGGGTAACCCCTCGGTTATCGGCCTGCGCCACGCAGCGATCAAGGATGTGCTTGAGCGCTTGCCCACACGACCGGCTACCAAGGCCGCTCAACCGACGGGGTCAGAGCCCCAAAGAAGATTCATCCATGTAGAGGCGGATGCATCGAAACCATCGGCATTGCTCACCAGCACGAGAGACAGGCCCTGATCTGGGCAGCGCAGCATCAGCGAAGAGAAACCTGCATATGCGCCGCCGTGGAACATGAACCGATGACCGGCATGCTCTAGCAACTCCAATCCGAAGCGGTACGGTTCATCAGCAGGACCAAAGCGAACATCTTCAGCGATGCAGCGAGCCAGCAGGCTGTGCGCTCCGTGGCGGCGCCAGTCCTCCAGCCAGTGTGCTTCCGCCAGGACCAGATCGTCTGGCGTGGACCACAGCCCACCATCGCCCCAGGTGGCGAGAGCGACTGGCAGCTCCTGCCACGCTTCGGGCTCTGTTTCCATTCGGCCATAGCTGCGTGCACGGTGCGGCAGCACACGCCAGGGCTGGTTCTCGAAGCTGGTGTTTCGCATGCCCCATCGTTCGAAAAATCGCTTGCGTGCCAGGTCGGCCAGGCTGCACCCGGCGTCTTGCTGCAGCCACTCGGCCAACAACACGTAGTTGCTGTTGCTGTAGTCGTGGCGCAATCCGGGGGCGAAGGAAACATCGCCGGCCCGCTTGATCAAGTCGAGCGCCTGCAGCTGCGTGACCACATCATTGTCATGGCGCCCAAGCTGCGCGCCCCACAAGAACAGGTAGTCATCAATGCCGCTGGTGTGACGCAGCAGGTGCCCGGCACACACAGGCTGTTCGCAGGACTGCAGCGCAGGAAGATTCGGGCGCAGGTCGGTGTTCAAGTCCAGCCTGCCGGCCGCCACCGCGTCCAGCACCAGCGCGGCCACCCAGGGCTTGGACTCGGAAGCCAGGTAGTAGCGCGTACCACCATCGAGCCGTCGCTCCCATTCGAGGTGGGCCATGCCATGGTGCACGCACCGAAGCGCCTGTCCGTCCGCCACCAGGGACAGGCTGAATCCAGGCCCATCCAGCATGTGCTCGCCACGCAGGCGATCGACAGCGCCATCAAAACGGTCGAGCAATTGAGAGAGTTCGAGGTTCATGCCGGATGAATGCGTTGAGGCTGTGTGGAGCTACCAACCCTGGATTGCGGGCGAGGAAGCATATCGAACTTGGCCTGAACGTTGCGCAGCCGGCGTCGCTCATGCGTACCTCTGGCAGACTGACCAGACATACACATCGCGTCAGATCACTCAGAACATGCTGCACCACATCTCATTTGGCGTCACAAACCTTGAGCGCTCTGCTGCGTTCTACGACGCAACGCTGTCCGCGCTTGGCTACGTGAGGGTGTGGGCCGATGAAACCGCTGTCGGGTACGGCCACCCGGGGGGAGGCGACAAGCTGGCCATCAAACTCCAACCATTGCCGGCAGAGGCACCCGGCCCGGGCTTTCATCTTGCGTTCTCGGCGCCATCGCGAGAAGCAGTTGCTCTCTTTCATGCGGAGGCGCTCAAGAACGGCGGCAAGGACAACGGCGCACCAGGGCTGCGGCCTGACTATGGAGACAACTACTACGCGGCCTTCGTTGTGGACCCGGATGGTTATCGCGTTGAAGCCGTCATCAATTCAGCAGCCTGACCATGCTTCTCTTCCTGAAGCGATCATCATTGACGTTTCACGCGCAGATGACATCATTTGCGGGTCCAACTACTCGCAAAGGTGTTGCATGTCCAAGCCATTTCCCACAGACGACCCATTCCTGCGTGGCTACTACGCGCCGCTGCACATGGAATGCGATGCGCCTAATCTGCCCGTGACGGGCGAGATTCCCAAGGAGTTGAACGGCTGGCTCTACCGGAACGGGCCCAACCCGCAGTTTGCGCCGCGCGGGCCGTACCACTTCTTCTCGGGCGATGGGATGTTGCATGCCTTCCATGTGGAGAACGGACGCGTGGCCTATCGCAACCGCTGGGTGCAGACGCCGAAGTGGAAGCTCGAACACGCAGAAGGCGAGGGGCTGTCGGGCGCGTTCGGCAGCCCGCGCTTTTCCGACCCGCGGATCGTGGAAATGAATTCGACGGTGGCCAATACCAACGTGGTGTGGCATGGCGGGAGGCTGTTGGCCTTGGAAGAGACGCATGCCCCCTATGAGGTCGACCCTGTCACGCTGGCGTCGCGCGGGTATTGCGACTTCGCCGGGAAGCTGGCCGGGCCGATGACGGCGCACCCGAAACTGGATGCCGTCACCGGCGAGATGGTGTTCATCGGCAATGCGGCGAAAGGCCGCTTCACGCCGGACATAGCACTGCACCTTGCCGATGCCGACGGCCGCCTGGTGAATTCGCAGATGCTGCAGGCGCCTTATCCGAGCATGCTGCACGACTTCGTGATGACGCGCGACTGGATCGTCCTGCCCATCTTCCCGCTGACCGGCTCGATGGACCGTGCCATGAAAGGTGCCCCTCCGTATGCCTGGGAACCCGACAAGGGCACGCACATTGCGCTGGTGCCCCGCCGCGGTTCCGTGGCCGACGCGCGCTGGTTCAGCGCCGACCCTTGCTATGTGTTCCACACGATGAATGCCTTCGACACCCCCGACGGCAAGGTCGTCTGCGACATGATGAAGCTCCCGGTTGCGCCGCTCTTCCCGCTCCCGAACGGAAAGCCGATCGGTGACACCGATCCGATGGCCCAACTCGTGCGCTGGACGTTCGACCCGACAGGCCGCAGCGACAGCTTCAGCGAAACAGTTCTCGACGACCACCCAGGCGAGTTCCCGCGGCTGGACGAGCGGTTCGTCGGCCTGCCTTATCGCCACGGCTATTTCCAGGCGAGCACGGAGCACATCCGGAAGCGCGAGGCCCGGAACGGCCTGGCGCACATCGATCACCAGACCGGCCGCGTGAACACCTGGCGGCCCGGTGATGCCGACCATTGCGGGGAGCCGGTATTCGTGCCGCGCAGCGCCACGGCCGATGAAGGAGATGGCTTCTTGCTCACGGTGATCTGGCGTGCCGAGACAAACAGCAGCGACCTGGCCATCTTCAACGCAGGCCAGATCGCCGACGGGCCGATTGCCATGGCGCACCTGTCGCACCGAGTCCCGTCGGGGTTCCACGGCAATTGGCGCGGGGCTGCCGCGTAGGGAGCGAAGGGGTTCGCCATTCATACCGTGAGGCGTGATCGCTGCTGCAGGGCTCGGGCAAGAGTTCGCAGGGCGGGCCCCGGTTTCAGCCCGGAACGCCAATTGCTGCGAGCCCGCTGCGCCGGCCATCGCTTTGCCCCGATAAGCAGTACCGCGACACCGCCCTGACTCGCGCATGCCCGTCCTTTCAGGAGGTGTGCATGGTCATCAGCGACGCATATGCCATCAACGATGGCCGGCACGGTGGCCGGCTTGAGCGAGCTGGCCGGCCAGTCTCATGCCGCGCTCTGGCAGAACGGCAACATCACAGACCTGGGCAGGGGCATTGCCTACAGCCTGAACGACCACGGCCTGGTCGTCGGTACGGTGGACCAGCGCGCAACGCTGTGGAACGGCACGCAGGCCACCTTCCTCGGCGGACTGGGCTCGGACGCCTTCGACGTGAACAACCACGGCTGGGCGGTCGGCAGCGCATACGACATGTCCACGGGCGACCCGACGACCGCCATGCTGTGGCACGGCGGCCAGTCCATCGATCTCAACAGCTTCCTGAGCCAGACCGACCGCGACGCGGGCTGGCGCCTCGTGTCCGCGACCGCCATCAACGACCACGGCTGGATCGTCGGCTCGGCCTTCAACACACAGACCGTGACTGGCAAGGGCTTCGTGCTGTCGATCCCGGCGGTGCCGGAACCGACCAGCCTCGCGCTGATGGGAGCGGGATTGGCCGTGTTCGGTGCGGCCGCACATCGGCGACAGCGTGGCAGCAACAATCGCGAAGACGAATCGGGTCAATCTCGGGACGCGGCCGTCCAGCCGCATCCGCAACCTCAACGGAGGGTCTGACGCTGCCCCGTTTCCGCAGCCTTCTCGATCGCGTCGAGCATGCGATGGCGCGTGACCGCATCGTCGAAGGTCGGGCAGAAATTCGTCCCCTCCCGGTAGTCGCGCGCGAAACGTGCGTAGGCCTGGGCCACGTTGGTGGAAAGACCCGGGCCTTGCTGCGGCGCCCAGCGGTACTGTTCCGGCACAGGCAGAAGCTCGAGTGCGGTCTGCGCGCCTCGGCCGCCGCGCACGGTCATCTCGAACATCTGGGCGTGGCCGGCTGCTGCGGTGAGCTGCAAATCGCCCTCGGTTCCGTTGATCTCCCAGAGCAGGTTGGTGCCGCGCGACAACCCGCCGCGGTAGTGGACCGAGAGTGCCGCCCCGCCTTCGAGCAGGCCGGTGACGGCCACCTGGTCGTCGGCGGCCATCGCCCTGCGTTCGCCTGTGCCGTCGATCGTGAACGACTCGCGGCGCACGGTCATCGTGGCCGTCAGCTCCTGGATCTCGCCGAGGCAGTGGCACAGCGCGTCCACCGTGTGGCCGAGCGGGATCGACAGCATCGTCGCGCCGTTCTTCTTGTCGTTGAGGTAGGCATTGAACGGCGGCACCGTCGCGCCCCAGCCGTAGCCCGAGCCGATCAGCGAGGTGGAGAGCACCTCGCCGACATAGCCCTGCTTGATCAGCTCACGCACATAGGCCACCGACGGCGCAGCGCGGGCCTGCAGCCCCACCACCGCGAGCACACCTTTCTTCCCGGCCAGCGCGGCCAGGGTCTGCGCCTCGGCCAGCCCGTTGCCGAGCGGCCATTCGCAATACACGGCCTTGCCCGCTTCGATCGCCGCGGTCGCCAGCTCGAGGTGGTGCGGCACCTTCACGGTGATCGCGACGACGTCGACGTCGTCCCTGTTCACCAGCTCGCGGTGGTTGTCGAACGCCGCAGGCACGCCGAAGAGCTTGCTCGCGGCGTCGGCCGATTCGCGCCGGCTGGTGGACAGCGCAGTGATCTCGAAGTCGTTCGAGAGCGACTTCAATGCAGGGATGTGCGCATCGGCCGCCCACCCACGATCCGGGCTCGCGCCGATGATTCCGACGCGAATCTTCCGGGGCTTGCTCTTGCTGACGGTGTTCATCCGATTCACTTCGCCGAGCGAAGCGTCGAATTGAAGGCATAGCGGGCGATCTTCCATTGCCCGTTGGCCTTGTGCAGCACGAACAGCTCCTGGTTGCCGCCCGGAACCTCGGCACCGTTGGCGAGGATCTTGACGACGCCGGTCGAGGTCGTGCGCAGCAGGGCCCAGTCGGCCGAGAGCAGCTTGGTTTCGACGACCTGGAACTTCAGCTTCAGGGCGATCGCCTGGAACACGCCGGCGTAGGCCTTGCGCAGCACTTCGGTGCCCACGGCCGCGGGGTTCTCCGGCGCCATGAACACGCCGTCGTCGGTGTAGAGCTGCACGACGGCATTCACGTCGCTGGCGTTCAGCGCTTGTTCGTACTTGTTCAACAGCTGCTCGATCTGAGCCGCACTCGCCTTGGCCGAAGCGGCTTGCGGCTCGGCGGCCTGAGCGGCAGGAGCCGCGACTTGAAGGGCGAAGAAAGCGGCTGTGACCGCCAGATGGGTTTTCATTTTGGAGTCCTGTTGATGGCGCGAATTTGCGCTGGCTGGAAGATAGGGATTCGGCCCGCGGCGCACTAGCCGGTGCAAGCTCAAATCACTTTCTCGCCGGTGAGAAAATGCGCGTCCGCATCGGGAACGATGTTCATTCCTCGTCCATGGGATTGGGTGGCCACTTTGCAAATCAACTTCTCACTGCTGGAATGACCTCGCGCACAGACAAGAACGCCATGGCGCTGTACGTCAAGGTGGTCGAGGCGGGGAGCTTTTCAAAGGCGGCGGCACGTGAGGGCCTGCCGGTGTCGAGCGTGAGCCGAAAGATCGCCGAGCTCGAGAAGGCACTCGGCGTTCGCCTGCTCGAGCGCTCGACGCGCCAGCTTCGAATGACCGATATCGGGCAGGACTACTTCGAGCTATGCCGCCGCGGGTTGACGGAGTTCGAAGCCGCAGACGCACTGATGACCGACCGCCGCACCGAGATCTCGGGCCGGTTGCGGATCTCGATCCCGCCCAGCATGTCGGACCTGATCATGGTGCCGCTCTTCGCGGCCTTCCAGAAGGCGTATCCCAACGTGGTGGTGCACTGCCTCGTGACCGAGCGCTACATCGACCACATCGCCGATGGTGTCGATCTGTCGCTGCGGGTCGGGCATCGCAATGACAGCAGCCTGGTGGCACCTGCCGTGGCAACCCCTCGGCCGAAACTCGTCGCGTCGCCGGGCTACCTGGCGGGCATCGAAGCGCTGACGCATCCGCACCAGGTCGTGCCCCATGTGAACCTCGCGTTCTCGCGCTGGGAACACCCGCTGCAATGGACCTTGAGCCGCGGCGACGACACGGTGCAGATCAAGCCCGAACCGCGCCTGGTGCTCAACGACTATGCGGGCGTGCAGCAGGGCGTGGTCAGCGGCATGGGCATCTCCGAGGTGCCGAGCTTCATCTGCGAAGCGGCATTGAACGACGGGCGGCTGATCGAAGTGCTGCCCGAGTGGCGCTTCGCAACCATCACGATGGCCGCCACCTACCCGAGCAACAAGTACCTGTCGCCGTTGGTTCGCGCGTTCAAGGACTTCTGCGCCGAATACTTCGAACACCGGCCGCTTGCGTAGTCTGCCCAGCGCACGCGCGAGTGCGAGCCACATCTGGGTAGATACACCCTATTCGTGAGGTACATCTCCCACTGGTCGTGCGAGCCGTGCCTGCATTCCAATGCATTCGCTTGGGGTCCAAGTCCGAAGTAGATGTACCGCCATCCAAACTCTCACCACATCCAAGGAAACCAAATGACTACGAACATCTCCCTTCAAGGTACTCGTTCGCGCCGCTTGCATCTTGCTCGTGCACAGGTGGCATGTGCCACCCTGGCGCTGCTGGTGGCCTGCGGCGGTGGCAGCACGACAGCCGAACATGCGCCCGCCAAAGCCGATGCGTCCACCAAAGTCAAGGCGAATGACCTCGCAGAGTCGAACAGCAAGGACATCGCCATGACGTTGGTCTCTACCGCGGAGAACTCGTCCCCGGATTGGCGCGCGCAGTACAAGTACATCGAAGACATTGCCGATGGCCGGGGCTACACCGGCGGCATCATCGGTTTCACCTCCGGCACCGGCGACATGCTTGACCTCGTGCGCCTCTACGCCGCCCGGGCACCCGGCAATCCGCTGGAAGCATTCTTGCCTGCACTGCAGGCCGTCAACGGCACAGACTCGCACGACGGCCTCGGCGACCCCTTCGTGGCCGCATGGAAAACCGCAGCCCTGTCGGATGAGTTCAAAGGTTCGCAAGACAGCGAGCGTGACCGCGTGTATTTCGACCCTGCCGTGGCCTTGGCCAAGGGCGATGGACTGCGGACCCTCGGCCAATTCATCTACTACGACGCCGCGGTCGTGCATGGGCGCGGCAATGGCGAGTACACGCTCGACGGCATCCGTGCCAAGGCCATGGAGAGCGCAACACCGCCGAGCCAAGGCGGCGATGAAGTCGCGTACCTGAACGCCTTCCTCGATGCCCGTGTCATCGCGATGAAGAGCGAGGCGGCGCATAAGGATGTGAGCCGCATCGAAACCGCACAGCGCGTATTTCTGCAAGCAGGGAACATGGAATTGCTCCCGCCGTTGCACTGGAAGATCTATGGCGACTCTTACTCGATCCCCGCAGCCGGCACAAACTGAACCTGCGCGTTGATTGCGCCCTCTCTGCGCCGGCTTCGACAGGCTCAGCCCGAACGGAGGGGCAAGGTAGCTGAAGAATATTGCTAAGGCAACGCTGATTCAGCGTTGCCCCAATCAAGTCTCAGGTCGTGCGCGCCCACCACCCAGGCCACGCACTGCGCGCCAGCAACAACACGAACGCCAGCGCCGCCAGTGCCACACGCCCATCGGCGCGAGCCACCACCGGCTTGGCGAGTGCCGGCGACGACAGTTCGGCCGACAACCCTTCCGCCGTCTGCAGCCGATGAAACTTCAGCCCGCGTTCGCTTGCGAGCAATCGCAGATAACCTTCTCGCAGAGCGGATAGGTGTTCGTGCCCGGGCGCGCTGCCGAGGCCTGATGCAGCGGGGCCGGCGCCGTCGTCCACCAGTTTCTCGCCATCGACACTCGCGCCGCGGCCCTTGCTGCGTGCATCGGTCTGCATCACCTCATCGGCGCGCCAGAAGCCGAGCGGGCGGCCCATCGGGTCGGTCTTGGGGATGGGGAACGGCAGCAGGTCGCCCACACCGACGATGAGGCCGGGCACCTCGCCGGGCTTGTCATCGAAGGCGGGGCGGTAGAGCGGGTTCAGCGGCGGCGCCTCTTGCCCGTCGGTGATGAACACGAGCGACGGCTTGCCGGGCAGCTCTTTCGCGATGCCGAGGCCGCTGTGCAAGCCCTTGGCCACTTCGCTGTTGCCCGACCAGGCCATGCGGCCGTCGATGCGCGCGAGAGAGCTTCGCAGCTCGCTCAAATTGGCACACACCTCCACCGGCGCGAGCAGCAGGAACGAGCGGTACTCGGTGAACACCGCCCAGCCCACCTTGGAGCCGCAGGGCAGGTCGAGCAGGCTCTGGCGCAGCGCGTACTTGGCGAAGGCGAGGCGCGACACAGGCTTGCCGTCGAGCGTCTGGTCGGTCACGTTCATGCTCTGCGTGATGTCGAGCACGACCACGTGTTCGAACAGCTTGCGCTCGATGCGCACGCCGGGGTCGAGGAAGGTGGCGGCCAGCGCCACGGCTGCCAGGGCCAGCAGCCAGCGTTCGCGCTGGCTGCGCCATGACGCGCGCAACCACTCGAAGGCTCTCACGGCATGCCCGGGGAATAGCCGCGCATCGTGGTGACGGCGCGCTCGGCGTCGCGCTTCATGTCGGCAGGCTCGGCCAGGTTTTCGTCGGGGTCGGGCAGCAGGCGCTGTGCGCGTTCAAGGTTGTAGCGCGCGTCCCATTGCTCGGGGTCGTTGCGCAGCACCTCGCGGTAGATTTCTTTCGCCAACTCGAGCAGCGGGATGGCCTGGCCGGGCTGTGCGGTGGCGCGCACGGCGATGGCCTGGCGCATCAACAGGTTGGCGCTGTTGTAGCGCGCCGCCTGGCCCAGGGCCGAATCGCCCTGCAGCGCGCGGTAGCGCATCGAGGCCTCTTCGGTGGCGCCGCTGGCGGCTTGTGCATAGGCCAACGCGAACTGCAGTTCGGCGGGTGGCGAGCTGCCGCCAGCCACCGGCGGATCGGCAGCGATGGCCACATTCCACTGACGCTGGCGCCACAGATGCGCGGAGTCGACGCTCGCAGCCAGCGCCGCCGCGGCTAGCACCGCCAACACGATGCGTGTGCGCCGCTTCGTGGCTAGGCCCATCGCTTGATCTCCAGCAGCTGCGCACTCAGCAACAGCAGCACGCACAGCAGCGCGACACCGTGGCCGTAGGGCGAGAGGTCGCGACGCGGCACGGTGTCGAGGTAGGTGATGGGCAGGTTCTCCAGGCGGTTCACGTCGTCGATGGCAGCCTGCAGGGACTTGTCGTTGTCGGCCTCGTAGGCGCGGTACGGCGTGCCCAGCGACTGGAAGAAGCGGTGCAGCTGGTGCTCGGGCACGGTGTCGGCCGCGCCGAGAGGGTCGCCGGCCTCGGCGTTCAGGCCGGGGCTGTTGGCCGAGCGCAGGTAGAACCAGTCGATGGCGGTGCGCTGCTTGCGCGCAGCGAAGGCAATGCGCTCCTGCGTCACCTCATCAAGGTGGTCGCCGCCGTCGGACACCAGCATCACGATGCGCGAGCCGGTGTAGGGCCGATCGTCGAAGAACGAGAGCGCCTCCAGCAGTGCGAGGCCGATGTTGGTTTCCGACAGGCCACGGCCGATCTCGCCGGCGGCGATGGCGGCCTGCACCACCTCGTCCTTCTGCGTGAACTCGAGCACCCTCATCGGCAGCGTGCTGAACACCACCATGCCGAAGCGGTCGTCGGGCCGGCTGGTTGCGAACTCCGAGAGCAGGTGGCGCGCGACCTTGCCTTTGGAGTCGCGCGCGCGGCTCAGGCCCACGTAGTAGTCGAGCGCCTCGGGGCCGGTGCCGCGCGGTGTGGCCGCTGGGCGCGCGCCGGCGAAGCCCTGGTCCATGCTGCGGCTGCGGTCGAGCACGACCACGATTTCGGCACCCTTGCCCACGCGCTCCACCGTGTACTCGGGCCGGTAGGGGCCGGCCATCGCCAGCACGAGCAGCGCGAGCGCCAGCACGGCAGCGCCCTTGAGCGCGCGCTGCAACGCGTCGGACGCGCGGTCGTGCGGCATCAACGCCACCCAGGCGTTGAGCACCGGGTGGTCGGCGCGCGCCCACAGCGGCAGCAGCGCCAGCGGCAGCAGGCACAGCAGCCAGGGGTTGTCGAAACGGATCACGCCGCACCCCGCTCGGCGTCGCGGCACTTGCGGCAGAACTCGACGAGCCAGCGCCCGTCGTTCGCCGCGGGTTCACCCTCGGCGAAGAACTCGTGGCGCGACTGCTGGAAGAAGGCCAGCAGGTCGGAGCGCAAATTGGCATAGCGCGGCTGCTCCGCAACGAAGCGGTCGACGCCGTGTTCGAACACCACCTCGCCAGCCGTCTGGTTCAGCGCCTCGTGCATGCGCTGGAATGCGGCTCGCCACTCCGCCGACGGGCTGCCCGCAGGCAAGCCGCTCAACTGCCGCCACGCATTCGCGAACGGCCGCTTGCGGCTCGACCACCACGGCATGGCGACGTAGACCTGCGCGAGGTAGGCCAGGCACAGCAGCAACAGCACGCCATAGGCCAGCAGGCGTTGCTGCGCGGGGCGCGTGTCGATCAGCGGTGGTGCCACGTCGGGCCGCAGCTCGCCCAGGCCCTGGCGCGGCGAGACTTCGGTCGGAACAAGCGGCGACACCGTCACCGGCCAGGCGTCGACACGCAGCGCCTGGTCGCGCCCGTCGCCTTTGAAGCCGAGCGAGAAAGGCGCGATCTCCAGCGTGCGGACTTCGGTCGGCGCCATGAACACCTGGTACTTGAGTTGCAACACCACGCGCGTGCCGCCGGATTCAGCCTCGCTGCGGCGCGACACGCTCTGCAATTCGAGCGCCTTGCCGCGCGCACCGGGTCGTGGCAGCGAGGCCTCATCGAGCACGAAGCCTTCAGGCACGTGAACGATGACCTCGCGGTCGACGACATCGCCCACGTGGTAGCCAAAGGCACGCGGCTCGACGGTGATGGCGCGCAGTGTGCCGGCGGGCGCGTCTGCAGCCAGCGCGTGGCCGGCGCAAACCGTCAACACCAGGGCGAGGACGAGCTCACGCATGGAAGTGCCGCGTGACCGCGTCGGCGTCGAAGGCGCCCTCGACGAACAAGGGGCTCAGGCGCTGCGTGCGGAACACCTGAAGCAGCGCCTCGCGCCGCTGCGCCAGCTGCTCATGCCATTGCTCCCGCAGCGCAGGCCGCCACCACACGAGGCGCTGCCGGCCGGTCTCGGGGTCGAGCACCTGCGCGAGGCCGCGCGCGGCGCTGAGGCTGAACTCCTGCGGGTCCCACAGCACCACCGGCACCAGGTCGTGGTGGGCCAGGCTGGCGAGCACGGCCGACACCTCGTCCATCGCGAAATGAAAGTCCGACAGCAGGAAGACCAACGAACGCCGAGGAGAAAGGTACCGGTGCGCCACGTGCAGGCCCTGCGCCGAGCGGCCCGCGGGCTGCATACTGCGCAGCGTTTGCGTCAGCTCGCCGGCCACGGCGCGCGAGCGGCTCTGCGGCAGCAGCAGGTCGCCGCGCACCTGCTCGTCGCACGCGACGAAGCCGAAGCTGTCGCCGGTGCGCCAGGCCGACCAGGCCAGGCTGTCGACGAAATCGGCCACCACGCCGAGCTTGTGCTGCGCGCCCTCGAAGCCCATCGACGCCGACAGGTCCGCCACCACCGTAACGGGGATGGACTTGCGCTGGCTGTAGACGCGCACCGACCACTGGCCGAAGGGGTCGCGCAGGCTCGCATGCAGGTCGAGCCGGCGCGGGTCGGGCGCGTCGAGCAGCGACGCGTGTCCGCGGAACTCGAATCCGCTCTCACCACGCCGGCTGCGGTGGTGGCCCGGGAAGTGGCCGAGTGCCGCGCTGCCGATGCGGTAGTGGATCTCGGGGATGGGCGCGGGCTGGGTCATGTCAGCTCCTCCTATCCGTTCGCCCTGAGCCTGTCGAAGGGTGCGCCGTGCACTGCGCTGGCTCCCTTCGACAGGCTCAGGGCGATCGGGAATACAGGCTCAGCCCGAACGGGATGTGGGGATGACTTGAGCGGACTCGAGGTCATCACGATGCCGCTACGGCGCCGCCACCGCAGACAAGATGCCGCTCATCAGCGGGCCTGAGATTTCATGCCGCCGCATCTCGTACACCGGCTGGTAGCACAGCCGGTGTGCGATGGTCTCGACGAACACGGCCTGCACGTCTTCAGGCGTGACGAAGCTGCGCCCATCGAGCCAAGCCGCCACGCGCGCGGCGCGCAGCAGGTAGCTCATGCCGCGCGGGCTGGCGCCGGCGAGCATCAGCTGCGCCGCATCGAGCCCCGGGAGCTTGACGCCGTAGTCGGCCGGCATCGCGGTGGCCCGCCACAGGCCCAGCGCGTAGTTCTGCAGCGCGGCCGACGCCTGCACGCTGCGCTGGATCACTTCGGCCACTTCGTTCAGCGCTTGGTAGTTCACCATCGCCGGCGCCAGCTCTTCCATCAGCCGGTCGGTGTCGTGGTAGCGCGGGTTGAACATCAGCTCGCGGCGGTCTTCGTCGCTCGCGGGTGAGTCGATGGTGATCTCCATCATGAAACGGTCGCGCGCGGCCGACGAGATCTCGAAGGTCTCTTCACGCTCGACGCGGTTGCGGTCGGCGAAGACGATGAGGTGCGGAAAGCGGAACTCGCGGTTGAACGCCGACACGCTGCGCTCGGCCATCACCCGCAGCAGCAGCGAGTGCACCTGCGGGCGAGCACGGTTGATTTCGTTGAAGAAGAAGATGGCCAGGTCTTCGCCATGGCGGATCAACGGCCCCTGCTCCACCGCCGGCCGGCCTTCGGCGCTGATGTAGGTGTAGTAGATGAGGTCGTTGGGCATCAGGTCGATGGTGCCCTCGGTACGCGCGAAGTCGCCGCCCAGCACCTGCGCGAAGGCGCGCAGCAGCGTGGTCTTGCCCACGCCCACGTCGCCCTGCAGCAGCACGTGGCCGCGCGCGAACACGGCCATGTTGATGAGCCGGATCACCCGCGCCTGCCCGATCACCGCCTTGCCCACCTCGGCCTCGAGGGCCAGCGCGCGGTCGCGCCAATCGCTCAGCAGCGCGTCGTTTCGGTCCATGCGGTGCGTCTCCGTCTTTATAGCGGCACGGCGATGGGTCCGCGCCGGGCGCGGGACAGTCTGCGTCAGCCGTGGAACTGGGCTGGGGGAGGTGGCCTGCGCCTCCGAGTTGAAGCAAGAGGCAAGCCGGTGGGGTGGGGGCAAACCCGGGGTCGGGTTTCTGGTTTCTTTTTCCGATTTGGGACGTGACTCAGCCATGCTCCGTTCGCCCTGTCGAAGCCGCGCGCCTTCCTTGTCTTGGCACACCCCCACCCGTTCGGGCTGAGAGCCTGTCGAAGCCTTGCTGTGCTTTTGCGTGGTGTTTGTTCACTGCGTGAGGCTGCGTCGGGATATGCCCCCGACAGGGCAGTAACTTTGGTGTTCGCATAACTTCGCTGCGCGAAGTGAGCGACCCCCCGCTGCGCGAACTTTCGCTTCCCCGAAAGAAAGTCACCAAAGAAAGGGGGACCCGACGGAGGCCTCCCACGGGGCCCAAGAGCAATTCGGTCGTTGCTTCGCAACTTCCCCGTCCACGCCTCGCTTCGCCTCGGCGAGATTAACGGCGATGCGAAGCGAGCCGAGGGGTGGGGTACGTTGAACAGGTGTGCCGTGGTTCGAGTCGCCACAACGGTGATAAGTCGCGTCCTGCAGCCACGCAGCTGTGACAAATCAGCTGGTGTTCGGCGCCTTTGCTTTGGTGACTTTCATTTGGCGCGACAAATGAAAGTTACTCGCCATGCCGGGGCGAGTCCCGGCGCACCCGCCGGTAGGCAGAAGAAGCATCAACGCGAAGCGGCACAAACAGAGCAGGGCTTCGATCCGCGAAGCGGGCACAACCAACATCAGATCTCAGCCCCCCAAAAAGAAACACGAAGCCCAATCCACCCCGCCCGAGGCGCCCCCGGCGCCACAAACTGCTCATTGCGCCAATCAACCGGCGCCAACACCGCCCCATTCGCACCGAACGCATTCACCCCCAACAACCCCCCAGTGGAATACCGCCGATCAAACACGTTCGACACCTTGCCGAACACCTCCCACCCCGGCCGCAACTTCCAGCTGGTCGTGAGATCGAGCAACGCAAACCCAGCGGTGCTCCCGCTGCCAAAGAAATCCACCCCATCCGCCTGATGCGCGTTGTTCTCGTTGCCACGCACGTACTGCTTCGACTGCGCCCGCACCTGCGCGCCGACGTTCCAGGTGGGCGTCGCCTGCACGTCGAGGCTGAGCTTCAGCGTGTGGCTCGGCAGGCCGGGCAGGCGGTTGCCTTTCCGCACTTCGATCTCACCCTCGCCGGTACAAGCCGCACTGGTCTCGGCACTGCTGTTGGACTCGGAGACGAGACAGGCCGACGAGTCGAAGGTCGCGCGCAAATAGCTGTACGACACCGCCCAGTTCAACGGGCCGGTCTGTTGCGACACGCTGAGCTCCAGGCCCTGCCGCACCGTGCGGCCGAAGTTGCTGAAGTAGCCGGCCGACAGGCCGTTGCTGATGAAGAGCAGGTCGTCTTGGTTGACGGTGCGGAAGACCGACGCGTTCCAGCGCAGGCTCTGTGCCACCGTGCCGCGCACGCCGGCTTCGAGCGTGCGTGAGACCACCTGCTTCAACGGCGGGTCGGACTGCAGCGCGTTGGGCAGCACGCAGGCGTTGTTCGGGTCGGAGCAGCCGAGTTCGATCGGGCTGGGCGCGCGGTTGCCTTGGCTCCAGCTGCCGTAGGCGGTGAAGCTGGGCGTTACCTGCCAGGTGGCGCCGATGGCGGGGTTGAACTTGCGGTAGCGGCCTTCGCCGTCGAGGTTGGTGGGGAGACCGAGGTCGGCGCGGCCTTCATCGACGGTGCTGACACGGGTGTCGTTGTAGCGGCCCGAGACGGTGACCTGCAGGTTGGGCCGCAGCGCGAACAGGTCGGTGATGTAGACGCTGGTCGTGCGGCTACGGCCGGCGATCTGCGCGTTGACCTCGGCGTCTTCGGTCGGGATCACCGCGCGGCTGGCGTCGAGATCGCCCTCGGCCTCCGTCTGCATGAAGTGGTTGCGCGAGCGGTCGTGCGACATGCCGAAGGTGACCCGGTGCGGTTGCGCGTTCCAGGTGGCCTGCAGCGCCAGGCCCTCGCTGTTCGTGCGGGTATGGGTGCGGTTCTCGACGCCCGCCTCTTCGACGGCCGGCGGGTCGTAGTCGTCGTTCAGGTCGCCGTTGAGCGTGGACGCGCGGTTGCGGCGTGCATACGCGGTGGCCGCCATGTCCCACTGTGGGCCGAGGCGAGCGGTGGTGTTGAGTGTGAGCAGCGTCGACTCGTTGTCGGTGATGTCGGGGCGGGTGTAGATCTGCTCGCGCCGCTGGGCCAGCATCGACTCGGGCAGCGGCCCGTTGCCGATCAGCTCGTTGTCGGCATGGCCGAGGCTCAGGTCCCACGAGAAGTCGGACGTGCGTTGCCCACCCTTCAGAAAGAGCTGGCGAACGCGCGATGGCGACTCGTCGCGCCAGCCGTCTTCATTGAGCGCGCTGAAGGCCATGAAGAGGTGGCCGGTCTCGCCGAGCTTGCGGCCGTGCGTGAGCTCGGTGCTGATGCGGCCGAAGGAGCCGCCCTCGATCTCGATCTCGGTGCCGGGGTGCGTGTCGCCGCTCTTGGTCTGCAGCGAGAGTGCGCCACCCAGCGTGTTGAGGCCGAACAGCGGGTTGGAGCCCGGCAGCAGAGTGATGTTGGCGAGCGCGGCGCGCGGCAGCAGGTCCCAGTTGACGATGTCGCCGAAGGGCTCGTTGACGCGCACGCCGTCGAGGAACACCGACAGGCCCTGCGGCGTGCCGAGCAACGGGCTGGCGGTGAAGCCGCGGTAGTTCACGTCCATCTGGTACGGGTTGCCCTGCACCTCGTTGACGTTGACGCTGGGCAACTGCGAGCGCATGAACTCGGGCATGTTCAGGCTTTGCAACTGGCGCAGCCGCCGGTCGTTGGCGGTCTGCACGTTGGACGGAATCTGGTCCTTGGGCACGCCGGTGCCGGGCACCGGCGTGGTCGTCACGATCTCGACCTCGGGCAGCACGACGACCGGTGCCGATTGCGCGTAAGCGGTGGGCGCGAACGCCGTCAGTGCCAGGAGCGATGCGCTCGCAAGCGGGTGGTGGCGCCAGTTCGGCCGACGGGGGTAAGGCATTTCAAAGTCTCCGGTGTTGCCCTTGTCTTTGAGTTGCGGGAGTCGTCTGAGGGTGGTGATGCCACGCTAACAAGCGATGAGTGCGCGGCACAGGGAAAACTTCCCGGCGGGGCTTGGTGTTAACGCTTGGCTGGGTTGGAGATTCGCCAAGGTCGGTTTGGACGCAAAGGGCGCGAAGAAAGACGCAAAGGCCGCAGAGAAAGCCTTCTTGTTCTTCCTTGGCGATCTTTGCGTCTTTCTTCGCGACCTTTGCGACCTGTCTTTGCCCGAGAAGCACAGCAGCCGAATCAAACGCCTGCAGTGCTGATCACCTGGTGCCTGATGGCCAAATGCACGAGCGCGGCCGAGGTGAGCACGCCGAGCTTTTCCTTGATCGCCGTCTGCACGTTGGCGACGGTCTTGGGGCTGAGCTTCAGCGCCTCGGCGCACGCGCCGGCCGAGTGGCCTTGGGCGAGCAGGCGAAAGATCTCGAACTCGCGCGCGCTCAGTTCGGCCAGCCGCCCAGCCTCGTCGTGCGGGTCACGTTCGAGCAAGGCGGGCGACAACTCGCGGCCGAGGTAGCGGCGGCCGGCGTGCAGTTCGCGCACTGCATCGACCAGGCATTCGGGCGGGCTGGCCTTGGTGAGAAAACCACTGGCGCCGGCCTGCAAGGCGCGGCGCACCAGCACCGGCGCGTCGTGCATGCTGAACACCAGCACGCGTGCCTGTGCGTTGCGCAGCAGCACGCGGCGCAGCAGCTCCAGGCCGCCGCCCGCGGCCATCGCGAGGTCGGTGACCACCACGTCGGGCTGGTGCACCGTGAATGCCGCGTAGGCCGCGTCGGCATCGCCGGCCTCGGCGATCACCTGGATGTCGCCGGCCTGGTCGAGCAGGCGCAGGTAGCCGCTGCGCACCACCGGGTGGTCGTCGGCCAGCAGCACGCGGATCATGCGTGCTCCTTGTCGGGCAAGGTGTTCGGCACACGGGCCACAACCGGCATCGGCACACGCAGCGTGAGCCGCACGCCCGCGCCCGGCGACGCATGCACCTCCAGATCGCCGCCCAGTGCCGCAGCTCGCTCGGTCGCGCCCAGCAGGCCGAGGCCACGGGTGGCGGCGGCCAGGTCCATGCCCTGGCCATCGTCTTCGACGCTGAGCTGCAGCTCGCCTTGCGCACTGCGGCCCAGCTTCACGTGCACGGCGCTCGCGCGCGCATGGCGCATCACGTTGGTCAGCGCCTCTTGCGTCACGCGGTAGAGCGCGATGTCGATGGCGTCGCCAAGCTCATTCGGCAGGGCCTCGTGGTGAAAGATGCAGGGCACGCCGCTGCGCTCTTCCCACGATTCGCACAGCTCCTGCAGCGCGGCGATGAGGCCCAGCTCGTCGAGGTTGGCCGGGCGCAGGCGCCGCAGCATGCCGCGCACCGTCTGATAGAGCTGCTGTGCTGCCAGGTCGGCGCGCTCGACGGAGGCCAGTGTGGCCACGCGGTCGGCCGCGCCGCACAGGCGGATGCAGGCGGTCTCGGCACGCACGGCTGCACAGCACTGGCCCAGCTCGTCGTGCAGCTCGCGCGCGAGGGCCAGGCGCTCGCTTTCCTGCACGGCGATGAGCTGGCGTGCCAGCTCGCGGTTGTGCATCAGCAGCTCGCGCGCCTGGGCTTCGGCCTGTTCGCGCAAGGCGAGCTGCGCGCGTGCGTCTTGTGCGCGGCGCAGCGCGTACCAGGCCAGGCCGCAAGCCAGCACGGTGAGGCTGAAGGGCAGCTCGTCGGCCTGCCAGTGCTCGTAGGGCGCGAGCCAGCGCTGCACGCGCTCGCCCAGCTCGAAGAAGGACGCGAGGCCGTAGCTCGCCAGCGTGGCGAGCACGACGACGCCGACGTCGCGCAGCGAGCGCCAGCGACGCGCCCTCAGAAGCAGATGCAGCTCAGATGCCGCCACGAGACAGGCCCATGCGGTCGACGATGAGCCCCTCCTTGATGAACTGCTGGCGGCAGACCTCGGCGTATTCCGCCGGGCCGAGGTAGTCGATCTCCTGGTCGTACTTGGCCAGCTCCTGGATGAACAGCGGGTCGAACATGGCCTTCTTGAACGCGTCGTGCAACACCGTCACCACCTCGGCGGGCAGGCCGCGTGGGCCGCCCAGTCCGTAGGGCGAGTTGGCGACGATGTCGTAGCCCAGCTCGCGCAAGGTCGGCACGTGCGACCAGCGCTTGGAGCGCTGCGCGGCAAAGGTGACGAGCAGGCGCAGCTGGCCCGAGTCGACCGCCGGCCCGAAGCCGGTGGAGTTGACTCCCGCCATGACCTGGCCGGACTCGATGGCGATCAGCTGCTCCGAGGTGCCCTTGTACGGCACGTGGATGTAGGTGAGGCCGCGCGCGGTGAACAGCTCTTCGAGCACCACGTGCGGCGTGGTGCCGACGCCGTTGGTCGCGATGCTCAGGCGGCCGGGGTGCTGGCGGGCATAGGTGAACAGATCGTCGAGCTTGCGGAACTTGCTGGCCGCGTTGACCAGCACGCCGAAGGTAACGCCCGAGATCTGGATGATGGGCGTGACATCTCGGATCGGGTCCCACAGCACCTTTTGCGTGTGCGGCGCGCGGAAGATCGGTTGCGGCAGCTGCGCGATGGTGTAGCCGTCGGGTTCGGCCTGCTGCAGGATGGGCATGACCATCGTGCCGCCGGCACCGCCGCGGTTCTCGGTGATCACGCGCTGGCCGAGTTGGCGCGACGCGAGTTCGGCCAGCAGGCGCAGCGAGATGTCGGTCGCGCCGCCTGCGGGCCAGGGCACCCACAGCGTGATGGGGCGCGATGGGTATGGTGCCTGTGCGCGGGCGATCGGCCAGGCACTGAGTGCGGCAACTCCGAGGAGAACACGACGCCGGTCAGCCATCACGGGCCACCGCCTCTCTTGGCCAGCCCGCCAAAGCCGCGCTGCGGGTCGTAGCCCCGGCAGGCCACGACGAAGAACACCACCAGGCAGCCCAGCACCACCCACGGCGCGGCGACCGGATCCTTGCCGTAGAGCGCGAAGCGGATCCACTCGACCGCATGCGTGAAGGGGTTGAAGCGCGCAGCCTGATACACCCACTCGGCGCCCGACTCCTGCAGCTTCCACAGCGGGTAGAGCGCGGTCGAGAGGAAGTACATCGGAAAGATGACGAAGTTCATCGTGCCGGCGAAGTTCTCCAGCTGCTTGATGTGCACCGACAGCAGCAGGCCCAGCGCGCCCAGCATCAGCGCGCCGCACACCAGCGCGAGCAGCGCATGCAGGCCGGCCCATGAGAAGAGCGGCAGGTCGGTTCCGAGCAGCATCGCCACCACCACGAAAGCCAGCGCCTGCAGCACCGAGAGCAGCGCAGTCGCGCACAGCTTGCTGAACAGCAGCCACGAACGCGGCAGCGGCGCGGTGAGCAGCAGGCGCATGAGGCCCATCTCGCGGTCGTAGACCATCGCCAGCGACGACTGCATGCCGTTGAACAGCAGCACCATGCCGATGAGGCCCGGCGCGATGTAGACGTCGTAGGGAATGTAGGTGTCGTAGGGCTCGACGATGGCCACGCCGAACACGTTGCGGAAACCCGCGGCGAACACCGCCAGCCACAGCAGCGGGCGCACGAGCGCGGAGACGAGGCGACCGGTCTGCTGCGAGAACTTGAACAGCTCGCGCATGACGATGGCTTGCAGTGCTTGCAATGCATGCGCGATGCCGTGGCGTGCTGCCGGCTCGACCGCAGCAACCACGGGAGGTGTCACAGGTTTCACCGCGTCGCTTTGCATAACTTCTCCGGTGCGTCAGCACCAAGCGTGTCGAGGACTTCGGTCGGGTGCAGCAGGCCTTCGATCGGCGCCTGCGAGATCACGCCCTGCCCGTCGGTCAGCAGCATCGACTGGCGCAGCTGCCCGTCCCATGAACGGAAGCTCAGCGCACCGCCCTTGGAGCCGTCGACCGGCGTGCTGGCGAGTGCCTTGGCCCACGCGGCGTTCGGCCCCTTGGGTTCGGCGGTGGCGATGGCAATCAAGGCCTTGCCGCCCATCCAGGCGGCCCAGTCGTGGTCGGTCATCGGGCGCTTGGTCGCCTTGGCAAAGCGGCGCGACACCTGCGGCGCGCCATAGCGTTCGAACTGCGCATGCCAGGCCAGCGCCACCAGCCCGGCATCGCCCACGACGGGGCGCGGCAACACGATGCGGTAAGGCAGGCTGCGTGCAAATTCGCCGTCGCTGTCGACCACCCACACCGCGTCGTAGGTGACACCAGCGGTCAGCAGCAAGGGGTTGGCCAGGTCGCGCTCGCGCGGGTCGGCAGAGAGCTTGTAGGGCTTGGTGGCCACCACCTGCAGGCCGTAGCGCTTGATCGACGCCTGCGCGGTCGCCGCGCGAAGCTGGTCTTGAGGGCTGCTGCCCACGAGCATCAGCAGCTTGCTCCATTTGCGAGACACCAGCGTTTGCGCGAGCGCATCGGCGCGCATGCGCTCGCTGGGGATCAGGTGGAACAGGCGCGCGCGGCAGTCTTGCTGGCGCAGGCGGTCGGCGCTGTCACCGAGGTTGAGCACCGGCAGCTTCACCGCGTCGGCCACGGCCAGCGTGGCGTCGGTGCCGAGGTCGGTCAACACGACGGCGGCGCCCGCCTTCTCTGCAGCTTGCGCGGCAGCGCGTGCAGCGTCGGGCGTGGCGGCGTTCACCACGCTCAGGGTCACGGCCGAACCGGCGGCCTCGAGTTCGAACTTGCCTTCATCGAGCGCCACCTGCAGCCCATCGGTGGCGGGGCCAGTGGCGTGGCCGAGATAGGCACGCTCGACGCGGGTACGTTCCAGCCGCGGGTCATCCGCCGGCACGATCAGCGTGGCCTTCAGCGTCGCGGCAGCACTTGTCGAGGTGGTGGCAGCGCAGAACATCAGCGTGACAAGGCTGCAGGCGAGGCCGCGTCTCATTCGACGATCGCCACGCCATACGGCACGCGGCCGACCGGGATGCTCTTGATCGGCTTGGCGCCCGCCACGTCGACCACGGTCACGTCATCGCTCAGGCCGTTGACGACGAAGAGCTTGGCCTCGGCCTTGTCGAGCGCCACGTTCCAGGCGCGCTTGCCCACCAGCACGAGGTTGGTGGTTTTGCGGCTCGCCACGTCGATGAAGGCTACGTGGTTGGCCTTGCCCAACGCCACGAAGGCACGCTTGCCGTCGTGCGTCATCAAGATGCCGACCGGCGTGATGTCTTGCGCGCGAGCGCCCTTCACTTCGAGCTTGATGGTGTCGGTGACGGTGTGGGTGGCGGTCGCGATGATGCTGACGCTGGCGCCGAGTTCGTTGGTCACCCACAGCTCCTTGCCGTCGGGTGTGAGGGCCATGCGGCGTGGCCGCTTGCCGACCTTCACGTTCTTCGTGATCTTGGCACTGGCGACGTCGATCACGTGGATCAGGCTCGCCACCTCGGAGGTGACATACAGCGTCTTGCCATCGGCGCTGACCTTCACACCCTCGGGCTCCTGGCCGACCTTGATCGACTGCAGCTTCTTGCCGCTGGTGGCGTCGATGAAGCTGGCCTCGGCGGCGTCTTCGTTCGACACATAGATGGTCTTGCCGTCGGGCGAGATGTCGAAGGCCTCGGGCTCGTCACCCATCGGCACGCGGCGCAGGGATTTGCCGGTGGCTGGGTCGATCACGTCGGCGGCGTTGGAGTCGGTGCAGGCCACCATGATCATGTGGTCGGGCGTCAGCTGGATGTGGCGGCCACGCTTGCAGGTGGGCACGGTGCCCTTCACCGTCAACGTGGCCAGGTCGATCATCGTCAGCGCATCGTCTTTCTCGCTCGACACGTAGGCCGTGCCTTGTGCCGATGCGGCAGCGCACAGGGTGATGAGCCCGAGCGCCACGCCGAGACGGCTTGTCAGTTTGCGGTTCATGTTGGTGTTTGTCTCTCTCTTCTTGTTGCCGATATCAAGCGGTGCGGGCAATGAAGCCCGCTTCCAGCGTGGGTTCGCCCAGCGCGCGCGTCACCTCGTCGGGCGACCCGTCGGCCAGCAGCGAACCCTTGTGCAGCACCAGCACGCGGTCGGCCGCCATCGCCTCTTCGACCCAGTGCGTGGCCCACAGCACGCACACGCCGCGCTCCTGCACGTCGGTGCGCAGGGCCGCCAACAGGTCCTGGCGCGACTTCGGGTCCAGGCCCACGGTGGCTTCGTCCATCAGCATCACCGAGGGGTGGTGCAGCCCCGCGCGCACGAGCTCGACCTTGCGACGGTTGCCGCCCGACAGCTCGCGCACCTTGCGGTCGAGCTCGGCGCCGAGGCCGAGACGCGCGCAGCCAGCATCGATGCGCTCGCGCGCCAAACGGCGCGGCAGGCCGTGCAGGTCGGCCTGGAACAAGAGGTTGCGGCGGATGCTGAGATCGAGGTCGAGCGAGATCTGCTGGAACACGACGCCGATCTGGCGCAACGCTGACGCCGCGGCGCGGCGCAGCGAATGGCCGGCCACTTCGACCTCGCCTTCGTCGGCCGCGAACAACCCTGTCAGCAACTGGAACAAGGTGGATTTGCCTGCGCCGTTGGGGCCAAGCAGCGCGACGAACTGGCCCGCACCCAACTCGAGCGACAGCGACTTGAGCGCCGCGCGTTCGCCATAGCGCTTGGTCAGGCCCGTGGTTCGCAGCATGGTCGAAGAGCGGGTGGCGAGGGTCATGAAGTCAGCAAAGGCGGGAACCTTGGAACAGCGGTTTGTCGGCAAGACGCCAAGCATTGCAATAGGCGGGCCTGTTGCAGCTTGCAGCGCGATTCGCAGTGCCCGCAAGGGCCTGCGCTCGCAACAGTTTCAGTGACACGGGTGGCCGCTCGCGTCATGGCTTGCCCGCTTGCTTTTCCTGCGTCGGGCATGGCTCTCCAACCGCCCCGCACCGGGCTTCTTGCGAATGAAAAAAGAGCTTGATCCATCTGCGTCACGACCTCTGCGCGGTGCTGAAACACTCTGTGCCGAACGTGGTTGCCACGAATTCGGCGCAAGGTGTCAGCGCCATTTCATTTACGGCACACCGCCCGTCACACCCTCGCAGCGAAATATGGGTTTTCCCTCTCAGGGTGATCCCTGGAGTTTGTTGCGAGCTCGAGCGTAGAAAGGGCCACACGGGGCGTGGAGCACATGCCATCGCTTCCCTCTGGCTGTATTCGTCTCGAGCGGTTCGACTCGCATGGCACGAACTCGTTCAACACCACACCGGATTCGCAACAGGCGCAGAACTTGCGGTTAGGCGCTTGCCGAGTTCTGTGGGTCGCTGGGTGGTGGGGTTTCAGATTGTTCTTCGCGACCGGACTCAGGTCACTTCAAAACAGGAGACTTCAATGCGAAATTCCGGTCATTCAAATTGGCGCGTCTGGCGCCGTTTGGGTATGGTGCTGCTTGCTCTGCCGGCGTTGGCACTGGCCAATGCGGATGTCGAGAAGAACATCGCCAACTCGAAGAATTGGGCGACGCAAGCTGGTGACATGTACAACCAGCGCTACAGCCAGCTCAAGCAGATCAACACCGGCAACGTCGGCAAGATGCAGGTCGCGTGGACCTTCTCCACCGGCGTGCTGCGCGGCCACGAGGGCTCGCCGCTCGTGATCGACGGCACGATGTACCTGCACTCGCCGTTCCCCAACAAGGTCTTCGCGATCGACCTCGACAGCCAGAAGATCCTCTGGAAGTACGAGCCCAAGCAAGACCCGGCCGTGATCCCGCAGATGTGCTGCGACACGGTGAACCGCGGCCTAGCGTATGCCGAAGGCAAGGTCGTGCTGCAGCAAGCCGACAGCATGCTCGTGGCACTGGACGCCAAGACCGGCAAGGTCGTGTGGAGCGTGAAGAACGGCGACCCGAAGCTGGGTGCCGTGAACACCAACGCGCCGCACATCTTCAAGGACAAGGTCATCACCGGCATCAGCGGCGGCGAGTGGGGCGTGCGCGGCTTCATCGCGGCCTACAACCTGAAGGACGGCAAGCCCGCCTGGAAGGGCTACAGCGTCGGCCCCGACGCCGAGATGCTGATCGACCCCGCCAAGACCATGACCTGGACCAACGGCGCCATGGCACCGGTGGGCACGGACTCTTCGCTCAAGACCTGGAAGGGCGACCAGTGGAAGACCGGCGGCGGCACGACCTGGGGCTGGTACAGCTACGACAAGGCGCTGAACCTGATGTACTACGGCACGGGCAACCCCTCGACCTGGAACCCGGCGCAGCGCCCCGGCGACAACAAGTGGTCGATGACCATCTTCGCGCGTGACGTCGACACCGGCATGGCCAAGTGGGTCTACCAGATGACGCCGTACGACGAGTGGGACTTCGACGGCATCAACGAGATGATCCTGGCCGACATCGACGTGAAGGGCAAGGCGACCAAGGCGCTCGTGCACTTCGACCGCAACGGCTTCGGCTACACGATGGACCGCGTGACCGGTGCGCTGCTGGTCGCCGAGAAATACGACCCGAAGGTCAACTGGGCCACGCACGTCGACATGAAGACGGGCCGCCCGCAGGTGGTGTCGAAGTATTCGACCGCGCAGAACGGGCCTGACGTCAACACCAAGGGCGTGTGCCCTGCTGCCCTGGGCAGCAAGGACCAGCAGCCTGCTGCGTATGACCCGGAAACCAAGCTCTTCTACGTGCCGACCAACCACGTCTGCATGGACTACGAGCCCTTCAAGGTCGAGTACACCGCCGGCCAGCCGTATGTGGGCGCCACGCTGTCGATGTTCCCTGCTCCGGGCAGCCATGGCGGCATGGGCAACTACATCACCTGGAACGCAGGCACCGGCAAGATCGTGCAGAGCCACGCCGAGAAGTTCTCGGTCTGGAGCGGCGCGCTCAACACGGCCGGCGGCATCAGCTGCTACGGCACGCTCGAGGGCTACCTGAAGTGCGTGGACAAGAAGGACATCAACAAGGAGCTCTTCAAGTTCAAAACGCCCTCCGGGATCATCGGCAACGTGTTCACCTATGAGCACAAGGGCAAGCAGTACCTGGGCGTGTTCTCGGGCATCGGCGGCTGGGCCGGCATCGGCATGGCGGCAGGCCTAGAGAAAGACCAGGACGGCCTCGGTGCCGTGGGTGGCTACAGAGAGCTGGCCCAGTACACAGAGCTGGGTGGTTCGTTGACAGTGTTTGCCCTGCCGAACTGAATCGGCTTTCGGCAGACCATAGACATACCGAGCACAGGGGTGGCACCGGCAGGTTGCCACCCCGCTCTCTTCATCTCGGACGCATCAATGAAGTTGAAGCAGTCTCTCTTCGCCATGCTGGTGTGTGTTGCCGCAAGCGCGCATGCCGATGACAAGCTCTATACGGTGGTCGACGGCTACAAGGTCGACGCCAAGACGATGGATGGCTTTCGGACCTGGCGCGCCGCCGCATGCGACCGCTGCCACGGTGCCAACCAGGAAGGCCTGGTCGGGCCCTCGCTGGTCAACAGCCTGAAGACCCTGAGCAAGGACGAGTTCGTCAAGACCGTCACCGAAGGCCGCCTGCCCAAGGGCATGCCGAGCTTCGCCGAAAGCCCGCAGGTCAAGGAACACATCAACGACCTCTATGCCTACTTGAAAGGCCGCTCCGACGGCGCCATCACGCGAGCCAAGGTCGAGCCCGACAAATGAACACCACCCGCATCGCCGCGGCGGTTCTGGCACTGGCCTGCGCCGCCGCGTGCCCGCTCGCCAATGCGCAAGACCCGGACAAGCCGCCGCCGCGCCAGGCGCTGCGCGTCTGCCAGGACCCGAACAACCTGCCGTTCTCGAACGTGCAGGGCGCCGGCATCGAGAACCGCATCGCCGAGGTCTTCGGCAAGGCGCTGGGGCTGCCGGTGGAGTACTACTCGTTCCCGCAGCGCCTGGCCTTCATCCGCAACACCTTGCGCTACAAGCTGCCGGGGCAAGATTACCCCTGCGACATCGTGATGGGCGTGCCGGTGGGCTATGACCAGGTGTCGGTCACCAAGCCCTACTACCGCTCGACGTATGCGCTCGTGTTTCCGCAAGGCCAGGGGCTCGACCAGGTGAAGTCGGGTGACGACTTCCTGAAGCTCGACCCGGCCCGCATGGGCACGCTGCGCATCGGCGTGTACGACCGCTCGCCGGCATCTGACTGGCTCAACCTGCACCGTCTGGTCGACCGCGGCGTGCCCTACCCGATCATGAACGCCGACCCGCAGCAGTACCCCGGCGAGATCATCGAGAAAGACCTCGCAGCCGGCAAGATCGACGTCGCCATCGTGTGGGGCCCGATCGCCGGCTACTTCGCGCAGCGCGTCAAGTCGCCCAAGCTGACGGTGGTGCCGCTGAAGTCGGAGCCCGGCGTGCGCTTCGACTACGAGATGGCCATGGGCGTGCGCTACGGCGAGCGCGAATGGAAGCAGAAGATCGAAGGCCTGATCGACTCGCAGCAGCCGGCGATCCAGGCCATCTTGAAGGACTACGGCGTGCCCGTCGTCGACGACTCCTTCGCCTACAAGGCCCCGGCGAAAGACCAGCCGGCGAAATAAGGTGTTCACCCTTTCGCCTGCAGTGCTGCGCGTGACCCTGGCCGTGGCGCTGGTGCTGACCCCGGCGCTGGCCTTCGCGGCGCAAGACTTCTCGGCCGCCGAGCAGGCGATCTTCATGGCCGACCAGCTCGGCAACGTGCGCCCGCCGTCGACGCTGCGCTACAGCTTCCACAAGGCCGGCAGCCTGGAGGCCGGCTTCGACGACACCGTGGCCGTCATGCTGAGCCCGCAGGCCGACGGCAGCTGCTGCGCGTCGAAGGGCGAGTTCCTCAGCGGCGAACGCAAGGTGGCGCTGCCGGAGATCGACAACGCGCGCGCCAACCCGGTGATCCTGTACTTTCTGGAGCACGACATCCGCGAGATGCACCGGCTGACCAAGGGCTCGGAGAACTACTTCCGCAAGCGCATCCGCATGACGGTGTACCAGGGTGCGACGGTCACGCCCGCTTCGTTCCGCTACAAGGGCAAGACGATCGCGGGCCAGGAGATTTCGTTCAAGCCCTATCTCGACGACCCCAACCGCTACCGCTACGAGAAGCTGGCCGGCAAGGAGTACCGCTTCCTGCTGTCCGATGCCGTGCCCGGCGGCGTGCTCGGCATCCACACACGCATCGCTGCGGCCAGCGCCGATGCGCCACCGCTGCTCACCGAAGACATGCTGATCGAGGGCGCCGACCCAGTCGCCGCCCGGCCCTGACTGCGCCCTCACCGCACCTCCGGAGACAAGAACGCCATGAACCCTTTGCACCGACTGCTCTGCCTCCTCGCCCTGCCGCTCGTGGGCTGCGCGACCGCAACCCCGACCAAGGCAGCCAACGACTTCCCTACCTCGGAGCGCGTGATCTACGTGCAGGAATGCATGCGCACCCACCCCGGACCGCACTTCGAGATGATCAACAAATGCTCGTGCGCCGTCGACGCGATGGCCAGCGAAGTGCCGTACGAGGACTACGTGGGCATGACCACCGTGGTCAACGCGATGTCCATCGGCGGCGAGCGCGGTGGCACCCTGCGCGACAACGAGTCGATCAAGCCGCAGATCAAGCGCTACCGCGACCTGCAGGCCAAGGTCCAGGACGCGTGCTTCCTCCGTGCGCCGGACGCGAAGTAGCGGCAAGAGTGGAAGCAGGAGCATGCGGGCGGGCATGGACAAGGCAATCTCTGCACTGACCGCCGTCGCACTCGCCCTGTTCAGCACAGCCGGTACCGCCTCACCTTTTGCCTACATCACCAACCAGGGCAGCAACGACGTGTCGGTGATCGACCTGGCCTCGCAGCAGGTGGTGAGCACCGTCGGCGTCGGCCACTCGCCGGCCGGCGTGGTGGCAAGCTCGCGCGCGGGCAAGGTGTTCGTCTCCAACCCCGACAGCCGCAACATCTCGGTGATCGACATGCGCGAGCAGCGCGTCGTGAGCACGCTGGCAGCCGGCGACGGGCCGGTGGGCATCGACGCCTCGCCCGACGGCACGCTGCTCTTCGCGGCCGACTGGTATGCCAACCGCCTGATGGTGTTCGACGCGGCTGACACCGGCACGCAGCAAGCGCCGGTGGCCCGCATCGAGGTGGGCCGTGCACCGGCCGGCGTGGCGGCGCACAGCGACAACAACACCGTGTTCGTGGCCGAGCGCGACGACGACAGCGTGGCCGTGGTCGGCGTGCGCGAGCGCAAGGTGCTCGGGCGCGTGAAGGTCGGCAGCCACCCGTTCGCGCTGCTGTTCGACGCGGCGCGTCAGCGGCTCTATGCGCTCAATGTGCAGAGCGACGACGTTTCGGTGATTGACACCCGCACGCTCAAGGTCATCGCCACCGTGAAAGTCGGCAAGGCGCCCTACGGCGCCGCGCTCGCACAGGGCGGCGCGCTGATCTACGTGACCAACCAGCACGACGACAGCGTCAGCGTGCTCGACGCCGACTCGCTCAAGGTGCTGCGCACGCTGAGCGGCTTCGGCTACCCCGAAGGCGTGGCTGCGCATGGCGACAAGGTCTACGTCGTGAACTGGATGGACGACAACGTCAGCGTGCTCGACGCCGCCAGCGGGCGCGAGCTGCGCCACATCGCCACCGGCAAGAACAGCCGCGGCTTCGGCGCCTTCATCGGCGCACCCGCATTGCCCTGATCCCCCGCGGATCTCACCCACGAAGGAAGATGTCATGCCCATGAAAATGCTTGGCGGCTGGCTCACGCCATTGGCCGCATTCGCGATGCTCTGCGTTGTGTCCCCGAGCGAGGCCCACGGCCCCACGCGGCAGAAGGTGATCGAGAAAATCACCATCAATGCCCCCGCCGCGGCGGTGTGGGCCCGCATCAAGAACTTCGACTCGCTGAAAGACTGGCACCCGGTCATCGCCGAGAGCCCGGCATCACAGGGCAACACCGTCGGCTCGGTGCGCTCGCTGAAGGTGAAGGGCGGTGGCGAGCTGACCGAAACACTGGAAGGCTACGACGACGCGGCCATGAAGTACAACTACCGCGCGAAAGACGGTGGTGCGCTGCCGGTGACGAACTACACCTCGACCATCACCGTCACGGCGAGCGGCAACCAGGCTATCGTCGAATGGCGCGGCGCGTTCTATCGCGGCCACCCCGGCAATGAACCACCGCCCGAGCAGAACGACGATGCGGCCGTGAAGGCCATCACCGGCGTCTACCAGAGCGGGCTGGCGAACCTGAAGAAGCTGGCCGAGGGCGGCTAGCGCAATGCCATGAGAGAACTTCTGCGCTCAGCGATGGCTTGGCTGGGCGCAGCCGTTCTTGCCGCATCCACTGCCGCCCATGCAGGCGACGCGTCGCCCATCGAACCGGTGCCTGTCGAACTGGCGGCAGGCGTCTACATGCTGCCCGGCACCGGCGGCGAGCCCGACGCGAGCAACCTCGGCCGCGTGGGCAACGCCGGCTTCATCGTCGGCCGAACCGGTGTGCTCGTCATCGACACCGGCACCTCGTACCTGCATGGCCGCGCGCTGCTGGCCGCCATCCGCAAAGTGACCGACCGGCCGATTCGCATGGCCCTCATCACCCACACGAAGCAAGAGTTTCTGTTCGGCGCCGCGGCATTCCGCGAAGAAGGAATTCCGATCGCGATGCACCAGGCCGCGGCCGACCTGATGGCCTCGCGCTGCGAAACCTGCCTGAAAACTTTGCGCACCACGCTCGGTGAAGAGGCCATGCGGGGCACTGCGATGTTCAAGCCCGACATCACCTTCACCGACCCGCTGGGCTTCGACGCCGCCACGCCGATCGGCCGGCCGATCCAGGTGCTCTACTTCGGCCCCTCCAGCGGCCCCGGCGACATTGCGGTGTACGACCCGCGCAGCCGCACGCTCTTCGCCGGCGGCCTGCTCGATTCGAAGCGCATCCCCGACGTGATCGACAGCGATGTGCCACGCTGGCGCGAAGCCCTGCGCACGCTGCAGGCTTTGCCGGCCGAGGTGGTCGTGCCCGGCCACGGGCCGGAGGGCGGCAAGCGCATGATGGACCTGGTGGAACGCTACCTGGACCAACTGATGACACGTGTGCGCGCGCTGCAAAGCGGCGGCGTGCCGCTGAGCGAGGTGCCTGATTCGACCCCGCTGCCCGAGTTCGCGAGTTGGGACCAATACGACACGGTTCACCGGCGCAATGCGGCCCTCGTCTACTTGCGCTACGAGCGCGAGCAGCTCTATAAATCGCCATTGGGAGCACCCGGACCATGAAACTCACTCCGCCCATGGCACCGCGGTTTCACCGCCGGCGCCGCCTCGTGATCGGCCTGGGCGCACTGCCGCTCGTCGTGTCGCCCACCGTGCGCGCGGCAGTGGGCGGCTTGCCCAGCAACACCGGCCACAACGACGGCTCGCCCGAATGGGACGTGCTGCGCAGCAAGCTCTTCGGCACGCGGCCCATCGACGCCGGCTCGGGCCGTGTGCAGCTGATCATCCCGCTGCGTGCCGCCTACGGCGCCTCGGTGCCAGTGAAGATCGTTTCCAACCTCGCGCAGACACCCGAGCTGTATGTGAAGCGGCTGCACCTGCTGGTCGACAAGAACCCGTCGCCGCTGGCCGCCACGCTGGAACTCACGCCCGAGGTCGGCCAGGCCGACTTCGAGACGCGCATTCGTGTCGACGAATACGGCCATGTGCGTGTCATCAGTGAGCTGTCGAACGGCGAGCTGCACATGAGTTCGCGCTTCGTCAAAACGTCCGGCGGCTGCTCAGCGCCACCCAACCGCGATTCGCCGGAACTGATCGGCAAGACCCTCTTCAAGCTGCCCGGGCCACCGAAGATCGGCCAGCCGACGACCGTCGACCTGACCGTGATCCACCCCAACGACACCGGCTTCGAGCTGAACAACGTGACGGTGATGTACATCCCGTCGTACTTCGTGCGCACGATCGAGGTGAGCTACGCGGGCCGCAAGATCTTCGATGCCGATCTCGATTTCTCGATCAGCGAGAACCCAACCTGGCGCTTCAACTTCGTGCCGCACGCGCCGGGCGAATTGCGCGCCGAGGTGGTCGACTCGAAAGAGAAACACTACAGCGGCGCGTTGCAGATCGGCTGACCATGCCGCTGCGCCAGCGCCCGGACCGCCGACGCGCCGGCATCCGCGTTTGCGTCGGCGTTTGCATCGGTACATGTGCTGTCGCAGTTGGATGGCTCGCGGGGCTTGGCATGGCCGCCACACCGCCCGCGATGCCGGCGGGCCACAAGAACGAAGGCATCCCGCCGGCCTACAACCCGATGGTCATCCAACCCACGGCCACCTCGGGCCGCAGCGAGTTCGACCTCGGCCCCGCGCTCGCACGCGCCAAGCGCGAGAACAAGCGGCTCTATGTCTACCTGGGCGCCGACGACTGCCCCTACTGCCGCCGGTACGAAGGCTTTCTGCGCAAGAACGCCAGCGAACTGGTGCCCCACTTCAAGCCCTGGCTCGTGGTCGACCTGCGAAGCTCGCTGTCCACCTTGCAGAGCCAGCTGTTCTTCAGGGTCGGCAACCAGTCACTGGGCTACGCCGACTTTCAGCGCTCGATCAACGACGAGCGTGCGCGCATGCTGGTCTACCCCAGCGTGTGGCTGTTCGACCCGCAGATGAAGCCGCTGATGCCGATGCCGGCCGGCACGGGGACGTTCGAGACGGTGGAGGAGCAGCTGGAGATTCTGCATCTCGTGCAGTAGTGTTGGCGGACGACAAAGTACGAGAGTTCGCGAGCGCCAAACTCGTGGGGCTACATGACCGTCTTTCACCCCGAAGCTAACGGTCGGACCCGCACACTGGCAACCGCTGGAGGCCCCGCAGCAGCGAACACACATCGGCAGGCGGCACTCAGGGCGATGGAGGCGCGGCGCTCGGCTTGACTGTGCGGGCTCACCTCATCGGTGAGCCCATCTTGCAAGCCATTGGCCGGCAGTCCCAGCGGGGCACCGGATGGCGCCCCGGTTCGCTACGAACGGCACCGCCCCTAGCGGATCACCCTGTACCGTCTGGTGCAGCAGAACGCGTCCACCTTCATCGCGCACACCGCGACCACCTCCAGATCGGTGTTGCCGCGATTCATCACGGGTGAGTTCGATGCCTTCCTTCCTCAAGTGCGGCATCCTGGTTCACGGTCTCCTGAGGCTGCGCTGCGGCGAGTGTGACCACGACAAGCTGCTGGCCATCACTTGCAAGCCACGCGGGTACTTTGGCCGGTTCTCCACTGTATTGAGGATGCAACGACAGAGCCGCGAAGAAAGACTGTAGACCTCGACATAAGAGGAGGAACTGAATGTCATCGCACGCCCTCAGCCTGCTGTTGCTGCTTGCCGGCCTGATTGCCGCACCTAGCGCGCGATCCGCCGATTCACCGGCCATCGAACCGAAGTGCGACAGTCCCTTTGAATATGACGTCGACAAGAGGAGTTGTAAGCCGGGCGCAGCCTTCACGGACCTAAAGGGCGAACGCTGCACTGACAGCTTTGGCAGCATTGCCGGTGAGCAATGCACGCCACCGACGGCGGACAAGATGCCTAAACCGAGCTGTGGTGACAGCCGCTTCCGCTTCAAGGAAGGCAAGTGCTATGTGGACGACAGCACGCCACGCTCTTCCGACGGCGACTACGTGGGCGACTGCTTCACCATCCGCGGGGTGACACAACCCCTGCGCGATGCGGGCCTGGCGCCGCTGCCCGGCGCCGAATACCGCCTTGTGTTGGTCACGAGCCAGAAGGACATCAGCGAGGGCAAGGATCGTGAACTCAAGGTGGTCGATGCAGAGTTCTACTGGAAGCCGCTCTGGTGCCTGGCCAAGGGTGGTGCAGAGGTGAGGACCCTCAAGGCCAGCGAGCTGGTGGAAAGCGGCGCGGCCCGTCGCGGCTGGGTGTTCGGCGCCATGACCGTGCCTTTCAAGTACTACAAGGAAGGCGGTAGCCTGACCGGCAACCTGTCCGTCGGTCCCTACGTGGGCTGGCGCTATGGGCGCAATGGCAGCGGCTTCACTTTGGCCGCCTCTGCAGCTCTGTCTGCGATCCAGGGAGAGGTTCGCGATAGCGCCGACGCCATCATTGATCGCCCCCAACTCGTTGGGTACACCGCCGCAGTTGGCGTCCTTTGGGACATCTTGAAACGCCCAGGCGCCCGCCCCTTCCAATTGGGCTTCGTGGTTGGCCAGGATCGTGTCGCGCGGAGCAACATTACCAAGTTCAAGCAGAACGGCGAAACTTGGTATGCGCTGCAAATTGGCTACCAGTTCACCGACAACTGAGGGGCCTCAATCGCCTTGCGTCCGGTTCACGCCAACATCGTCGCAGATGGCAGTCCTCTGAACCATCGAGGACTACCCGGACAAATCAGCGATTCCTTAGGCATCTGGTGTGTCGGACGACACCGCAAGTTGGCGAGGAAAGTTCCGCCAAAGCCTATGGCGCGCCGCCAGTTACCTGCCAAAGGACCGGACCAATGACTCGACGCATCGCACTCGCGCTTGCCCTCGCCTTGCTTTGTAACCTCATAGGCTGCGCTGGCGACACCGCGTTGACAGCCAAGGACATTCGGCCCTTGCATCACTCCACTGGTTCACTGGCCTTGGATCGAGTCAATGGAATTCGTCAGGCGCTGGACGCATCTCCTGATGCGCCTGTACGCGTACTGGCCATTCACGGCATGATCACCAATGCTGCCGGTTACTCGAACAACCTGCAAGAGCGGCTGGCGCAACGCATCGGCCTGCAAAAGGGGGCCCGGTCGCAGCCTGTTGCGCTAGCGCGCGGCTACGACTTCGTGCCCACCTACGGAGCGCAGCCTTTCACCGAAGTTGTGAATTTCGTGCATTCGAGTCTGATACGTACTATCTGGAAAACCGCAGATCCGGATGGCAGGCGGCGGGAGCGGCTCATTGTGTACGAGCTTCTATGGTCCCCGCTGCGCGATCAGGTCAAGGACAGCTTTGCTGGATGCTTTGAACGAGGTGAGATTGGCTCTTCGCCCACGTGTCGGCCGTTCAGTAAGGCCATAGCAAACAGTGATTCACGCTTTCTAATTAACCGCGTGCTGAAGGAGTCCATCACCCTGGGCGGATTTGCCGACGCGACCCTGGTGCTCGGCCCGATCGGTGATGTCATCCGTGACGACTTGACCCTGGCACTTTGCGTAGTGGGGTCCGACTTCCTGGATCCAGCAGGTGAAGCGCTGCAGTCTGCTGCTCGATCCCGCTGCAACCTGACTGAAAGCGCACGCGCTGCTGGCGGCCACGTCGCCGCTATGCAGACGCTGCAACGAAGCAGGTTCCTTGCTGTTACGCACAGTCTTGGAAGCTTCCTCTTCATGGACGCACAGCACGCATTCACATCGGCCGAAGCCGCTGCCAATGGAGATTCCTGCACGCGTGCAGGCCCTGCGTGCGACGAGCAGCGCCAGAGCCAGTTGCTGTTCCACATGACCGATCAGGCAACGGTCTTTATGAACGCAAATCAAGTGTCGCTGCTATCAATGGCGCGCCTGTCATCGGCTGGCTGCCGCCCAACGCACGGCGAGGTATGCCCGAATCCATTCCTGCGTGGCCGCAGCGCGGGCAACGAACCTTGGATGCAGCCGCAAGGGTTTCCAAGGATGACGGTCTACGTGGCGCTGAACGACACCAACGACCTGCTGGGCTTCGAGCTTCCGCCCTTCATGGGCGACATTGACGGCAACCGATTCGTCAATGTCAGCGTGCGCAATCCAGCGTTCTCCATCCCTGGCTTGTTTAAGAACCCGGGAGGTGCGCACACAAATCAGGCCGATAACCCTGCGGTGATCGAAGCGATCGTCGAAGGGTTTGCTGTACCGCGCTAGCCGCCGAGACAGACGTCATCTCTTTCTTGCCGCCGGGGAGTACCTGTGGCGGAGGGTTCGCCGGGCATCGTTCTACGCATGAGCGAGCGCGTAGCCAGAAAGCCGTCCTTGGCCACCGGCAGCTCCGTTGGCTTGTTTTCAGGTCGATGATCACTACTGTCCGGTTAAACGAGCCTCGTCACGCCGATTCACAAGCATTGGCGCGGCCTAGTAGTTCGTTCCGCCAATATAGTTACTAACTAGCCTGTCTTCGCTATGATGGTGATCGCAACTCTTGACGGAGGCGATCATGGCGAGGAAATCCGGTCGTGCAGCGCTGGTGCTCACGC
>Ga0307515_10002197_pt1 | contig 42829 bp, 10 predicted proteins | sample 17_EM_MG_FD_194513 | JGI IMG/M metagenome (GOLD analysis project Ga0307515, IMG submission 194513) | Populus trichocarpa ectomycorrhiza microbial communities from riparian zone in the Pacific Northwest, United States - 17_EM | ecosystem: Host-associated > Plants > Roots > Unclassified | place... | reverse complement strand
AAGGAACTTTAACCGCTAGTTAAAGTTATCTAATTAGTTAGATCTACCTTACTAAGACCTACTATAAAGATAGTAGTTCTGCTTACCGCCTTAACTAAGCTAATAGCGATTTTCTATACCGGGTATAGAAAATCCTAATTAGTTTATTTACGATTAGAATTAGTAAAACTCTATACTACTACCTAACGCAAAAACATAACACGTAATAAGTTATAAGTCTTAACTAAAATTAAATTATTTAGACCTTCGGCTAAAATGGGGGGGTATTATAACGGGACTAGCCTAGTTATAGTAGGGATATCTTAGTAAAACACTTAACAGATAAATTTTAACGCTTTAACCGAATTCTACTAGATTAATTAAATTTTATTAAAGTTTATTAAAGACCATGTGCGTATATACGTACGCATTGACCACCAAGCCCCTAACTATTTAATTATATAATTCTCTTATTATTCCTTTCTCTTCCTTACGCAATGTCTTGTTCTTAGCAAGAGCTATATACCCTTAGATTTAGATAGAATTTATATCATTCCTTTAAATCTTCCCTAAAGTCTCTTCGCGCCCTTATATAAGGTATCGCTAGAAGTATAATTAACCTTATATTTATAGACGAAGGCCTATACTAAAGACTTAAAAGGTATAACCCTAAAGAAGAATAGGCACTCGCCTTAAACTATATCCCTATCTAAATATAGCTAGATCTAGATATTAAGGCATAACTAAGCGGTAAAAGATACGTAATAAGAAAGCTTAAGATAAACAGTTTCCTTAATATAGTTAAATAGTAACTTTAAGACCTAAAAGAAATCTACCCGATACCAAGCAAATAAGGCTTATTAGCTACTCCTAAGGAAATTAACTAAAGACTAAAAAAGATCTAGGCAGTAATTAAAAATAGGCTAGAAGAGTATTACCTAGTCTTAAAACCGGGCCCCTACGCGCAATATATATAGTCTATATAATATATAGTTTTTATTATTAGCTAATAATAAGTAAAAAGGAAATATATAAGTAGCTATAACCCTAAAGATAAGAGACGATATAAAGATATAAGAAACTAGTTAAAGAATACCCTAAAAAAAAGAAGTAAGGAATAACTAAAAACGGGTTATAAATAAGTATATTTCTAACCTAAGCCTCCCCTATAATAAGGGCCTCTAGGCTATAGCAAAATGGGTAAATAAAAAGGTAGGGTGTTTAGTAGAAGACTTATACCTACCGCCTCTATAAAGGGCGGGGGAATTATAGGCCACTAATAATAATGATAAGAAGGCAAAGATCCTTATAAAAAGGTTCTTCCCCTAACCGGCTTTAGTAGACCTTAGTAATATTATAGGTAAAATACTAATAACTTGCCTATGGGTCGATAGCGATATAATAATAGAGGAAATGGCCAGAACTATTAGTCGCCTTTTAAATAATATAGTACTAGGACTAGATAGAATTCTAAACAAGGCCTTAAAGACTTATAGTTTACTTATAGCACCTTAGCTTATAGATATAGCTAGAGTATACTATGCTATAGGCTATTACCCGTAACTTAGAAGATCTATAATAACAGTTATTTTATAAAAAGAAGGTAAAGCAGATTACTTAACCCTAGGAAGCTACTGCCCTATTGCCTTAGAGAATACCTTTAGTAAGATTTTAGAAAGGGTAATAGCGGACCGCATAGTAGATATAGCTAAGGAACACGCCCTATTACTATAAAGCTAAATAGGGGCAAGAAAGAACCACTTAACACTATTAGTACTTACGCTACTTACTACAACTATTAAATCCGTATAGGCGATGCGAAGGGACTTTATAGTATTAATACTTAGCCTAGATATTAGTAATGCCTATAATAACATACCCCACAAGCGCCTCCTATATATCCTTAGGGTAAAGAGCTTCCTAGAATAGATTATATAATTTATTTAAGGGTTTATAGGCTAGAAAGAAATATTACTAGTCTTTAGCGATTACTAGAGCCCCTCTATTATAGTTATAACAGGAATACTATAATGATTACCCCTCTTACCTATACTCTTTCTTTTCTTTATAAGCAACCTACTTAACTCCTTTAAGGAAGGGGCGACCCAGGGGATAGGCTTTGTTAATAATATAAACCTAATTATATATAGGCTAATAGCTGCAGAAAATTGTAGAACACTAAGAAAAGCCTATAAATACCTATATAGAATAAGCAAAATAATATAGAGTTTAATTCTTACTAGAGAAATACTAGCTAATCTATTTTATAAGAAAATGTAACTAATCTATAGATCTCTAGTATATAATTTATATTTAAGGCTTTAGGGGTTAACCAGTTTAAGGCTTAAGGATATTAGGAGTATAGGTAAATAGTAAGCTTTAGTAGAGCGCATATATATTATAAGCGGTCTATAAGGGCTAAGCTTAGTATGTTATAATATCTAGGATTGTTAATTCTATATAGGGCCTATACTTTTAGAGGTCACGCCTACTATATATAGTAGTTATCTAGCTAACTATAATATATAGATTTAATATCTAGGCAATAGGAGAAACTAAAAAAGGCCCCCCTAAATTACTCCTTAAATTACTCTAAAAGGTCTAAATAGCCTACCTTTAAAGTATAATAGGCGGGTATAAGCGAACGGCTATAGTACTGCTTAAGAAAGAAGCTAATATCCCCCCTATAATTATATATTAAAGCCGCTATAATATAAAAGGTGTAAAAGGAGTGTAACTTTAATGTTATAAAGTATATTAAGACACGCCTAAATAAACTATAGAGGGACCCTATGGTGCCCCGTAGGAGAGTAAACTAAATACCCTAAAGTAGGAAAGATATATTAGAGAAATAGATAGAGAAAGTAAAAGAAAAACAGTGCTGTGTTAAGTCCTAGGACTATATAAAGGGGGAGGGAAAACAAATAAGAGGCTAGTAAAGATAATAGTAAGAGAGGGGGGAGGGCTGGGGTGGGGTATAAAAGAGTATTAGGAAACTATTTACTGTAATATAATACTAGTCAAACTAACACTAGAGAGGTATATAGGAGTTAAAGGTATAGAGGCTAACCTAGGTAAGAGAAACTTAAGCTATAGTATAGTTAATACTATAGGGGGTAAATACCTAAGGGCTTTGCAAAGGCCTAATAAAGGTAGAAAATATAATAGCAACACTTTTAAGAATAGGAATAATAGGACTAAAAGATTGGCTCTATTAGGTGGGCGTTTTAGTAGGTAGTTTAAGATATAAATATAGCTGGCTAAGATAGACACTAAAATATATAATACTGTTATGCCCCTTATACACTTACTAAGAAGTAATACTCTTAGTAGCTAGTATAGAGAACTATAATATACTACTCTTAATATAAAAAGGTCTTAAGGCGGTTACCTAGTAGCTTATTAGCTAAAATATACTAAACTAATTCTGAGTTGCTAAGGAAATAGTAATAAAAGGTAAAGGGGCGAGTAATAGGCGTCTCTTAATAACTCTATAGAAGTAGAGTAAAGTTTACAATACTAGCGCGTCCATAGGCTTATTACGGCAGCAGTGGTTCCTAAAGAGGTTAAAAAGTAAAGTAGTAGAGCACTGCTAGTAATTTATAGGCGTTAAGTAGGCAAGTCTTAAAAGGCGGGGAGATAGATTACAGGGTTTTCTTAAGTTAAGTTTTTCTTAAATTGAGTTTTCTCCCTATATATAAATAAGGAGTAGTCCGCGTGGGCCTAATAGGGATCTAAATTAGACGTTAAGTAATGAATTATTATTATTATAGATATTATAGTTTAACTTTAATAGTATTATCTTTTAACTATAGTATATATAACGGCGCTATCGCACGTTACCTGCCAAATTCTACTATATTCTACCGACCTATAATTGGCTCGCCCAAAGCTAGCGCCTTAGCGGCTCACCCTATATATTTGTTTACATCGGTCCTAGCAACCCCTTTTCCTTCTCTTTAACTTAGTATCTTCGTAATATAGCATTCTACAAGCTTTGGTTTAAAGGCATTTATATAAGCCGTAATATTATACTAAGCTCACCCTATACTGCCTAGGAAGGCCTTAATAATATCCTACCTTAAAAGAAACTTTATCTGCAATAACGCGTTAACGCGCTATACTTGGATACTAAAACAACTCTACGCTGCCTAGAAAGGCCTTAATAATATCCCACTTTATAAGCTAAATAGGACTAGACCTATACCCCTAGAATTAAAACCAAAGCGTATAATACTAACGAATTCTAAAAAGCTAATAATGGCACCTAAAGCTAGCTTATCTAAAAAAGCTACCTCTACTTAAAAGGAACCTAAGATCTAATTAGGATTAGAAATTAAAGATAATAATAACGTTATAGACGTATGTAAGTAGATTTGCGCCCTTATAGCTAGCTAAAAAGCTAATTATCTTAAAGTAAGAAATATACAAGAAACCCTATAAGAGATCCTAGAAAGCCTTACGGCCCTATAAAATAGCCTAGCTTCCCCTTCTTAAAGCCCTAGCTAACCTGTTTACTTTACCAAATATAATATACTAGGAAGTACAGATATAATAATAAAGTAATTAAAGTCCGTTAAGCTCTTTAACCCCTAACTACTATCTAATGGGATAAACCCTACCTTTAAAAATTAGAGGATTTAAGTATAAGGAAAGCTCCGCGTTAACTATAACTATTTCCTTTCTAAGGAAGCTAAAATGCTCTACCTCTTTAGTTGAACCACTGGGGACGCCTAATAGCACCTTTAAGCCAAGTTTAAGGACGATTCCCCTATCTAATTTATATCTATTAATAAGATAATACAGTACCTAGCGGCTATTTATATTAACCTAAATAAAGTACGGGACGTCTAGTATAACTATAATTGCCTAATAATAAAACCGAACTAACCCTTTACCAAATTCTAAACTTAATTCCTATACCTTATAGGAGAAGGCTAGGTTCCCCTTAAGAACTACCGATTGGACCTATATAATAAGCTAATAATCTAGCTATAAGAGAAGATCGCTATAACCTTAAACGACCTTCTAACGTACAATAGACTCGCAACTTATTGCCTATTATTAAACTTAATACTAAAGCAAATTAATACTTGCCTTAATTAGTAGAAGCGACCCTAGAACGATTAAAACTTATTAGTTATACCTATAGGAGCAAAAGTAGAAAGATAAGCTATAACCGCTCTTATACTAAAAGTAGTTATATCTATATACTAGCGAGCCTTACCTAACTAGCTATATACCACACCCCTAACTAGTACTCGTTATAATACCCTAATAAACCCTACCTCGGCTTATATACTATAACTGTAATAAGGAGGATTATCTTACCTTATCTTGCTTAGAGCTAAGGGATATAGGCAATATTAAGGAGTTAGAGGAAGAAAAAACGTCTACTAAGTTAGGAAAAGAAGAACCCTAGGGAAAAACTCCCCCCTAGGGTATCCTATTAATCTTAAAGAGATTAATCTTAGTTAGTTAATAGGTAGAAAGCATTTTACTATTCTATATATAGTATTTTAAAATAGATATAGAGTAAATATAACTGCCCTTATTAACAGTAAAGCAAATAGCTTCGCCTTTATAAATACTGCCTATATAAATAATGTTGCTAAATTTCTAAATATAAAAGCTACTTAATTAGAGAAGCCTATCTAGGTAAAAGGCTATAATAGCTAAGCTGGTTAGCTAGTTACCTACGTCTTAAAGTTATATATCGCTCTTAACGGACGACGCTAATATGCTATCCTTTTCTATATTCTAGACCTAGGTTTCTATAACGTAATCCTTAGCCAAAAATAGATATCCTATTTTAATATTTGGCTAAACGTATAATAAAGATATTTTATCTAGCCGAAGAATAGACTAAAACTACCCTCTTTTATTAGGGAAATCCAAATTAATTATAAGACACTAGCTGTAAAGGCTAACTCTACCTACTAGTAGGATATCCAGACCTATAACCTAGCCTTTACCTAAAAAGACGCCCGCTATAAAGTTAGAAAGAACTCTATACTAATAAAGATACTTTCTTAAAGCGCTACGTCTAAAGAGAACTCTACGTACAGAAGTAGGGTAGATAGTAATATAGATAATATCTAAATCGCGCAGATCTAACTGGTATAAAAAAGAACGTATTAATAGGATATAAGAGATAACCTTTAAAAGATACAATAGGAGCTAAAAGGAGTAATAATAATGCTAGTACCCTAGAGGCCCCTAAGGTTATATACGCCCCTATTATTATATAACCCCCCTATAATAGATATTGCCGTAATTAGCGCTATAGCGTTTTACTTTAATATATACCAGAAAGATAATAAGGTCTTTATAATAAGCCTATATAAAATTAACCAAATTATTAATAATAGGGAGGAAAAGCTAGCTAAGAAAACCAACGAGGAACTAGTTAAATGCCTTCTTTTTATTATTTATATAAACTATAAGGATATATTCTTAAAAGCGGCCTTTAATAAGTTACCCCCTTAACAGACGTATAATTATAAGATTTAATTAAAAGCTAATAACTCGCTAGGCTATAGTCCCCTCTACTAATAATTAACGGATAAGCTAAAAGTAATAAAGTAGTACTTAATTAATAACCTAGATAAAGGGTTTATTAAGCTAAGTTAAGTCCCTTTTACTTCCCCTATTTTATTTATAAAGAAGCCTAATAAAGGCCTTTATTTTTATATTAACTATTAAAAGCTAAATACTATTACTTAAAAGAACCAGTATTCTATTCCTTTAATTAATAAGACCCTTATATATCTAAGCTAGGCAAAGATCTTTACTAAACTTAATATTCGCTAAGCTTTCTATTAAATTAGAATAGACCCTATATCTAAAGATTTAACAATATTCCGTACCTGTTATAGTTCCTATAAATATAAAGTTCTTTCTTTTAGACTAATAAACGGACTAGCTATGTACTAAAGGTATATAAATAACGTTCTTTTTAATTACCTTAACGAATTCTATATAGTATACCTAGATAATATTCTTATATACTTAGATAATAAACTTAAGTATTAAGTTTATATTAAGAAGGTCCTAGAGAGACTATAGAACGTAGGCTTATAAGTTAATATTAAGAAATATAAGTTTAGGGTAAAACGTATAAAATACCTTAGGTTTATAATAACTATAAAAGGAATTAAGGTTAACCCTAAGAAGGTAGAGGCAATTTGTAACTAGAAGCCCCTTTATATAGTAAAAGGGATCTAATCCTTCCTTAGCATTTATAACTTCTACTACTAGTTTATTTATAACTATAGAATTATAGTAAAACCTCTTATATAACTAACTAGGAAGAACATACCTTTTATCTTTAATAAGAACTATATAGAGGCCTTTAAAGAGATAAAGGATCGGCTTATCTTTTTTCTAATCCTTTATTACTATAGCCTGGACCTTAAATTAATAATAAAAATAGACGCTTTTAATAGGGTTGTGGCGGGAATTTCATTACAGTGATATTTAGACGGCGAATAGTACACTATTACCTTCTTTTTTAAAAATAATAGACCCGGCTAAGTGTAACTATAAAGTATATAATAAAAAATGCTAGCTATTATTTAATTATTCTCCTAATAGTGCGTGGAGCTTAAAGGTATAAACTCCTGGATTAAGATATATACGGATTATAAAGCCCTAAAGTACTTTATAACTATAAAGTAGCTTATAGAATAATAAGCCTAGTAGGCTAAAATACTCTCCTAATTCTTCTTTACAATTATATATTGTTTTAGTAAGTAAAACTTTAAGGCTAATATTCTAACCCAAAGAGAATAAGATATAAGACCCTAGAATAAGCTAAAGACCCAATATTAGACGCGCGCCCTCCTCTATCTAGAATAGCTTAACCTATAGATTTTTAAGGAGCTAGACTCCTAATAGAACGAGCTAGCACTAATAAAGGAGTCTTTAGATAAACTAATAAGGCTAATTAAGCGCCTCCTAACTATAAACCGCACGGTTAACGCCCTAAGGGCCTTTCGTAATTAAGCTATAAAAGGAAACCCTAAGTTTAAAATAGGGGAAAGATTGCTTCTTTACTAGGAGCGGCTTATAGTCTCTAATATTAATAATCTACGGATGGAACTAATCCGTAAAGCCTATTATTAAGTCTCTATAGTATACCCTAGTAAGAATAAGACTTATAAAATTATTAACTGCCGCTACTACTAGCTAAGAATAGTTGTAAATATTAACCGATATATACGGAACTGCAAGGACTACTAGAAAGCTATAACCCTATCAGATAAAACTCTAGGACTACTTAAGCCACTTTTAATACTAGAGCGCCCTTAATAGTATATCTCTATAAACTTTTATAAACTACCTATAAACTATAACGGATACGATATAGTTATAGTTATAGTTAACCGCTTTAGCAAACGCCCGTTTTTAATTCCCTATTATAAGAATATTAATACTAAAGAGGTAGCCTAGTTATATATCTACTACGTTTACTAAATTTACGGACTACTAGATACTATTATATCCAATTATAGGCCATAGTTTATATTAGCTTTCTAAAAATAAGTTTACCTAGATTTTAGGCATTAAGCTAAAGCTTTCTATAGCTTACTACCCCTAGATAAATGGTTAGACGGATATTATAAATTAGTACCTAAACTAGAGACTTAGGCTATTTATTAACTACTTTTAAGATAACTGGTCTAAACTACTACTCTTAATAGACTATACCTAAGTAACCCTACCCTATAACTCTATAGGGTTTACTCTAATTTAGCTAGAAATAGGATACTTACCCTATATAAACTTTAACTATAAAAGGCTAGAGGAACCCTAAACTGTATAAGAAAGGCTATTATATAGTAAGGCCCAATAGTACGCTAAATGCTTAGAGGAAGCCTAAATGGTAGCCTATAAGAACCTAAAAAAAGCCTAAAGATTAATGGAACAGTAGGCGAATAAACACTATTAAGAGCCTAACTTTACCCCCGGCGATATAGTCTAAGTTATAATAAGGAATTAGAAAACTAAACGACCTAGCTATAAGCTAGACTACTAGATAGCAGGGCTATATAAGGTCCTTAAGAAGATAGGCAACTTATATAAGGTAAAGCTCCTAGATTTAATTAGGGTGTACCCTATCTTCTTGCCAGATAAGCTATAGAAAGCTATAAACAACCTATTACCCAGATAAAAGAACGAGCCTCCCCTACTAATTTAAGTAAATGGTAATAATAAATGGGAAGTTAATACAATACTAGCCTATAAGATAGTATAGGGAATATTAAAATACCGTATCTAATAAAAGGGCTATAACTTAGACCTAACCTAGTACCCTATATAGAACTTTATAGGCTGCCCCTAGAAGCTTAGAAAGTTTTATAATTAATACCCTAATATACCTAGACCCCTAAAGTACCCAGATAAGTAGATAGAATGCTAGTACAATAAAGATAATAAGTTACTTAAGGAGTATAGGGATAAGAACGCCCTAGAGCCCTAATACAGCTATCCATTAAATTCTATTATATTCTGCCGTTTTTTACTAGTACCGTAAATTTTTAAATATCTAGGAACTTTAACCGCCGGTTAAAGTTGCCTAATCAGTTAGATTTATGCTAAGAATTTTAGTAGCTACCCTTCCTAGCCTAGTGCTCCCACTTAACCTATAATTGCCTTTTTGTACTTAGTCCAGACGCACTTATATCCCCTTTTTTTTCTCCTTATCTTATATTTTGTAATCCCACGTTTTATAAGCCTAGTGCTACCCTATTTCTAACTAAGCCTAAAGGCAGGCTTTCTTTTAAAGAGGGGGGTAATATAATGGCGCTATTGCATATTACCTGCCAAATTCTGCTATATTCTGCCGACCTATAATTAGCTCGCCTAAAGCTAGCGCCTTAGCAGCTTACTTTATATATTTGTTTACATCAGTCCTAGTAACCCCTTTTCCTTTTCTTTAGCTTAGTATCTTTGTAATATAGCATTTTATAAGCTTTAGTTTAGAGGCATTTATACAAGCCGTAATATTATGCTATTAGATACTATACATTTCTATACTTTTATAGTAAATATATTCCAAGTATAAAGTTTAATATATTTATTTTTATAACTATCCCTAGTTTTAGTTAATAAATTTTAAGGATTAGTTTTTAGATAAATAACTCCTTAAGTTCCTTAAACAGCTTTTTTTTACTTATTTCTTTATACCTATAGTTTCTCTTTCTTTATAAGCCTAGTAAAGAGTTTAATATTCTTTAACTATTATGCTATAAACCTTTTATAGTAGTTATAAAACCTTAAAAATAACCTTAATTATATTATATTCTCTAGTTCTTACTAACTTATTATAGCTTTAATTTTCTTTAGGTCTATATTAATATAACCTAGTTTAATAATAAATTTAATAAAATCTATTTTCCTTATAAAGAACTTATATTTCTTAATTACTGCTAGTATTTATTCTTTTTATAGTCTCTTTAAGACCTATTTAATATATTCTTCGTATTCTTCCTTAGTTATTAAGTAGATAATAATATCGTTAAGGTATACTATAATAAACTTATTAAGGTGTTCTTTTAATATACTATTAATTTACTTTTAAAATGTTACTAGTGCGTTTATAAGCCTAAATTATATAACTAATAGCTTATATAGTCCTTTCTTTAACCTAAAAGCTACCTTTTATTTATCGCCCTCCTTAATTCTAATCTAATAGTACGCCTATCTTAGATCTATCTTTATAAAGATTTACATATTACCTATCTAATCCTAAATTTTGCTAATTAAGGGTAAAGAATACCTATTCTTTTTAGTAATACTTTTTAACTATCTATAGTTAATATATAGCCTAAGTTTTCTATTCTTCTTTAGTACGAATAGTACCAGATATCCTGCTAATAACTATAATAGTCTAATATATCCTTTTTATAGGGTTTTTTTTAGATAAACTCCTTAAGCGCTCTTAACTCTTCTTTCGTTAGCTTATTTCTAGTTCTAATCCTATTTTATAGTCCTATACTATATACTTTAACAGATTTTTACTTTCTAGGCTCTATAGCTTTTTACTATACTTATAGTATTTCTTTAGTATATAAAATAACCCTTTCTTAGTTTCCTTATATATTGCTCTAATCTAGTACTTTACTAACTTAGTTACTATATACCTCTTATATTATTAAGTATCTTTAATATTAATCTAAGCTAGAACCTAATTAATCTTTAAATTATATTTTTATAACCAAGGTATACCTGAGACTACCTTATTCTATCCTAATAGTAGGATATTAAAAGACATCTTAATCTATCTCCCTTTAATGGTTATCTAAATAGGTCCTATTTTAAAATTAATAATACCTTCTCTATAAGCTATTAGATTTTCTAAAATTATAACTAATAGGTAAGGGTGCTCCTTTTATCTATAAGGTAGTCCTATTTGCCTAACTACTATTAGTAAGATATAGTTCCTTATTACTCTACTATCTATTAATACTTTAAACTATTAATCTCACTAATTAACTTATAAATTTAGGTGTTATCCTTAAATTCCTTTAAGGGTCTAAGGGAGTACTACTGGCTCCCTTTAGTTCTATAGGCCTTTCCTTTTCCTAACTATTAGCTACTTAATCCTATTATACATAGCTTACTCTTTAACTAATACCTAATTCGCTTTTTATTCTTAATATACTATAGATAAATATTTTCTAGGTATTTCTACTACTATTATTTATCTAAGCATTCTTCCGTAAGAAATCCTTTTAGTTAAAGTATTAAGTTTCCTAACCCCTAAACTTCTACTAAATGCTATTTATATATATACTTAGTATTTTTATACTATTACTTATTTAGCGCTTAATATATCCTTATAGGGTACTTCTAATTCTTTTTTTTTTTAGATTTATATATATAATCTATACCAATATATAATACGCTAGGTACTGTAGGTTAACTCTTAGCTTATTTTTACTTATAAGTTTAAACCTCTATCTAGTTAATCTAAACGCTAGTCTTTTATTTATAGGTACTATAATTTACCTTTTACTTCTTTAGTCCTCTAATCTTTTTTTTAGATTTCTTAACATTATAATTAATACTCCTTTAATATAACTTATACGTTTCTCTATAATTGCTTAGTTTTAAATAACTTTTTTATCTAGCTATATATAAAAACCTTCCTCCTTATTATTATATTACTACCTATATTATAAGCGTATATAATCTATCTATAAGGAAATATCTCACTATTGCTGCATTATTATAACCTTTAGTATGCCGTTCTTTAAATCTAGTTAAAATTCCTAAATCTTCTTCTTACTCCAGATTTTTATGCCATTTTACTCTTAGCGTGCTTACTTTAAGCCTATTAGTAATCTTTATATAGGTACTTTAACCCTTAGTCTACCTAGTATTCTTAACCCTTAGTAACCTTTTTATTCTTACTATACTTTAATTTTTTTTCTAGATTTTTTTTAGTCTTTTCCTAGTTTACGTTTAACTATAGGATCCTTTAGATCTATAAACTTTATAATTCTAGTATTAATTATCCAACTCTAAGGTTAAATACTTTATTTACTTATTATAGGCATTCTGATTTATTTTTTAAAATCTTAATCCCTAGGGATTCCTAGTCCTAAGCTAGCTTCTTTCTTAAGCTATACTCCTACCTTAGTTTAACTAGGCTTTAATAGTATCCTTATCTTATTTTAAGAGTCTTAAATCTTACTTATCTTACTTTAAGAGTTTTGCGCTATATTTCCTGCTCTAATTTATCCTCGTAGATAGCTAGATTATATTTTTATCCGTTTATTAGAGTCTTAAATCTTACTTATCTCTTTTTAAGAGTTTTATACCTTTAGCTCTTTGCCTTTATTAAGTACTAAAGTAGCTTATTAGCTTACTTCTCTTATATCTTATAAAGTAATAAATATTGTATTTAGCGGAGTCTTAATACCCGTTATTAATCTTTCCTTTATAGTGGATTTAACCTTTACTTTTATTATAATATCTCTAAGGTTTCTAGACTCCTTATAAGCTGCCTTTATTACCTTATTATTACTAAATGTTTTACCTATATTAAATTCATCGTCCTTAATATCTAATCTGTAAGATAGCTTATTAGTTCCTCTAAACTCTATTAATTTTAGCTCCTATAGCTAATAGCTTACGCTATACTTAGTGTCCTTATAAACTTAGTATACGTTATTATAATAAAACGCAAAACTTTTAATTAAATATTCTTTTATTCCATATAGTATACTACTATCCCTCTATATATATATGTTATCTACTAATCTAGTTCCCTTTACTATATAGTTACTCTAACTACTCTTATAGGCTTTAGCAAAATAACCCTATTTCTAATAATTTATATAAGCTCTTTCTTTAAACTATTTTTTCTGTTATAGAGTCTGCCTAAACGTCTTCTGCTACTATGATCCCTAGTTTAGCCTCTGCTCCTTAGATCTATAATTACTTAATCTTTATCCCTTAGGTTTCTATAGTCTTTTTATCCATCTCTTATAGGCTTCTTTAGTACCGCTTAAGTCTATTAGCTCCGTATAACGAAGCCTTATAGGAAATACTATAATAGACTTGTCAATAGGCTAGGTATATAGGTATAGATTAAGTTAATAACGTAAATATAACTAGTGGAGTAGGTTGCCTAATAGATTAACTCTAATTATATTCTGAGATTTACTATAAAGAAGAGAAACTATCTATAGAGACCGTACGTCCTTAAATATATAACTCCTCCCTATAGTAAAGGTTAAGTATATTAGTACGTTAGTACGTTTAGTATATTGCGTTCCTAACGTTCTTATATTCCTACGTTCTGAACTTATAACGTAACTAGCTACGTAACTCGGCTACCCTTTATCCTATAGCTTAATCGGTTCTAGCGCCTCCCGTACTATTTTAACTAATTTATTTATATCTATTTTTAGTGGTTATACTATTACCAATATAAGGTCCGTAATACTATCCCCCTCCTCTTTATCTTTGTCCTTAAAGATATCCCTTATCTCTAAATCGTCTATTAAAGGTATAGTATTCCTATCTTTAATTTAATAACCTTTATTATTCCTAATACCTCCTATTAAATCTTCTACGTCTAATCGTTATAACCGGCCAGTAACGTTTATTCTATTGCTTAGTAAAGTTATACCATCCTATTCTTATTATGCTAAGAAGAAGTTAGTATATATTACAATCGCGTCTCTATCTAGTCGCTAATCTTCTACCTATATTAAGTGTACGCGAGCGAATATACAATTGTCCTATAATATTTAATCTATCTTTAACGCTAAATATACACGTCTTATTATTCTTTAAAGTCTTTTACTTTCGTATTTAATTTGCCTTAGGGTTTTAGGTTTAATCTAAAGCTGCCTATCTTAAGGGTAAGCTTGCCTTAGCCCTAAATAAATTATAACATTTTTATGCCGCTAATTAGGAAGTTATAGTAGCCTAGTAAAAGGCTCTTAAAGCTTATATAGCTATATCTACTTATATACTTCGTCTTAAAAAAGTTTATAAAAAGGTATGCTTAAAGAAGTGGAAAGTTGTTAAGTAAGGTCTTTATAAATTAGAAGCTAAGAAGGCTAAAAAGGATTCTAATTAAGAAGCGGCGGAAACAGCTTATATACTAGTAGTAGATCCTTTAGATAATTTAGCTCGCCTATTACCCTTAACTAATCCCTTTATCTTTAGCTTCTTTTTAATATTACCTAACCTATTTTCTTTTAATACTCCCGTACCTTTCCCATAGCGTTTTTTAAGTTTTATAATAGCTTCTAGGTAGTTTTATTATAGTATATCTACTTAACCTTATACCATATTTTATTATTAATATCCTTATAACTTATAATCTTTAAAACTTACTATTTATCTTCCTCTTATCCTCTATACGTGTCTACTTTATAAATTAGTAGCTTAATATTCCCGTATACTAGCTCTAGTATTACAATATACTATATAGGGTAGATCTTTATTTTAGCTAGTAGGTTTAACTTAAATATAACTAGTAAAATCTTCTATATAATTTTAAAAGGTCCTAGTTTAACGTAGTTTAATTTCTTGCTTAGTCGTTAACTCTTAAAATTTTTATATAGTAGCTATACTTTATCCCCCTCTTTAAGATCTGGTCCCTTAGATCTCTTAGCGTTATAGTACCTTTTTATTCTTTCTTATACCTTTTTTATTAATTCTATAAGGTTTATATAAAGATTTATTACTATCTTTATCCTTTCTTTAGCTATGCTACTTATTTTCTTTATTTGCTGTAGTAATAACGATATTCTTAGCTTATATTTATAATTTGCCTTAAATAGTAATATGCCTATTTCTTTTTATAGTATTATATTATATATAAACTATATAATTAATATAATGTCTTAGATACTATTCTAGTGTCTAATTTAATCTTTCTATTTATTTATCTGTCTATAGATAATATATAGTAAAAGTTACTACTCTAACTTTTTGTTCCGCTAAGAATACCTTTTAAAATACTACTATAAATCTTAGATCTCTATCCAATATAATCTTAATTAGTGCTCTATATCTTGCGAACACTTCTTTAATATAAATTTTAACAATATCTTTTACTAAGATTTCTTCTATATATGCTATAAAGTAGCCCTATTTAGTTAACTTGTTTACTATTATAGAGATTATATTATACTTCTATCTAGTAATAAAATCTTTTAACTTTAGTAACTTAATAATAAAGTCCTATAATATAACCTCCTATAGTCTCTCTAGTATTTTAATAGGTTATAGCCCTCTATATGGCTTATACCTCGTTAGTTTATTTTATTAGCAATTTAAATACTCTTTTATTACTTTTCCTACTATACCCTAGATTCCGTTAATAATATATTTCTCCTAAAGTCTTAATACTAAGCCTATTACTCCATTATGTCCTTAAGTTATTCCTTTATAGAAATCTTCTATAAAATGCTTTGCTATACTTCTTAGGATATACTTTACTTTTTAGTTTATATATATATCTACCTATAGATCTTCTAGCTATACTTCTAAAATTCTTTATACTTAAAAGCTTTCTAGTATCTTATAGACTTTTTTTAGTTTATCTATCTCTTTAATAGCTGCTAGTTTAGGGTAGTTATATCTAATTAACCTATCCTTGCCCTTGCATAGCATTACCCCTAATGGTTTTTTATTATTCTATAGTTTAGCGTTTTTACTTAATACGTCTACTCTTGTATTTTTAGTACCTTTAGTATACTAAATCTTAAAATAGTATTCTATAAGCGTTTCTGCCTATCTAACTTATCTTTAACTTAGTTTTTTTGTTATTAAGAACCCTGTTAGGTTTTTATAATCCATCTTAACTATAAATAGTTTCTCTATACCTTACAAAAATGCTCTCTATTCCTTTAATACTATAACTATACCTAATAACTCCTTATTATAGATGTTATAGTTTAATTCTAGTAGTGTTATCTTCTAACTATAGTATACTATTAGGTGCTATGTATTCTAGTACTTTTATAGTAAATATACTCCTAGTACAAAGTCTAATATATCTATTTTAACTAGTATTTCTAGTTCTAGTTAGTAGATCTTAAGAATTAGCTCCTAGGTAAACAATTCCTTAAGTTTTTTAAATAACTTTTTTTACTTATCTCCCTTTACCTATAGTTCCTCCTTCTTTATAAGCCTAGTAAATGGTTTAATATTTTTTTAACTACTATACTATAAACCTTCTATAGTAGTTATAAACCCCTAGAAATAACCTTAACTGTATTATATTCTCTAGTTCTTACTAGCTTACTATAGCTTTAATCTTCTTTAGGTCTATACTAATATAACCTAGTTTAATAATAAATCTAATAAAGTCTATCTTCCTTATAAAGAACTCGCACTTTTTAATTACTACTAGTATCTATTCTTTTTATAGTCTCCTTAAGACCTATTTAATATATTCTTTATATTCTTCCTTAGTTATTAAGTAAATAATAATATTGTTAAGGTATGCTATAATAAACTTATTAAGGTGTTCTTCTAATACACTATTAATTTGCTTTTAAAATATCGCTAGTATATTTATAAGTCTAAATTATATAACTAATGGTTTATATAGCCCTCCTCTTAATCTAAATACTGCCTTTTATTTATCGCCTTCCTTAATTCTAATCTAATAATATACCTATCTTAGATTGATCTTTATAAAGATTTACGCGTTACCTATTCTATCTTAAATTTCGCTAATTAAGGGTAAAGGATACCTCTCCTTTTAAGTAATGCTATTTAACTATTTATAGTTAATATATAACCTAAGTTTTCCATTCTTCTTTGGTATAAATAGTATTAAATAACCTACTACTAACTATAATAGTCTAATATATCCCTTTTATAAGTTCTCTTAAATAAACTCTTTAAGTGCTCTTAACTCCTTTTAAGTAAGCTTATAGGTTAAAAAGAACCTTAGATTTATTCCTGGTTCTAACTCTATTCTATAGTCCTATACTATATAATCTGCCAGCTTTTCACTTTCTAGGCTTTATAGCTTCTTACTATACTTATAGTATTTCTTTAGTACGTATAATAACCCTTTCTCAGTTTCTTTATATATCGCTTTAACTTAGTACTATACTAACTTAGTCTATTATCGCATCTTATATTATTAAGTATCCCTAATATTAACCTAACCTATAATCTAATTAATCTTTAAATTATATTCCTATAACTAAGGTATTTTTAGTACTACCTTATCTTTTCCTAATAGTAGGATATCGAATAACATCGTAATTTATCTCCCTTTAATAGTTATCTAAACTAGTCCTATTTTAAGGTTAATAATACCTCCTTTATAGGCTATTAGATCTTCTAAAATTGTAACTAATAGGTAAAGTTACTCCTTCTATCTATAAGGTAATCCCATTCTTTTTACTATCTATTAGTACTTTAAACTGCTAATCTTACTATTTAACTTGTAAATTTAGGTATTGTCCTTAAATTCCTTTAAGGGTCTAAGGCTTTACTACTAGCCCCCTCTTATCCTATAGGCCTTTACTTTTCCTAACTATTAGCTACTAAATCCTAGTTATACTTAGTCCGCTTTTAGCTAATACTTAGTTTACTTTTTATCCTCTATATATTATAAACATATATTTTCTAGGCAATCCCACTACTATTATCTATTTAAGCATTCTTCTATAAGGAATCTTTCTGGTTAAAGTATTAAGTCTTCTAACTTTTAAACTTTTATTAGATGCTATCTGTATATATATTTAGTATTCTTATATTATTACTCTTCTAGCGCCTAATATATTCTTATAGGGTACCTCCGACCCCCCCCCTTTTAGATTTTTATATATTTCGTATATATTATCTATATATACAATCTATACTAATATATAATACGCTGCGTGCTTTAGGTTATCTCTAAACTTATCTTTATCCTTAAGTTTAAACCTCTATCTTATTAATCTAAACGTTATAACTTTATTTATAGGTACTAAAATACATCTCTTACTTCTCTAATCCTCTAATTATTTCTTTAGATCCTTTAATATTATAATTAAGGCTCCTTTAATGTAACTTATAGCCTTTTCTATAATTAGCTAATTCTAGACTACTTTCTCGTCTAGCTATATATAGAAATCTTCCTACTTATTATTATACCGTTGCCTATACTACTTTTAGTATAGTTCCCTAAGTGTATATAGTCTGTCTATAAGGAAGTATCTTCTTATTACTATATTATAATATCCTTTAGTATATTATTTCTTAAATCTAGTTAGAATTTCTATATCTTTTTCTTCTTCCAGTTTAGTAAGCCATTTTGCTCTTAGTGTGCCTATCTTTAGCCTATTAATAACTCTTTATATAGGTATTCTATTCCTTAAATAATCTGTTACTTTTAGTATCTCTTTTTACTATATAAAGATTCGATCTTTAAATTCTTTATTACTTTCGCCCTACTTATATCTTATAATTAGGTTCTTAAAATTATCTTATATCTTAATAATAGTATCTTACTACTATATTCTACTTACAATCTTCTTAACCGTCTTATATTATACTTAGGAATTCTAATTTTATAAGATTTATTATCCTACCTCTTTTTTAAGCTTTACTTTAGCCTTAGTCTAACTAGGCTGCTTAGGTATTCTTATCTTATCTTAAGAGTCTTAAATCTTACTTATCTTATCTTAAGAGTTTTGTACTATAAGAAACTCTTATCCCAAGCTTATTTATATATCTTTAAACTAAGCCACTGCTTTACTTTATTAGTTACTATCTATTATAGATCCATTAGGATTTTTTTTGGGCGCGTTATTGCAAACGAAAATCGGGGTCTGCAAAACCTGCGTAAGTCGCAATTTTGGCGATTTGCGGCGATTTGCAGCAATTTGCTATAAACATATAGGCTACCTATACACGCGCCTGCCCAATCTATATATTTATAGCAAATTGCCAAAATTGTAACTTACGCAGGTTTTATAGACCCCGATTTTCGCTTATAATAACGTGCCTAAAAAAATCCTAATATAGAGGCTTTGCATAAGGCTCTATACAAAGCTCTATATAAGGCTTTATATAAAGCTCTACACGAAGCTCTGCATAAAGCTCTATATAAAGCTCTATACAAAGCTCTACATAAAGCTCTACACAAAGCTCTACATAAAGCTCTATATAAAGCTCTGCACGAAGCTCTATATAAAGCTCTATATAAAGCTCTACACAAAGCTCTATATAAAGCTCTATACAAAGCTCTGTATAAAGCTCTACACGAAGCTCTATACGAAGCTCTATATAAAGCTTTACATAAAGCTTTATATAAGGCTCTATATAAGACTCTATATAAAGCTTTACGTATAAAGGCTCTATATAAGGCTCTATACGAAGCTCTATACAAAGCTTTATACGAGGCTCCATAAGACTCTATACGAAGCTTTATATATAGAGGCTCTATACGAGGCTCTGTATAAAGCTCTATACAAAGCTCTATATAAAGCTCTGTATAAAGCTCTATACGAAGCTTTACACGAAGCTCTATACAAAGCTTTATAAAAAGCCCTATACAAAGCTCTATATAAAGCTCTATACGAAGCTCTATACAAAGCTCTATATAAAGCTCTATACGAAGCTCTGTACGAAGCTCTACACAAAACTCTATATAAAGCTCTGCATAATACTCTATATAAAGCTCTGCATATAGAGGCTTTATATAAAGCTCTATACAAAGCTTTATACAAAGCTTTGTATAAGACTCTATATAAGGCTCTACACAAAGCTCTATATATAGAAGCTCTGCATAAAGCTCTATATAAAGCTCTATATAAAGCTCTATACAAAGCTCTATATAAAGCTTTATATAAGGCTTTATACAAGGCTCTATATAAAGCTTTATATATAGAGGCTTTATATAAGGCTCTATACAAAGCTCTATATAAAGCTCTATATAAGGCTCTACGTAAAGCTCTATATAAAGCTCTACGCGAAGCTCTATATATAAAGGCTCTATATAAAGCTCTACACAAAGCCTTTATATATACGCGCGACACACTACTATTAGGTCCCCGCTATATTTTTAATAGCCTTAATATATACCTCTGCTAAGTATACCCCTTATATATACCTAGGTAGCCACCTTATTTTTTACCCTTCTTTATATCCTACCTAGGAAGACACCAGAACAATAGCTAGTAGATAACCGTTACTAGAGCTAGACAACTATCGCTAGAGCTAGATAACCGTCACTAGAGCTAGATAACCATTAGAGCTAAACAACTGTCATTAGAGCTAGACAACCGTTATTAGAGCTAGACAACCGTCGTTAAAGCTAGACAACTATTGCTAAAGCTAGATAACTATTACTAGAGCTAGACAACTATTAAAGCCAGACAACCGTTAAAGCTAGACAACTATTATTAGAGCTAGGCGACTGTCGCCAGAGCTAGATAACCATCGCTAAAGCTAGATAACCGTTAGAGCTAAACAACCGTCGTTATCGCTATATGACCGTCGCTAGAGCCACATAATAACCGTTTAAATAACTAGCTAGAGAACACAATAAACGATTTAATTAATCGATTAAATTAAGGTAACATAGATAGGTAGGCATAGATAGGTAGGTATAAACAGGTAGGCATAAACAGGTAGGTATAGATAGGTAGGTATAGACGGACGGATAGATAGGTAGGTAGGTAAGTAAGTAGGTAGATAGGTAGGTAGGCAGGTAGGTAGGCAGGTAAGTAAGTAGATAGATAATTTAAAGCCTCTATAAGAGGCTTCCTCCTTAACGCCTAAAGTAGATAGCTCTATATTTTATATAGTTATAATATAAATATATTTAAAAGTATCTTATAGAAATCTATAGGAATATATAATAATTTAATTATTATATAATATAATTATTATTTATATAGTTACAATTTGTATAGTTTTTACAATTTATACAGTTTGCGCGCTATTTATTTATAAGGTAACGTTTTACTATAATTTATTTATAGGGGTAGCATTTTGCCGCAATTTGCTATTAGGTGCTGCGATTTTATTATAAAACGTGCGTTTTGCGTAAATTGCTATCAACTATATCCACCTACCACAACAACAAGCCCTAAAAAAAACTTCCTAATATCCTTAAGCATATCTTATCCTGTTTTAGGAATCTTAATTATCTCTTATCTCGTCTTAAGAATCTTAAGCCTATAGCTTTTTGCCTTTATTAAGTGCCGAAATAGTTTATTATTCTATTTCTCTTACGTTTTATAAAGCAATAGATATTATATTTAGTAGCGTCTTAATACCTACTAATATTCCCTATTCTGTAGTAGAATTATCCTCTACCTTATTTATATATCCGAGCTTTATATACTCCTAATTAGTCGCCTTTTCTTTCTTATAATTGCTATTAATAATCTAATTATTTTAATCCTTTAAATCTATCGCTTATTAATAAAACTAGCGTGCTAAAATTCTTTCTACTAACTTTTAGCCAACTATAGCGTATAAGTCCTTATATAGTTTATAGAGTTAATTTTAGTCTTTATCTAACTCTCTTATACCCTAGAGTTTTTTTTAACTTAGTCTCTTATAGCTAATAACTTACGCCATACTTAGCGTCCTTATTAACTTAGTATATGTTATTATAATAAAACATAAAGCTATTAATTAAACACTCCTTAGTTCCTTATAGTATACTATCGTCCCTCTATATATATATGTCTTCTATTAGTCTAGTTCCCTTTACCATATAGTAACTCTAACCATCTTTATAATTTTTAGCAAAATAACCCTATTTTCCGCAATTTATATAAGCTCCTTTTTTATACTACTTCTCTTACTATAGAGTCCGCCTAAACGTCTTCTACTAATAAGATCCCTAGTTTAGCCTCTATTCTTTAAACCTTTAATTACTTAATCCTTATCCTTTAGGTTTCTATAATTTCTTATTTTAGTTTTCTTTAATACTACTTAAGTCTATTAGCTCTGCGCTATACTATAGTTTTAGTACTCGCTATAGCGTTTAATTCGCCTATACTGGTTTACCTATACTTTTATTTCCTCTTTTAGTTTTATAGAGTTAGTTATTAACCTTAATTGCTTACCTAATTAGTATCTATAGGTATTATTATAACTTATACTTTTGACTTTAGTCCTTATTAATATTATACTATTAGCGCTTATTAGTTCTATTTAGTCTGTATTATATAGGTCTAAAATTATATTATATACTCTATTACTAATCCTCACTATACCGTTACTTAAAGTTTTCTCTCTACTATAGAGGTTACTTCTAGATCTCCGTATATCTGTAACGGCGCTATCGCACATTACCTGCCAAATTCTGCCATATTCTGCCGACCCGCAATTAGCCCGCCTAAAGCTAGCGCCTTGGCGGCTTACCCTACATATTTGTTTACATCGGTCCTAGCGACCCCTTTTCCTTCTCTTTAGCTTAGTATCTTCGTAATACAGCATTCGTTTAAGCTTCGGTTTAGAGGCATTTATTCAAGCCGTGATATTATACTAAGCTCTCCCTACCTTGCCTGGGAAGGCCTTAATAATATCCCACCCTAAAGAAACTTCGTCTGTAATGACGTATTAACGCGCTATACTTAGACACCAAAACAACTCTACATTGCCTGGGAAGGCCTAGATAATATCCTACCTTATAAGCCAGACAGAACTAGACCTATACCCCCGGAATTGAAACCAAAGCGTATAATACTGACGAACCTTAGGAAGCCAACGATGGCACCTAAAGTAAGCTCATCTAAGAGAGCTGCCTCTACCCAAGAGGAACCTAAGATCCAATTGGGATTAGAAATTGAAGATAATAATAACGTTATAGATATACGCGAGCAGATTCGTGCCCTCGCAACCAGCCAGGAAGCCGATTGTCTTAAAGCGAGAAATACACAAGAGACCCTACAAGAGATCCTAGAAAGCCTTACGGCCCTACAAAATAGCCCGGCTTCCCCTTCTTAAAGCCCTAGCTGACCTATTTACTCCACTAAATATAATATACCAGGGAGTACGGATATAATAACGAAGTAATTAAAGTCCGTTAAGCTCCCTAACCCCCTACCACTATCTAATAGGATAAACCCTACCTTTAAGAATTAGAGGATTTAAGTACAAGGAAAGCTCCGCGTTAACTATAACTATTTCCTTTCCAAAGAAGCCAAAATACTCTACCTCTTTAGTTAAACCACTAGGGACGCCTAACGGCACCTTTAAGCCAAGTTTAAGGACGACTCCCCTATCTAATTTATATCCGTTAATAAGATAATACGGCACCTAATAGCTATTTATATTAACCCAAACAAAGTACGGGATGCCCGTTATAACTATAATCGCCTAATAATAAAACTAAACCAACCCTTTGCCAAATTCTAAACTTAATTTCTACACCTTATAGGAGAAGGCTAGGTCCCCCTTAAAAACTACTAATTAGACCTATACAATAAGCTAACAATCCAGCTACAAGAAAAGATTACTATAACCTTAAATAACCTACTAACCCACGAAAGACTCGCAGCTTATTACCTGTTATTAGACTTAGAACTAAAGCAGATTAACGCCCGCCCTAATTAGCAAAAGTGACTCCGTAATAATTAGAACTCGCTAGCTATACCTATAGAAGCTAGAGCAGAAAGATAAGTTATAACTGCTCTTTTACTAAAGGCGGTTATAACTATATACTAGCGAGCCTCGCCCGACCAGTTACGTACCACGCCATTAACTAGTATTCGCCGTAATACTCCAATTAACCCTACCTCGGCTATATACTTTAACTGCGATAAGTAGGGTTACTTTGCCTCATCCTGCCCGGAGCTAAAGGATATAGGCGATATTAAGGAGATAGAGGAAGGAGAAATGTTAGATAAGTTAGGAAAAGAGGAACTCTAGGGAAAGACTCCCCCCTAGGGTACCCTATTAATCTTAAAGAGATTAATCTTAATTAGTTAATGGGTGGAAAGCATTTTACGTTTCTATATATAGTATCTTAAAATGGATATAGAGTTAATATAACCGCCCTTATTAACACTGGAGCAAATGGCTTCGCCTTTATAAATACTGCCTATATAAATAATGTTACCAAGTTTCTAAATATAGAAGCCATCTAACTAGAGAAGCCTATCCAGGTAAAAGGCTATAACGGCTAAGCTGGTCGGCCTGTTACCTATATCTTAAAGTTGCATATTGCTCTTAACAGACGACGCTAATATAGCATCCCCTTTTGCATCCTAGACCTAGGGTCTTATAATATAATCCTTAGACGAAAATAGATGTCCTATTTTAATATTTAGTTAAATATGCAATAAAGACGGTTTATCTAGCCGGAGGATAGACCGAGGTTGCCCTCCTTTATTAAGGAGATCCGAACTAACCGTAGGATACTAGCCGCAAGGGCTAACCCTACCTACCAATAGGATGTCCGGGCCCATAACCTAGCCTTTACCTAAGAAGACGCCCACTACAAAGCTAGAAAGAACTCTATACTAATAAAGATACTCTCCCGAAGCGCTATATTTAAAAAGAACTCTACGTACGGAAGCGGGACAGATAGTGACGTAGATGACGTCTAAATCGCACGGATCTAACCGGTATAGAAAAGAACGTATTAATAGGATATAAGGGATAACCTTTAAAAGATATAATAGGAGCTAAAAGGGGTAATAATAACGCCAGTACCCCGGAAGTCCCTAAAGTTATATACGCCCCTATTATTAGGCAACCCCCCTACTGTAGATATCGCTGTAATTAGCGCTATAGCGTTCCACTTTAATATATACCGGAAGGACAATAAGGTCTTTACAACAAGCCTATATAAAATTAACCGAATTATTAATAATAGAGAGGAAAGGCTAGCTAAGGAAACCAACGAGGAACTAGTTAAACGCCTTCTTCCTACTATTTATATAAACTATAAGGATGCATTCTTAAAGGCGGTCTTAAATAAGTTACCCCCCTACCGGACGTACGATTATAAGATTTAATTAAAAGCCAATAACTTACTAGGCTATAGCCCCCTCTACCATTAATTGACGGATAAGCTAAAAGTAATAAAGTAGTACTTAATTAATAACTTAGATAAAGGGTTTATCGAGCTAAGTTAAGCCCCTTTTACTTCCCCTATCCTGTTTGTAAAAAAGCCTAATAGAGGCCTTTGTTTTTATATTGACTATTAAAAGCTAAACGCTATTACTTAAAAGGACCGGTATTCTATTCCTTTAATTAACGAGACCCTTATACGTCTAAGCCAGGCAAAGATCTTTACCAAACTTAATATCCGCTAAGCTTTCTACCAAATTAGGATAGACCCTGTATCTGAAGATTTAACAACGTTCTGTACCTGTTATAGTTCCTATAAATATAAAGTTCTTCCTTTTAGACTAATAAACGGACCGGTTACGTACCAAAGGTATATAAATAATGTTCTTTTTAATTATCTTAATAAATTCTGCACGGCATACCTAGACAACATTCTTATATACTTGGACGACGAACTTGAGCATTAAGTTTATATTAAGAAGGTCCTAGAGAGACTACGGAACGTAGGCTTATAAGTTAATATTAAGAAATGCGAGTTTAGGGTAAAACGTACGAAATACCTTAGGTTTATCGTAACTATGGAAGGAATTAAGGTTAACCCTAAAAAGGTAGAGGCAATCCGTAATTGGAAGCCCCCTTATATAGTAAAAGGAATCTAGTCCTTCCTTAGCTTCTGCAACTTCTACTGCCGGTTTATCTATAACTACGGAATTGCGGTAAAACCTCTTATATAACTAACTAGGAAGGACACGCCTTTTATCTTTAATAATAGCTATATAGAAGCCTTCAAAGAGATAAAGGATCGGCTCATCTCTTTTTTAATCCTTTGTCACTATAACCTGGACCTTAAATTAATGCTAGAAACGGACGCCTCTAATAGGGTTATAGCGGGAATCCTATTACAGTTATATCCAGACAGCGAATAGTACCCTATAGCTTTTTTCTTAAAGACAATAGACCCGGCTAAGTGTAACTATAAAGTATATAACAAAGAAATGCTAGCTATTATTTAATTACTCTCCTAATAACGCGCAGAGCTTAAAGGTATAAACTCCCGGATTAAGATATATATAGATTACAAAGCCCTAGAGTACTTTATAACTATAAAGTAGCTTACTAAACAATAGGCCTAGTGGGCCAAAATACTCTCCCAATTCTTCTTTATAATTATGTATTATTCTAATAAGCAAAACTCTAAGGCTATTACCTTTACCTAAAGAGAATAAGATATAGGACCCTAGGATAAGCTAAAGACCTAATATCGGACACGCACCCTCCTCTATCTAAAACAGCTCGACCCGCAAATCCTTAAGGAGCTAGACTCCCAGCAAAACGAGCTAGCACTAATAAAGAAGTCCTTAGATAAGCTAATAGGGCTAATTAACTGCCTCCTAACTATAAACCGTATGGCTAACGCCCTAAGGGCCCTCCGCGAATAAGCCGTAAAAGGAGACCCCGATTTTAAGACGGAGGAAGGATTGCTCCTATACTAGGAGCGGCTTATAGTCCCTAACGTTAACAATCTACGGACTAAACTAATCCGTGAAGCTTATTACTAAGTTTCTACAGCATACTCTAGTAAGAACAAGACCCGTAAAATCATTAACTACTACTACTACTAGCCGAGAATAGTTGCGGATATTAATTAATATATACGGAACTGCGAAGACTGCTAGAGAGCTACAATCCCATAGGATAAGATCCTAGGACTACTTAAGCCACTCTTAATACCAGAGCGCCCTTAGTAGTATATCTCTATAGACTTCTATAAACTACCTAGGGACCGTAACGGATATAATATAGTCATAGTTATAGTCGACCACTTTAGTAAACGCCCGTTCTTAATTCCCTGTCATAAGAACATTGATGCTAAAGAGGCAGCCTAGCTATATATCCATTACGTTTACCGAATCTATAAACCACTAGATACTATTATATCTAATTATAGGCCATAGTTTATATCGGCCTTTTAAAATAAGTTTACCTGGATCCTAGGCATTAAGCTAAAGCTTTCTACGGCTTATTACCCCCAGATAGACAGTTAGACAGAGATTGTAAATCAGTACCTAGACTAGAGGCTTAGGCCTTTTATTAACTATTTCCAAAACAACTAGTCTAAACTACTACCCTTAATAGACTACGCGTAAGCAACCTTACCCTATAACTCTATAGGGTTTACCCCAATTCAGCTAGAAATGGGATACTTACCCCATATAAGCTTTAACTGGAAAAGGCTAGAAGAACCCCAGACTATATAAAAGAAGCTATTCTATACTAAGGCCCAATAGTACGCTAAATAATTGGAGGAGGCCTAGACGGTAGCCCATAAGAACCTAGAAAAAGCTTAAAGGTCAATAGAACAGTAGGCGAACAAACACCGTCAAGAGCCCGATTTTACCCCTAGCAATATAGTCTAGGTTATAATAAGAAATTAAAAGACTAAACAACCTAGCCGTAAGCTAGACTACTAGATAGCAGGACTATATAAGGTTCTTAAAAAGATAGGCAACTTATACAAGATAAAGCTCCCAGATTTAATTAGGGTTCACCCTATCTTCTCGCCGGATAAGTTACGGAAAGCTATAAACGACCTATTACCTAGACAAAAGAATAAGCCTCCCCTACCAGTTTAAGTAAACGGTGACAGCGAATAGGAGGTTAACGAAATACTGGCCTATAAGATAGTATGGGGAATGCTAAAATACCGTGTCTAATAGAAGGGCTACAATCCTGACCTAACCTAGTACCCTGCGTGGAACTTTATAGGCTGCCCCTAAAAGCTTAAAGAATTCCATAACTAATACCCTAATGCGCCTGGACCTCTAAAGTACCTAGACGAATAGATAGAATGCTAGTATAATAAAGATAATAAGTTACTGGAAGAATATAGGGACAAAAACGCCCCAAAGCCCTAATACAGCTGTCTGCCAAATTCTGCCATATTCTGCCGTTTTCTACTAGTACCGTAAAATATTAAATATCTAGGAACTTCGACCGCCGGTTAAAGTTATCTAATTAGTTAGATCCGTGCTAAGACTTTTAGCAGCTACTCTTTCTAGCCTAGTGCTTCCACTTAGCCTACAATTACCCTTTATACTTAGTCTGGACGTATTTATGTCCCCTTTATCTCCTTATCTTATATTTTATAATCCTACGTTTATAAAATATAAGATAAGGAGATAAAGGGGACATAAATACGTCTATAAGCCTAGTACTACCCTATTTCTAACTAAGCCTAAAGGTAGGCTTTCTTTAAAGAGGGGGGTGATATAATGGCGCTATCGCACGTTACCTGCCAAATTCTACTATATTCTGCCGACCCGCAATTGGCCCGCCCAAAGCTAGCACCTTGGCGGCTCACCCTATATATTTGTTTATATCGGTCCTAGCGACCCCTTTTCCTTCTTTTTAGCTTAGTATCTTTGTAATACAGCATTTGTTCAAGCTTCGGTTCAGAGGCATTTATTTAAGCCATAACAATATCTATATAAGTCTACTTTTTTTTTATCCATTATATTATACTACGTATAATACTACGCATGCAGCCTTAGGCTATGGCGCTATAGTTCTATATATATAAATCCTTTTTAGGCAGCTTAATATATACTAGTAGCTATATCCTAGTAGTTTATAAACCCCTAAATTAGAAGTTTATAGTTTCCTAATAAAATACTAAGATACTACAACTACTAGGGAATGAGAAAATAGTAAGAAAAACTATAAGAAATCCTAACCCCTGTCCTTATCCTTTTGCTCTCTAATATCGTTTTAAGAGCCTAGTAGGAGTTGCCTCCTTCTAGAATCATATCTATTTTATTCTTCCATAGAATCTTCTTCGCGTACTAGTTTAGCAGCTTTAAGAGTCTCGCAGTCTTTACTACTAGTAAAGTGTTTTTCTTTACAATTAATATAAAGAGGGGTAGTATGCTAGCAAGGCTTGCCTATTATTATACAGGTAGAACAGGAATAGTCTTTAGATAAATATACAGCTACACAGTATCTATAGGCCCTAGTAGAGCACCTATCTCCTATATGGCCAAATTTTTGGCAGCTCGTACACTGCGTAGTAGGAGAGACTTTGAGGTATTTTACTACCTTAGTAGCTGTACCTGCAATTGATATCTCTTTTTACTTAAGGATTTCTTATCTTTTTTCTTTGTTCTCTATAGTAAAAACTATAGAGCTAAATCTGGTCTATAGATTATATCTTTTTTCACTAGATAAGATCTATCTAGGTAGTCCTTGTATCCTTATAGGATTAAAGGTCTCGATTTCTTCCTTTAGGAGCTTAAAGCCTCCTTCTCTTAGGAAAGGTAGGGTAGGAACCCCATAGGCTATAATTTAAACCTATAGTTCTAGTTTTTATTTTATTTAAAAGGTAAAGCAGTTATACCAGATCTCCTTATATTTAACTAAGAAATCTATATTATACTCTTCTGTAATTATAAGGAGAATATTTTGTTTTCCTTTTGTTCTAGCTATAGATGCTAAAACTGGCTTTTTTACTTACAATTTTGATGCAAATAGTTAATTGACTTTATTTCGTATAGAGAAGGTATTTAGGGGTTAGTCCTTTTTGTCTGTAATTAGGACTAGCTTCCTTTTTTATAGCTGCTTTTTCTTACTTCTAGTAGAAGTAGAAGGGGTAGGAGAAGGTAGTAATAAGGAAGGTAGTGAGGATAAAGAAAGGAGGTCCTTCTTTAGCCTCTTTACGTAGGTTTCTTTAGTAGGGGCTACCTCCTTATAGAGAGCTCTTACTTCTTTAACTAGTCCTTTTAGGACTTCTTTTGTTTTTTCTTTTCCTTTTATAAAGGGATTTTCTCCTACTAGGATACTGCGTGTATAGTCCTCTAGCTATTTAACTTATTCTTTTTTTTTCTTCTTCTTCTTCTTCTAGCCCTTTATAGGCCTGGGTTAGGCTTTTTAAGGCCTTTTATAGGTGTTGTTCTGGAGAAAGAGGAGGAAAGGATGTACTAGGTATACCAGCCGTAAAGGTTATAAGTTTTGTTGTCTTTTTTGCAGGTTTTTAGTTTTCTTTTTTAGTAGAAGACTAAGGATGTCCTCTTTATTCCCCTTTCCCAAATAGGCTAGAAGAAGGAGAAGGGGCAGAAAAAGTGAATATAGACTTATTGTTACTTATTTATATAGGAGGTTGTTTTTTTTAATACCTACTAGGCTTCGGCATCTTATCCCTTAGCACGTCAATTTGGGTCCGTAGGTTATCGATAAGAACTAACTAATAGAATCAATTAGATTAAGGCTCTGTGACCATATACGTACTTTTGATTTTGGTGTTCGCGTATAGGCCACTTCGTCTACGGACCCTAACGTGCTAAGAGATAGGAAGGTTCCCTAGTTTTTACTATCCTTATACCCTTTTTCCTTAATCCTACTAGAAGATTTCTGGGGAGATTAGGCTAAAAGGTAGTAGAAAAACTAGCTCCTATTTGCAGTTTTAGTATTAGTGGTAGTGGTAGTAGTTTTGGTGTTTCTGTCCGTACCTCGCTTATAAGCTAGGGCCACCCTTAGAGAAAATTTTCTATTAGGAGTGTTAGAATTAAGCAAGGGTTGCTGACTAAGCTCTGGATACATTGCGAGGACGTTACCTTAGCGAGCTCAGACGTGATTTTTTTTGGCTAGCGTCGGAATAACAGCTACGCCGTCTCCTTCATGAAAAATCACGTCTGAGAGCCTTTGGCGAGATTTGTTAAAAACGTAAGCAAAATCCATAAAACGGATATTGCGGATATTTAATTCATTTATTTACGCAACGCGTTATTATTACCAAAAGTTAATACAATATTTTTAAGACTTAGGGCTTCTAAATGGTATAAATTTTATAATATAGCTATGGCTTAGTCCTAATATTAATTTCGTTAAAGTTAAAAAACGCGTTGTTAAAAGCGTAAGCATATATTATATTTTATTAAATAGTCTACTAATATACACACAACTATATAGATACATAGATATCTACTACTTAAAGCTATTATAACACCTAGTAGGTGCTATAGTTAGGTCCTTCCTTAAAAATATCCTCCCTTAGCCTGGACTGCCTCTACTACTACTAGGCGTTATATCCGTATAGAAAACCTACTATAGCTTAGAAGAAAAGCACTAGTTATTAGGGTTAGAAGACCATAGTTAAACGGGAACGCTAGTAGGTCTCGCAGAGCTTATAGGAGCTAGATAATCGTATACGGGAGGATCTTATGTCCCTAGTAGAGAGGCAGTTATAGGACGTATAAGACGAGCTTTTGGCCTTATGGGAGGCAAGTAAAGACGAATAGTTAAGCGCGATAGATAGAGCTATTAAGCTTCTATATCCGTATAGCGGACGACCTAGTTAAATTAAGGTGTTAAGATAGGTAATATATAGGTGGAGGGACTTGTTCCTAGCGGCGAAGACATTATAGGGTAAGAGTATAATAATGTAGGCAATTCTATTACTAATTTTAAGCTTCTATTACTATTATTGTATTACCTCTAAACGCAATTGGAGAGGAGCAGCTATTAAAGATATGGGCTATCTTAGGAGTAAATCCCGTATTTATATATGCGGAGGTAATAAAAGCGTATACGGATATCCTAAAATATATTAAGGCGGGTTAGTTTACGCATATTCTAGTATTGCCAGAGTTGCTATTAAGTAAACGGTTCCACTATATCCTTACTTAGCCCACTTTTCGCTCGCATGTTTCCTTAGTTATAATTAATAAGTATTATCTAGTTACTAACTAAGGCAAGAGCTTCCGGCCCTATTATGTATAGCTCTTTAAGGTCTAATCACTGCTTGGTCTAATAGTGCCGTGGTTTATATATACTATAATACTTAATAAGGAGATGTATGTAAAGGTAATAAAGCTAGTAGGGTTTTATTGGAGTATAACGGATCTTAAATAAATGGATATTAATCGGCCTGACCTATCTATTATTAGGGGCTATATTAAGAGGAGGGATAAGAATAATTATAAGGCACTGTTCTTTGTTATTAAAGAGGCATTTAAGGAGGTGGTAGTAGAGGAGGATTATATATCCGCGACTTTTGGCCAGATATCCGTAGTGTCTAGTAAGATATCCGTATTATCCAGCTAAACGCCCATAGCGCCTAGTAGGATATCCGCATCTTCTAGTTAAATATCCGCTACCTTTATTTATTAATTAGTCGGGCGGATCTAAAATCCGGTAGGAGGTACTATATAGTTAAAGGGACGAAAGGTTTTAAGTCCCGAATTAATTCCTAAGATAATTATCTTTCTTTATACTAAAAATTATATCTATAGGTATATAAATACTATTTGTTCGTGGCTTATAACTAAGGGCTATACTATTAAGTAGGCTAAAATAGTAGTGCGGAGTTATTATGTAATATTATCCGAATATAATAAGAGTAGGTCGTATCGTAATTTCTATGCAGAAGACTTACCTACCCGTATTCTTATTACATTGGACGCCCTAGCCTATAGTGCGGATATTTTAGATATTGTCCGTTCTATTATATACGGTTATTATCCTAATAAAAGCCTAAATATAATACTATAGCGATTTGGACGGGCCGTTTAATGTAATGGTATTACTAGATATATAATTATCCTTATTAAAGACTAGTATAAGGGCGCTCTTGCGGATATTACATCGCTAAAGCAAAAGTCTTAAAAACCTACAGCCCCTCTATCTACCCGACTTGGTTATAACTTTATTACTACTAGGATGGTAATACAGAAAGATAGGGTAGCGGATTTCGCTAGCGATCTAGCTTTATTCGTTATAATTAACAGTAATATTATCTTGTAGGTATCTGCTTAGGAGGAGAAGGATTAAATACTTAATAAGAATATAACATTATTAGCCCTACCGATTAAGTATATAGAAAAATAGAAGAGGGTAAAGACTAATATAGAGAAATGGGCGGTACTTCTAGATATATTATATGAGCTCGCGAATAAAGCTACTGGATATCTACGTAATATTCTGCTTAAGCCGTATAAGGAGACGAGTCCGCTATTTAGAGGTCTACGCTATTGCTTTAATTGTAATAATTCGTTGCAGGCTTATAGGGAGTATAATATTGTTATACTATATACTAGGAATATTACAAAGAGCAAGTACTTAAAGGATTTATTTATAAGTGTTAAGAAGTGGATTAAAGGATGGCTTAATATGATATACTAGAATACAGTTTAGAGTCTAATTTCCAGTTATATTATATCCGATAATTAAATCCGCATGCTCTATATTCAACCTCCGCTAACCCATAAGGGCCTTAAGCGGATATTACCCGAATAGGATTACAGCTTCCTAGGAGATAAAGTGGACGCGCTTATCCGCTTTATTTATAAGAAAGAAACGCAATACTCTAGCCGTAGTATTTTATAGGCTGCGTCGCAATCTAGTAGGCGTGTTACTGTATCTAGAGGTACTAGGAGTACTGGCCTTAATTAACTATTATAAACTGAAGTATTACAGCCCTTATAGCGCAGCATTAGGTTTTAGCCCTTAGAGCAATCTGGATATTAAAGCTTATAGCGCAGCATTAAATCCAAATCCTTAGGGTAGTCTGAGTATTAGAGCTTATAGTGTAACACTGAGTTTTAACTTTTAGATAAGCCTAAGGTTTAATATTCGCAACATAGCACTAGATCTCCAATTACGAAAAATTCTAAAGTTTAAGATCCGTAGTATAGCACTAGTTCCCAGGTAGTAGGAAATCCGGAAATTTAAAATTCGTAATATAGTATTAGATCTCCGCTCTTAGAGAATCTTAAGGCTTAAGATTTAAGTTGCGATACTAAATCTCCGCTCCTAGAAAACTCTAAGGCTTAGGGTTTACAGGCTAATGCTTAATCTCCGCCCTCTAAACTAGGCGCAGTTTAGAATTCGCGTGCTAGTGCTTAATCCCCGCCTTCTAAATTAGGTGCGGCTTAGAATTTATAGTCTAATATTCGATCTCCGCTCTTTAAACTGGGTATAGCTTAGAACCTGCGGCCTAGTGCTTAATCTTTGCCCTCGGTTTTAGATATAACGTAGCTTTAGCAGGTTGGTATTTAATATTCCTTAGCGTTTTATTTATTTGTTAACTTAACTAAGACTAGGGTAGAGCTCTAATTAATATCCGGATATTAAGTGTCGATCTCCGCATGCGCATTTAAATAGTCTATTAGATTCTTATCTAGAGAAACACTAGGGTTTATACTAAAAGCTCCTAAAACCCGTAGAACCTATATTATATTAGCCATTTAGTTTAAGTGTCTTATAATCCTCTTAACTAGATATTATCCGTTCTTCTTAGGCTACTATACCTTAAGCCTCTTAGCCAATATTAGATCCACCTTATAGTAAGAGAAAATAAAAGGACGTATCTACGCACTTTAAAAGTAAGAAATCCGCTTACTAAGTAAACCTAATATTAGCTTATAACCCTTCTCCAGCACCTTAATTAAGCGGTAATTCTATATTAATGTCACTTCGTAAGTTAACTAGACGGCGCCTACTTACTTTAATTAGTAGTAACTTAACTATAAAGGATTTGCGCGTTACAAATAAGCGTATAAAAGGTAGTTAATATTTACTAAGGTAAGTCACTATAACAGTAATTATTTGTTAGTAAGCTAATTCAATAAAATCTACAGCGCGGATATTTACTTTTAATTAACCTCCGCACCTTTTACCTTATAGCATTACACCGCAAACTTTATTATTATTGTTTTATCTACTGTCTATTAGCATACTACTATCTATAATATCTTCTTTTATACCTCTAAATACGTCTGACAGCTATTTAGTTAAGGAACTTAATACGCGTAACGTTGACGATAAAATAATTAAGGACGCTTTTAAGGACGCTCTTTTTTTTACTAATCCTTTAAAATCTTTACCTAAAGAGTAAGCTTTCTAATACTAAATTATGCCTGCAGCTAATATAATTTTAGGAAATACGTATTAAAGCACTCTTTATCGGATTTAGCAGAGCACCATAATAAGGTTATTGCGAAATCCGTTAGAAATCCGCTTACCTCTTTACTGCCTACCTCTTTGCTGCCTACTTCTTTACCGCTTGCCTCTTCGCCACCTACCTTTAAGCCGCTTATTTCTTCGTCGCCTATTACTTCTAAGAAGTTTAATTCTTATTGTACTTCTACTTCTCTTAAGAGGCAGGCTGATAGAATTGCTGTGCAAAATTTTTAGTATAAGATAGCCTTTGAATCGTATGTGTTAACTATACCCTTTTAGTGTCTTATCTACTAATTTACCTCTTATAGTAACCTAATAGAAATGTTGGAGATTTTAGATAATAATAAAGAGAATAATCTTAATGACGCCGACTCTCCTAAAAGCCCTCCTTTATCCTTTTATAATCTCCGTAGCCCTTATAAGCTCCGTAGTATATAGACGGCCTAAGCTATAATATCGGATATTAACACGAACAAGCGCCTTCCTATTTAAGTACCGTTAGTAAATAAATGGTACACCCTAAAAGCTAGTGCTTGGGAGAATATAAAGGAAGCTCGCTAGCGGATATATATCCACGTCTAGAATATCAAGGGTAGCTCTAGTATGCTGCGCGATCCGCTATACGCTCTATGCGTTAGGTAAGACTATAAATATCGCGTTTATAAGCAGAACTCTAGGCTATATTTTAGAGGTGCGTGCTTAAGATATCAATTAAGTGGTAGGTCGTGCGAAAAGGTATATGCTAATAGTATACTATTATTCTATTAGCTAACACGCATATAAAATAGTTCGCTAAGACTAGAGCCGGTTACACCTTAGCGTAAAAAACGTGCGTAATTAGCTTCTGCTAGTAGTCCAGCTAGAACGCCTACTAAGAAGGTATAATATCCGCATTTTAATAATACGGATATTGCTAATATCCGTATAGCTTTATACCCGCACTATCCCCCCTACGGAGACCTCCCCTTCCCCTAAGACTCTTACTTGTAGTAATATACGTAGCCATAGGGGCACCCGTTTTGCCGCTGCTCCTTTTACTCTTTTATAAATTCCTAGCACGCCTAGTACTGCTTCTAGTACTACTACTGCTCCCATTAGCACGGAAAATGTTAGGGTATATTCAGCAATTGCTGTTTCCGCACGTATTAATATAGTTTATAAACAGGTAACTAAGATGGCGAAAGATGTTTGGGCTATGGATCGCCGGTTAAGTGAGCTTAAAGATTCTCTAAGTAAGATAAAGGATGGGCTTGCGTTTATAAGGCGTGGTATTATAGCACTTATACGCAACGCCGGGTTGCTAGATATAGAATTTAGGTAAATACCGGTTAGCTATTACTGCGGGTTAGTTATTACTGCGGGTTGACTGTTATTACGGGTTTAGAGTAATAAAATAGTAGCTCTTACCTCTCTGCTACTACGTATATAGGAATTAAGTCTCTACCTTATATTTTATAGATGTAATTAATATTATAATATCCATATAAGCTAAGATAAAGATATCCGTATAAGCTAAGATAAAGATATCTATATAAGCTAAGATAAAGATATCCGTATAAGCTAAGATAAAGATATTTATATATCCGCACTATTAATGATTATTAAGGTAAGTTACCATAGTAGCAATTATTTGTTAGTGAGCTAATTTGATAAAATGGGTAGCGTGGATATTTACCTTTAATTAACCTCTGCACCTCTTCTTCCTCTACTAACCTTCTACCTTATAGCACCGCACCGTAAAATTTATCATTATTGTTCTATCTACTATCCCTTGGCATTCTTCTATCCATAATGCCTTTATTTATATCTATAAACGATATTAATGCGGATAATAGTAGCTAGGTAGTTGAGGAGCTTAATATGCGCGAAATGAACGAGGATGCTGTTAAGCACGCTATGGCTGCTCTTACTAAGCCTTTGGACTCTGTTTCTAAAGAGTAAGCTTTTTAATACTAAATTATGCCTATAGCTAATGTAATTATAGAAAATATGTACTGAAGCGCTCTTTATAGGATTTAGTAGACGATAAAAATATAGATAGAGCGAAATCCGCTGAAAATCCGCGCACCTTTTTGCTGCCTGCCTTTCCGTTACCTGCATCTTTGCTATAGGCCACTTTGCCGTCCGCTTCTTCGCCATCCGCCTCTTTACTGCCGCTACCTAATACTTCTAAAAGGAGGCTTAATAAGGCTCGTTTATCTTTTTTTCTTAAAAAGTAGGCTAAAAAGGCTGCTAATACGAATCTAAAGGCTAAGATAGCTATTAAATTGTATATGTTAGTCATACTGTTTTAATATCTTATCTACTAATTTACCTCTTGTAGTGGCCTGGACGTTTATAAGGTTTCTTTAAATAGTAAATCTTTAAATAGCGGCAAAGATAAAGATCTTAATAACGCCAACTCTTATAATCTCCGCAGCCCTCGCAATCTCCGTAGCCCTTATATTCTCTATAGTACCATAAATATAAACAAGCGCCTTCCTATCTAAGTGCCGTTAGCGAATAAATGGTACACTCTAAAAGCTAGTGTTTGGGAGAATATAAAGGAAAGTCGCCAGTGGATATTAACATACGTCCAGAATATTAAGGGTAGCTTTAGTGAGCTGCGTAACCCGCTATATACTCTATATAAAAAGTATAGCTATAAATATTGCGTTTATAAGAAGGACTCTAGGCCTTATTTTAGGGGTACGTGCTTAAGATATCGTGTAGGTAGTAGGTTATGTGGAAAGGTATATACTAATAGTATACTATTATTCTGTTAGCTAATATGCGTATAGGAAAGTTTATTAAATCTAGAGCCGGCTACACCTTAGCGCAAAAAACGTGCGAAGTTAGCTTTTGCCAATAGTCCACCTAAAACGCCTACTAAGAAGGTATAATATCCGCGTGTTAATAATACGGATATTGCTAATATCCGTATAGCTTTATTCTCGCACCATCCCCGCCTGTGCCACTACGCCTCCTCCTACCAAGACCTCCCCTCCCATTAAGACTCCTACTTATAGTAGTATGCGCGGTTATAGAGGCACCCGCTTTACTGCTGCTCCTCCTACTCTTTTACCAATTGCTAGCACGCCGGGTGCTGCTATTGCTACTACCGCTTCCGCTAGCACGGAATCTGTTAGGGTGTATTTAGTAATCGCTATTTCTACGCGCGTTAATATAGTTAATAAATAGGTAACTAATATGGCGAAAGATGTTTAAGCTATAGACCGCCGGTTAAATAAGTTTGAAGATTTTCTAAGTAAGATAAAGAATAAGCTTGCGTTCCTAAGGCGTGGTATTATTACACTTATATATAATACTAGGCTACTAAATATCGAATAAGTAGATATAAGTTAGCTGTTGCTGTAGGTTGGCTGTTATTGCGGGTTTATAATAATAAAATAGTAGCTTTTACCTTTTTGCTACTATATACGTAGGAATTAAGTCTCCGCCTTACATTTAATAGATATACTTAATTAATATTATAATATCCGTATAAGCTAAGGTGAAGATATCCGTATAAGCTAAGATAAAGATATTTATATATCCGCACTATAAAATAGCTAACTGCTACGTTATATACTACGCACTAAGAAGATTATACGCTAGCTAGAATTAATATTAATAAAAAGAACTCGCTTAATATATTAAGATAGAAACGTATTATAAGCCTAAGCATTTAAAAGTCCTCCGGTATATTATCTATAGCCTTATTAAATCCGTCCTTATAAGGGTTGTATAGTAAACCGTTAATATAAGATATCCGTATATTAAAATCAGCAATACCGCCCTATAAGAGCCGCTTTAATCTAAGTTAAAGAATAGCAGGTGCCTTAAACCTAACGTTCTATACACGCTAACGTATAATGGAAGTATATCCGTAATTAAAACAATATATTACTATTACTCTTAGTATTTATTAAGTAACTTATATACTAACTATTATATATATTAGCAGAGGTATAGGCGTAATATTAGGATAACAAACTATGTGAATATATTTAGTAGCTTCTCCTAGTACCTCTATATTCTTATTGGCGTTACTAAAGCTGCATATAAGGGGATTAAATGGTAAACCGGCTGTAGTTAGTAGAAAGGCGTTAAATATATTTACGCCGTCCTTTGCGAGTTTCTTATATCCGCGCTGTAGAAGTAAAGGAGCCTTAAAATCCGCTAAGCGCCGCCTATATTGTATAATTAAATTCTTTCTAATCTAATCTGCAAGATAGCGGATATCTAGCGCTGGAGACTTAGTTGTATATTCACTGTTTATACGCTCGCTAAATATACGCTTAAAAATATCGCGGAGTGGGCTAGTATAACTTATTATAAGAACACTCTACTTAAATAGCTCGTCTATACTAAACGTCGAATTCCTACGTATCTAGATTAACTCCTTAAGTTAAAGATTTAGTAGTTTATTAAGGCGATCCATTTTAAAAAAGCTATCTAGCCGCCCTTAGAGGTTAACTAAATTATTAGTAAGGATAGCCCGTTAAAGCACTAGATCATAAGCGCTTGTTCTAACTAGTTGCTATAGGATTAGCATATTATATATATAGTTCTTTAATAAGCTTCTAGTAAAGTATAAGCAAAGGTAAGGGATTATACGCTTTAGTAGTCCGATATCCGTATGCTTAATAGCGTATTTTAGAAGCTTATAAGTATTAATAACCTATAGGAACCGGATATAATTAAAGAACTTCGTATTATAGTTATTAGCGGCGGAGCTTAATATATCCGCAGAGGACGACGTCGCTGCTAGCTGACGTGCGTTAGCAGATGGCTCTGAATAATTAGACGTGCGCTAATTTGCATCGCGGTATACATCTCTTAAAAAAGCCGCTGTGTGGATATCCTTAATATGCTCTAGAAATTACTATAGAGATAAGTTTTGTATATATCGCTTAGCCTCACCGTCTGCCTTAATATTGCACTTTTTGCGGATATAGAGCAGAAATAGCGCAATAATACGAGCGTTAAAGCTTTGGAGGATTAGCTCTTCCATATAATAAAATAGGACCTTTTCCCTAGGAATATTGCGCCGCCCTAGGTGGTTTATATAGGTGTAAAGCGCTAAAAACTGCTGCGCGGCTTCCTTACCCCTATAGAATGTACGCATAACTATATATAGGAAGTTTAATTACATATACTATAGCCCTAGAATAGGCAATACCCACTTATAGCTATTATACGCACCTTCCGCCTTAACCTGCCCCTCTTTATATAATTAAATAAGCTTTACGGTTTTCTAATCTCCGTATACTAGGAAAAGCTAGTTATTAAAAGCGGTTTCGCGATTATACTGTAGTTGTTCCAGGAAAATATTCTTTATTATGCAATAGTTGCCGTTAATAGAAGCCTCGCTATCTAGAATAGGTCCTAGAGTTATATACTCTATCCTTCTATAAGGGAGAATATTAACCGCTAGTATACGCGGATATTTAATATCTGCGTTAGAGTCGAATATACCATTAACCGCAGTAGGATACGCGCATTAAATGGCGTCCGTAATAAAACTTATAGATATCCGCTTTTAGAGGTTATTAAACCTATTTCTAGCTGCATTAATAACCTTATCTAGGTTAAGTTAACGGGTGTTGTTTAATATTAACTGCTTAAGGCCCCCTTTAGGCATGCATACTCCGCGTAAAATCTTTCCCGTAGTATACAAAGTAAACTCACTAGTCTTGCCGATAACCTAATATCGAGTCTTTTAGCAATAGTTAAAGTTATTATAGATAATATAGATATTATTATAAATAGATAGAGACTTAATTGGTTTCTTAAGGGTTATTAGCGCTAGAAGGACTAGTAGAATTAATAGGACCTTTCTTAGAATATTCGGCTAGCTTAAGCTTTTTAGCGTTAAGAGCCTTATAACCATTAATTAAACTAAAGCTATATAGGAAAGATAGCATATAGCGCTTTATACTAAGCGCCTAAAGATATAGACTAAGTAGACGGGCGAAACTATTTGCGGAGTTCTGGGTAAACCCTAGGAGGAATATAGAGGTAACTATAACCGTACATCCGCCGTGCGGATCTTAACTATATTCCTCTCTATTTAGTGCAGATATCCCCTTAATAAGCTAGAATAGCAGTGGACCGTGCTGCTAAACAAACTTGGCCGCATTCTTAAGGTTAATATCCTAAAACTCTATATCTGGAGTCTATGTGTTAAAGGGGCCGTATTATAATTATAGTTGGCGAAGCTCTTTCTAGATACAGCGGATAGTATAGGTTATTAGCGTTGTATAAATATCAGCCCTATTAATAAGTTCTTCTTATATTTCCTTATCCTCTAGTAAAGGAATAAGCAGGTCCCCTACTTTCTTCTTCTTCCTATTACCTCTATGCCCGTTCTCGCTTTCTAAGTACTTAGAGACTAGCCTATAAAAAGACCAGCCCTATTAACGTAGAAGGTCCTTAATAATATTAACCTTCTCTTCCTTTGATGTCTTTATCCGACTAGCAGATAGAATATCCGCTGGAATATCCGCTGGAATATCCGCTGGCTGTGGAGAGGGCTGGCGGCGTAGGCGTAAGCGTTTAGCGTTAGTATTTATTGCGCGACTTGGTGGTGCGGGGGTAGAATTAGGGCCTCTACGGTAACGAATTCCTCTTAACGTCGCGCGTGTATAAGGGGCTGAAGATCTTATAACTTATAGAGTAGGCTTTTCTCTATAATTTGGTGTAATTTTTATGTCGACAGGTATTGTGGGAGGGTAGATCAATTTCGTTAAAGATAAGGAGGTCTTCTTATATAAACAGTGTTTAGGTTTTCTATAAATCTCGCCAAAGGGCCTTAGACTAAGAAAACGATTACTGTCCTAAATTAGCTTAGCGGACGGTGCGGATATTCCTATATCCGCAATTGATTTCTTAGTCTGAGCTTCTGAGGTAAGTAAGGACGTTGTCTTGTTCCCAGACCTTCTTGCCAAGGCTTACCTTGCTAAGCCGCTAGCCGCTTTTGGCAAGACCTTCGTTAGAAGGTCTAGTACACGGTTCGGATTTTTATTAGTCCCGCGCGGGGTATTTAGGCCTATATACACCTACTTTAAGCCAAATTGTCTCAACTCTTATAGCTCCCTAAGCTATTCCTAATGGCTAGAATTACCAAAGCAAACCTGGCGAAGAAGACTACGTTGCCCGATTTGCCCGATTCTAATTCGTTATCTCGTTGTCGCGCCCGACGCCCCCAAGTCGTAGCAGCCCACGACCACCGCCGCCCTCTTCCTACTGTAGCCAGAGTACCCAAACCGACGAGCCAGCTTTAAATAATAACTAGGGACTACTAGTAGGTATAGATTTGCTTTATAGAAGGGGGTAAGCTTTAGGTAGAGCCTCGCGCAGAGCTTTAGTAGAGGCTTACGCAGAGCCCTACGCAGAG
>Ga0307515_10002196_pt1 | contig 42849 bp, 41 predicted proteins | sample 17_EM_MG_FD_194513 | JGI IMG/M metagenome (GOLD analysis project Ga0307515, IMG submission 194513) | Populus trichocarpa ectomycorrhiza microbial communities from riparian zone in the Pacific Northwest, United States - 17_EM | ecosystem: Host-associated > Plants > Roots > Unclassified | place... | reverse complement strand
GTTGTGGGATTTACTGAGATGTACTTCCACTAGGTTGTACATCGTCTACTACCCCCATGGGATAGTAGTGACCCACCCCAGGTCGAGGAGGGGGGTTGGGTCTGACGAGGTCAGGTCCAAGCCCCCTGCTATGCGTTTTTAGAGGTTTTTTCTTGCATGATATACACTTCAGAGCAATTTGAAATGTTTTGGTGGCTGGAACATGCATGAATAATTACCCCGTGTTTCAAATGTACACCGGCAAGCCATACTGAAGTCCCACGTACACAGCGCCTGCGGTGCTAGGATGTATGATGCATTCCCTTCCTAGCTTCCCCCACCAAGAAAAATAGGGTCGCGCAGGCCACATAGAGGCAAGCACCGTCCATTAGACGGAACGGGTACTAATGGCTTCCGGGGAGCGAGAGATCGACCCAATACAAGGGATGGACGGTCCTTGGCCGGCCCATCTGCCAAGCCCTCCCTGTAAACAGAACGACTAAACTACTATATATATCATATTATATTATTAATTTACGCTCTATGTACAAAATTTGCGGTAAATCAACTGAGAAATGCGCCCCCTGTGTTCCTTTCAAAACCACCTGCGGACAATCCTTGGCCGATTGCTCCCTGGGTCAATTAATGATGGTTTTCTGCATTTCAGAAATATATATAAATTCTTTTAACAACCTTAGCATATGTTTCGCACTCTATTCAGCCTCCTCATTCCCTTCATCTTCATCCCACTCATCACTGTCTCCAACTACATGTCGCTCTGTTGGTTTCCCCCGCTTTCTAACACCCCAAATCATGCTGGAGTGTCCTTACGTTTTGGTTGCACTGGTCTCTTTGGTTTCCAAGCACCTGGAGGAAGTGCCTCACACCTCAGCTGCCACTCTGCAAGATTCTGGGCATGCTTTGATGCCTTATCAGCATTAGCTTGCATCCTCCATTCATTATGTGCAGCCCTAAGATCCCTAAGGGACCTGTAGTAACACAGCTTTGATATTCCTTGATAGCAGCTTGATGCCTCTCAGCAACTTTCCTGTGCTTCTTTGCAGCCTCACTCTTGGCAATTCAAACCATTTGGAGTGTCTGTGTAGCAACCTGGTTGTGGAGGAAGGTGAGTTGGCTGGGGAACACAGGGGGCATGGATGCCTCATGGCTTGGGCACTACATAAAGGAACTTTTTGAAATTCCAATTGTTTACCGCACTTTCATTATATGTCTAGTGTATGTTTAGTGAATTAATATAAATTTTACTACCCACCAATGCAATGCTATAGCAAGTACAAGCGTTCATTGTAGTCTGCTTGAGGAACAGTTGAAGCGATTCCCATTTAAAAAGTTTCAAAGGTAGATGAATATTGTGGGGTCCTATATTATTTAATACAGAATTTTAACTACATTTACCGATCATGAATTGCGATTTCGGCCAAGGAGGGTACACCCTTTACATGAAAGATTTTTTTCATAATGCCAATTGTTTACAGCACTTTTGTTATATGTCTAGTGTATGTTTGGTGAATTAATATGAATTTTACTGCTCACCAATGAAATGCTATAGCAAGTACAAGCATTCATCATAGTCTGCTTGAGGAACGGTTGAGGCGAATCCTATTAAAATTTCACAAAAGTAGATGTATATTATGGGATCCTATATTATTTAATACAGAATTTTAACTACATTTACTGATTATGAATTGCAATTTCGGCCAAGGAGCGGACATCGGCCAAGGACCGTCCATACCCTGTACGACATGATAACTCCTACTTGAACCATTGTTCTTAAATGGAAATGCGAGCAGACGTACAAGTTACAAATCTAAATTATCACAACTCGGGAAAAAAGAAGTCCATATTCGAAGGCGGGGGACCAGCCGCAAGCGAGGAGGGAATATCAACCCTCTCCCCAGACAAGTCGAGCAGCTTGATCTTCAGACCAATCTCCGTGAGCGCGTGTACAAATCCTGCTGTCTCTGTGCAGTCCGTCCTTGCGGAGCATGCTCAATCCTTCCATCCAGTCTGCCCACCGCCTCACGTCCGTCGCAACGTGGTCCCCAAGCTCTCTCCTCCTCCACACGCGCTAAGCAGCGAGAAGCTCAGTGGGCTCGCAGCTGACAATGGGAGCGGTGAGAGCGCAAGGACGTCGTGTGAGAGCGAAGGCATCGGTACAGAGACATTCGGCGGTAAGGCGCAGGTGTTGCGTGCTATCTCTCCGATCTGAGAGATTTCAATCTTATCCTCCAGGTCTTCGTTCCCCGACCGGGCAAGGAACTTGTCACCGAATCGACGTAATGAATGTAACGCATAGTACGGTCCTGTCAGCACGTCAGATTACGAGTTTCAACGAAAGAACCAAGGCTGACCAAACGCATATACCGCCATGGACGATCAGGTTTGTGTGGTGTTCCTCCAGTCGATTGCTGGGACGAAGACAAAGGGATATCATTGACGAACCAAGCACACTGGAACAAGCAATGGATCCTCTGTTGCCAGATAAACTCGCACGATTCCTTGTACAGTTTAGCACGCATATTCCTATACGCCAGAAATCAGCCTGATAGTTTCAAGCTGAGAGCAAGGCGATTGGCCGCATACTGAACTGGGACCTTGTTTAACAAATCGTCTTCGAGCTGCAGCTCGCACATTTGTCGATCACGAACGGCTCGATATTCGCTTGCAAGGAAATCGTGTTCAACTTCATCCCATGGCCGTTCGTTTTCGCGTCGGAGGGTAACTTTGACTCTGAAGCTAGCGTTAGCCCCTACAGGGAGGCTGGGGAAGACCTCTCAAACGTACTGGCTAGCCACCAATGAGGCAACCCGGATGAAATCAGTGCCAGTAGCACCTAAAGAAGCAAGGCAAGGCTGTGGACTCTGTAGAAGTTGAGAAAGAATGGTCGGAAGGTGGCCGAAGTCGAACCAGCGATTCGGGACCAGTAAGGATCTAGTCTGACGACAGATCAAAATACCCACAGTCGGGTGCAAAGACCTGCCAATGCTCCGACAGGATCTCAGCGACCTCGTTGGAGGCCTTGGCAACGGGACATCCCCTCTCCAACGACCGACTATTCTGCTCCAGTATCTGCTTGGCAAACTTCTCCGGATCGACAAGGGCGGATTGTTTCTGCCAAGATGGCGTTACCGTTCCGTTCTAGGGAGAGGAGATGACATACCAAACAATCAAGAGCAAGCATCCCTCCAATCTTGAACTCCGCCCTCAGATAAAACCAAGCTTCCACCACCGTCCATCGAGCGCCGCGAGGACCTTTGGGTGGCCATTTAGCTGCGGTGTCATGAGCGGGTCGACCCTCAGGCTGCCGTACACTTCGAGCGGCGTTTCGTCCACCTTGGACAAATCGTGTTCAATACCGTCTGCACCTCATCGCCCTCGGGAATCACCGGTGCATTTTTGCGCCGGTACACCACGCGCACCATGTTCGCTTGGAAGTCAAGGATCGACGATCGAGTGCAAGGACAGAGCCGCTCAACTGCTTGGCCACGTTAAGCCGCTCGATCTCCAACGTGAACTCGTCCCAGTGAGCTTCCGTCGCGTGTGAGAGTGGCGAGTTGATCAGCATCGTACTATCCAATTGCCTGGCTCGAGCGCAGAGTCCTCGAGAGGGACAACAGAGGGAAAAACCTAGAGATTCATTATACTATCAGCACTTCCCAGTTGGTTCACAACGATATCGAGCAGGCCCTACTTCCTCTTCATCTGTGCCCAGACGACGTCGAAACCGAACCGATACACGCTCCCCCGCTGCGGAACAGGTGGCCCGCTCCGACTCCCAGAACCTGAGATGAGGTCTGGTGTGCGCTGTGGATCTGCTTCGACCAGCTTCTTCAGGATGGCACTCGCAGGGCGACAAACGTTGATCAGATTATTCGGGTTTGCGAGGATCTGGACGACGTCGTAGATGAAGACAGTGCCATCCTGTCTCTAGCTCCATCAGGTGTTGCATTCCAGTTAACGCGTATGCGAGCGTATTGCATGTCCACGAGCTCTCTCAGGCCGTCCCGGTGCAGAAACTCGGTCGCGAACTGCTCCTCCTTGATGTACCTCTGAACAGTGAATAGCGAGAACCGGGGCGTGCGTTCGTCCCGGAGCGAGAGCTTTTCGCTGGGTTCCGCGGCTTCGATGTGCGGTGCACTGACAAGCCTGTGGAATAATGCTTAGATGGTAGTCACAAATCGACACTGGAAGAGTACGTACTTGAGTGGGACCTTGTCTCGAATCTTCCTCAAATTATCATCTGTGACCAGTTCGTCGGTATCGTCTTGGAGGGCAAAGAAAAATGGATTGCCCGGTATCTGCGGGTTCAGGCACAACTGCTTCACGACGTGGTGGACTGCCTATATGGTCCAGTTGGGTTGCTACGAGCAAGCCTGAGAGCGGGTGTGGTCAGTTCGGGCGCCGACCCACTAGAACGTCAACGGACCGGAAGAATAGCTCGAGGAGTACGCACAGTGAGGCCATATATCGTCGTGACGGTGTTTGTTGGGGTCAATGGAGGTCCCTTTCGTGATACGGGCTGGCCGGGGTGGGGCACTTGGGCCATTCCTACAACGATTCGTCAACAAAAACTCCTTGGTAGTACAGATGTACCATTCAGTGGAATATCGGTGAATGCGCATCGTGGAGAGAATTTCAGCCTGACGTGCAAATGTCCTTGATGTTCATCGCAGCCGACTGGCCAAACTCGTTACTCACAAGGTATTGCCGTGGTGTAGGGGTTCCGATCTAGGCGTCGCCTGAAGTGGTGGCAGAAGAGGAGGCCTCGCGAAGCGAGTTGGTCGGAAAGGTCGAAAGAGTCACCTCGACGCTGGAAGTCGTCGATAGCAGTAAAGATGACAAAATACAGCCGATGAAAGGTGATCCCGACCCTAAGACATCGACTGGAAACATAACCTGGAAGCGCGAAGTCGTGGTCAGGACCAAGGCGTGTTTTGGATGATGGGCTGAGGGTGAGGGCGAGGGCGAGGGCGAGGGCGAGGGCGGGACATATTCCTAAGCCACGTGTGTCTGTACGTCTGGTGTGTGTGCGAGTTGATCAATTCTCGCCTAATTATATTTGCGACGATTCAACAGTTTCAACTTGGCCCCGTTCTCTTCCGGCGTATATTCTCAAACACGGAAAGTACTATATTCTGGACATTCTAAATCACGTTACACTGGACTCGGGCAACTCATCAAAGACTTGCTCACATGTATTATCCTTGAATGCGGTTCCACCGTGGGGACTATGAACGACACTCAGCGCTTGTTAATTGATGGTCACCCCAACAGCTATCTCATGGACCCTTTCAGCGCTAGCTTGGTGTCGTCGCGGTCGTCTTCCATCTGGCCAAGGCCTTGCAGGTGGCTATTCGCCACTTCCAAGACCTGAGATCCAGTAGTACCCTTCCCCACAGGTGATATTGGACAGAAGGTATCTCAATCCGCTGAATAAGACCAGCGGGTAGCTGCTTGAAGACTTGTACGACAGTATCTGTATCTTCGCCTCAGAGAAGAGGATTGGCTCGCGTATACGCGGCTGTGACCTTGAACCATCATCAGCCAGGCGGGAAGGCGGCTTGAACTAGGACCGTAAACACGTATTATTCGTACATACCAACGTCCAGCGTCCGTCCAGCGTCCTGGACCCGCGGGGGGGTGTCGTCTTCAGCAACCCCCGCCACTCAACGAGCCCTCCTCCGCATATTGGACCAGAGCAGAGTAAATCGCGCTCCATTACAAGTGGTAAGAGTCCAAGACGGACGGTGTGGAATATTCGATGCAGGACGTTGACGTTACGAATATCTGCTGAGCGCGCGAGCGCATTGGAGGCGATTCAGAGAGCTCGCGAGTGGTGTTGAGGACACACGGATTCTGAAGTGGGTGCAGTATCTTAGCTCCTAAGCTGGATGCGGAATGAAGCCGTAAGCAGACATGAGTTTGAGGGCGGGGGAGAAGAGTGACGGCGATAGTGATAGCGGAGGAGAGCGCAGCAAGGACGGAGAGGGGTCAAATATGGCAAGGTGAAGAAGGGAAGAAGCTAGGGTTAGTCCACCAACTAGTACCGAAGGCACGACTGACTCGCTCGTTGTAGGTGGCTGGTGCCGACGTGGGAGAGTGGCCAGAATTGGGCCAGACAGGGACACGGATGATTCAGATCGTGAATCCGAAGAGGAGCACCTACGGGTCACCATAACGTCGTACATAGTCGAATTTAGGCTGGAGTTGCAGACGGACGAGAATAGGCAGAGGCAGAGACGCTACGGAAGAAGGCGGGAATATAATTCTACACTGGGAAGACGGCCTGTGCTGGTTCTGGTCTCGCCGGCGATCAGGGGCTGGAACTCGTTCATTAATTCGTATTCACCTTGACCACGGAGACGCCGAAGGGCTGGCCCAGCATATTGGAGATGGATACGCGCTCCATTGTCTTCCGTTCCATTCCTTGTGGCATGTGATTTCGTCTCTGCCATTTCTTGTAGCTCAGCTCCTTCTTGTTTCCTAGTATATAACTACTTGTACTCTGAGTGCTTAATAGACATCAGGTTTCGACCCGTCACAGCCGTTTGCGAACCACGCTGTGAAGTTGTCCTCGAGTGTTGGAGATAGATACGCTGCGAACCGAGTATCGAGCTTGCCTTCCATTCCATTCCGTTATTGTCTTGCATTCTATTTTCATTGTCTTTGCATTTCATTTGTCTTCCGTTGCATTCTTGTAGCTTGTGATATCGCTGTTACATTTCTTGTAGCTTTAGTATATAACTAGTAGTGGTCTGAGTGCTCAATGGACAACGGTTTTGATCTTCGTCATCAAGAGACGGAGCAGCGGAGCGGAATGTTCAGCGGACCAATGCGAACGATCTGGCGGCAGATCGAGATAAAGGAACAGTGGGCTGTTGGGATTGGCTCGCTCGGTGTTCGGAAGGAGGCCGAGGAGTCTTACACGAAGCACCTTCGTCGTCTTAATAATGCCCGTGACAAGGTCGGTTGGTCCTCAGCCGATCAATGCTTCCGGCTCCCGGCCCCTGATCCCAAACCATGCAGCCATCTCCATCATACTTGTAACCGACGAAATAATACATCCTCACCTGACTCTCCAGTGGCTCGACGACAGCAAGAGTGCCGAATTCCTCGTCCGCCGAGGTCCCGATATAATGAAAGCGACTTGTTGTACATCACCTACGAGTCATGACGAAGCTCAGAGCGCGAAATTCAACCCGCTAACATCCAATCCATTTCGTCCATACTTTCCGCACCCAAAACTCAACGCACTTCTCACTATTCTCCTCATGCAGTGCGAATGACGTTTTAGTTAAGATTGTATTTCATTTTGTGTCCCATTAGGTCTTCATTGATTAAGGTACGTACTGACGACCAGACTGGCTTGTAGTGCATGTGCATGTACTCCGTCGGCATAGGCCTCTCCAGTCTGGATCTCACTTTAGATACTATTCCTTCCATTCTCTTTCTATCCGATTTAGATTACAGTACCTGAAGAATGGCGTCCCGAAGGTGAGAAATATCCGCCCGATGTCAAAGCCGTGTCCGGTCGGTGGTGGACGTCGGGGCCAAGGTCGGGCGTATACCGTACAATACCGTTGACTGCCAATGACGACCAGTTCGTCGTCGGGACTGAGCTCAGAGGAAAAGGAAAGGAATGAGAATGGGGGACCGGTACTCTAGTCGATCCTCAAACTGAGGAACTAGCTACCGGTTACACGGGTGTTAAATAAAAAGAAATAAAAGAAATGATATGAAATGCGTCGTCGAGGAACTAGACCAAAGGATGGAAGGGCTGGGTCTCCGCAGACCGAGTAACAGGGACATCGCGCGTCGGCGAACCGAGCGCCAGCGCCATATGGGGAAGGCGACGCGCCGGACCATTTCCGTGGGGCTGGAAATGTCACGGCGGGTACGGGGCGTGACACCCGACCACCTTAGTATCTGAATAGGACGCCAAAGCAAAAAAAGTATTGTATACGCTGAACTAGAAACTAGAGCTGTGCGCATTTCAAAACTTGGGCCCAAGAGGTTCCAAATGCAAAATCCGTAAAATCGAGAGAAACGGATCGAATATTAGATGTCAAAGGAATCGTTAGTAGAGCAGGTGAATGGAGGCCCACACGGCAGTCTGGGGGTACCCAATATAATAAACCACCTTCTGAGTCAGTGACCCAGCCATTAGTGTTTGGCCGCAAACAAAACTGAGGATGAATTGGGTCAGAAGAGGAGTAAGATGGGATCCGAACATGTGGGATTGAGTCTGATACATGTGTGGTCTCCCCACTAGACGGAGAGGCGACCTGCTGGCTATCGAGAGAGCGGGCAAGGGACTTCATTGTCCTGGTGTGCGCCTCTGGAGAATTTCCAACTGCGGTGCCAGTCATGGCATCCCATATTCGAATGGTGAGGTCATCAGATCCAGAAATGATGTGCCGCCCATCAGGAAAGTACGCAACGGACAATACCGACTTAGTGTGCCCAATTAGAGGCTCCCCGACGGCAACACCGGTCACCGCGTCCCAAATTCGAATGGTGTTGTCGTCGGATCCAGAGATGATGTACTGGCCATCTGGAGAGCAAGCAACGGAATTCACATACCCGGTGTGGCCCTCCAAAGGACCACCAAATTCAGCACCAACCTCAGCATCCCAGATTCGAATGGTCTTGTCATCGGAACCAGAAATGATGTGCCGTCCATCGGGAGAGTAAATGACGGACCCCACTGCGCCTCTGTGCCCCTCTAAAGGCTTGCCAACTATGCCACCAGTCTTGGAGTCCCAGATCCGAATAGACGAGTCAGCGGATCCAGAGATGATGTGCTGCCCATCAGGAGAGTAAGCAACAGAGAGCACAGACCCGGTATGCCCCTCTAGAGGGTCGCCAACTGGAGCACCTGTCTCAGCTTCCCAGATTCGAATAGTACTGTCATTGGATCCAGAGATGATGTGCCGGCCATCGGGAGAGTACGCGACGGACCACACGAAACCTTTGTGGGCCTCTAGAGGCTTGCCAACTGTGGCACCGGTCTCAGCATCCCATATTCGAATAGTCCTATCATCAGATCCAGAAATAATATACTGCCCATCAGGAGAGCAGGCAACGGAATTCACATCGCCAGTATGCCCCTTCAAGAGACTGCCAACTGCAGCACCAGTATCAGCGTCCCAGATTCGAGTGGTTGTGTCATAGGATCCAGAGATAATGTGTCGACCATCGGGAGAGTAGGCGACAGACGACACAGAGTCTCTGTGCGCGTCTAGAGGCTCGCCAACTGCAGCACCAGTGACACCATCCCAGATGCGAATGGTCCCGTCATCAGATCCCGAAATGATGTGTCGATCGTTGGGAGAGTAAGCTACGGACCACACCTCACTGGAGTGCCCTTTAAGAGGGTGGCCTACTGCAACACCAGCGGAAGCATCCCAGATTTGAATGGTCTTGTCGCCGGATCCAGAGACGATGTGCCGCCTATTGGGGGAGTAAGCAACGGAATTTACACCCCTCTCATGCCCCTCTAGAGGATTTCCGACTGCGGCACCAGTCTCAGCATCCCAAATTCGAATGGTCTTGTCATTGGATCCAGAGACGATATGCCGCCCATCGGGAGAGTAAATGACGGACAGCACGGAGGCTGTGTGCCCCTCTAGAGGTATTCCAACTATACCACCGGTCCTGGGATCCCAGATCCGAATAGACGAGTCAACGGATCCAGAGATGATGTGCTGCCCGTCAGGAGAGTAAGCAACGGAGAGCACAGCCTCGGTATGCCCCTCTAGAGGCTTGCCGGCTGCAGCACTTTTCTCGACATCCCAGATTCGAATAATCCCGTCTTCAGATCCGGAGACGATATGCCGGCCATTGGGAGAGTAAGCAACGGACCACACAGGCTCTTCGTGCGCCTCTATGGGCTTGCCAATCGCGGCACCGGTCTCGGCATCCCAGATTCGAATACTCCTGTCATCAGATCCGGAGATGATGTGCCGCCCATTGGGAGAGTAAGCGACGGACCACACCTCGCCAGTGTGCCCCTTGAGAGGCTCACCAACTGTAGTACCAGTTTCGGCATCCCAAATTCTAATTGTTTCGTCACGAGATCCCGTTACTATGTGGCTCTCATTGGGGGAATAACTAATGCAAGTGACACCATCAGTGTGTCCAATCCATTCCAATGGTGGCGCTGGCCATGACACCAATTTCCCCATTTTCACCTCGATGCCCTTAGTAAACATTGTAGCGAAAATGGTCGATAGGTGTGACTGTGAGGGTAGGAAGGGCCGCGTTGAAATATACGTGTGTGGAGCACTGATAGAGAGCGGGGTGTGGAAGGTGATAATGAAACGACAAGCGTCTTGTATTTTCTCAATAAGCGTCGAATCGGCGTCCTACAGTGAATTAGAATCATTTTAGCGTGCAGACGAATCGCCAGTACTCACCCTGACCCAGGTCATCACTCTTCGAAGGCATGGAGCACCCACCGGGACCATTCCCATTATACTCAATACTTCAATCCAAAATAACAGGCACGCTCCTTCAAAGAATCCTTTCAATATTCCCAACGTCCGCGGATCACACTTCATACTGTCGGGAGAAAGGCAAAGGTGATTTGACCAATAGAGAGAACTATACTGCAGAGAATCTGGAATGTTCTCTTCGATCCTCGATTGGAGGTCTTTTACATCCGCATTGGCGAGCCGGGAATCGTCGAGATTGCAGATATTGAAACGGAGCTCTTTTACCATCGTCTCGAGGCAGGCAATACCCTGCTGTGCATGTGCCTCTCGAATGTTGACTTGGTACTCACAGCGATCGCTGAGAAAGAAATCGGAAATTGACAAATGTCGGACACGAATTGCTCCATTGGCCCCTTCGTCTCGATAGAGCAAAGAGCTCATGGCGTCCACCCACTTTTCGACCAGATTGTATTTCACTCCCGTGAGCTTTGCAATCGGCTCTTTGCACAGTGGGCGGTATTGAGCAGTTGTAATCACCACAATCACCCGCCAAAACCCACCAATCTTGCTGTGGGCTTTCAGGATACTCGAATAGAGCCCGTATAGCGATTCCAACCCAGTACCGGCCGAGCCTAGTAGGGCTTCCTTCAAATACTCTTCGGCGTCCTCACATTTCTCGAGTGCGAGAATAAGAGTCTTGATGAAGATGAATAGGCCGTTTGCGCGAGTGATGACTCTATTGAAGTCGGATTCATTTGGCCAAGACTTGGAGAGGCGCCAATGCGAGGCCACTAACTCGAACTGGCTTCGGGCGAAGGTTCGCAAGTCATCACTGGCTTTCTGATCGGTAGCCAGATCATACGATGAATACGACGAACCAGTGAGACCATGAAAGAAACGTCCGATATCGGCTTCGGGTCTACTGGTGATGATAATCTTGAGCCACGGAGCTAGTGCGGCTGCGTCGGTCAGGGCCTTTAGGACATCTTGACGATTTTGATCGTTGCCACACTCGTCAAGTGCGTCGATAACAAAGGCGCGAGAATGCTCATTGGGTTGGCGAGGCAGGGAGAGGAAAAAATCGAGGAAGTGTGTATCTTTCATCGACTCCGTTGTGAGGTTTGGTTTATTACGAAGGCGTTCTGTCACAATCCTTCGAAAAGTCGGCGAGTTTTCTGCGAGTTTATAGATGAGAGTGGGGAGGATGTTTCTAGGCTCGCTCGAACTCGTGTCATCTCTCTGGCAGAAAAACGATCCAACGAGTTGATTTCGCTCATCGAGTGTTTCACAGATCGAGTGAGCCAACGATGTCTTGCCGATCCCGGGTAAGCCGTAGACCCAGTATGTATTGCTCGACCCTGATCCCGTAGTTACCCAGGTAATGATATCATTGAGAATAGATTGCCGGGTGCCTTCCATACAGCAGAGCTTCTGGTTATAGCCGGTGCGAGCAGGTTTGAGCCGCTTCTGAAGCCAGAGGTCTTGCTGGACTAGTTCTGCGAGAAACCACTGAGACTACAGTACCATCAGACCGATATTGATGAACGCTTACTTGTCTCCTTGGCTAGGCGGAGGACCTCGACATTCATTGCACGATCGAAATCTTCAATGACCTTGGTCAACTCTCTGTCCATTTCTTCGATCCCCTCCGGGTGGATGAGCCCACTCAACGTTCTCTCTGCGATCGACTATCAGCATTTGCGAAATTCAGAATAAAAGTCGACTGCCCACCGAAGCGCCCACGCTTGACATAGTCGCACGAACACTTTGCGACCTTTTCCATTACTTTGAACATTCGGGGGATTGTCTTCTCCAAGATTTCTGTCTCTTCGTAGACGATCTCGTCTGCGACCTTATCCGCAAAAAACAAAATTCGCTGCAACCGATCCATAAGCTCTGATGGCATCTGGTCGTACTTGTTTTGTTCCTGCAAGAGCTAAAACAGCCGGGCGTCACCTCTGCTTCTGAAGCGCAAGAACGGAAACAAACCTCAAATGTGACTTGGGCAACACTGAAGGCAGCCTTTGCGATCTCATTCAACTAAACGTGGCAATGTCTCGATGGTTTCTATATGGGAGGGCTGATAACTGACCTCCGAGAATGCAGCCCCAACTTTGATAACCTTTTCCACGGCCCTCTCCGTCGATTCTGTCATCAGTGGGGAGAAATTCCTCAACAATCCTTCGAGTTCAATGAGCGAGGAGCGAAGAGAATCCGCCTATGCGAACGGTGTAAGCAGCGTGCGATGGACAATTGTCAGAAAACGAACGGTAACATCTGCAGAGAATTGTAATTCCAGTGAGTGACTATGCTTTCCAGTCATAATCTCCGCTGCGCCCTGTCGGTCAGCGGTGAAAGGACTGGCTGGTGATCCCAACTGACCCCGCACTCGATACTCGTGGGATGTGGTGTTCCAATAATCCTTGAAAAGTTCTTGAATGTCGATTTCTACGCTACCCTGCTCCTTCTTCCCCCACTGGAAATGACCACTCTTCACTTGTATCTCGACGCGCACCAGGGATGTCGGAGATGCATCACTAAATATGCACAGACTTTAGCAAGTGCACGTATCAAGCAAACAAGGGACATACAGGGGCCTCGCTGGTTCCCAGGTCTGGTTGTTTATCCTCTGTATTTCTCTCTCTTCATTGTCGACGAACAACCTGAGCGCATACTTCAGCTTTGGAACAACTTGGAGTGTAATTTCTGTATGATGGCAGAGATCAGCGATATGGGCCGGAATTGAAGCGAAGCGCCGCGCACGGTCTAGATAGAGGCTTGGAATATTGGAGATGATCAGCGATCTGCTGGGCGAGGCATCGAGGGTGCTCACAGGTTCTCTTTCTTGGATCGTGAAGTGGCCATGTTGGTCACTTGTGGAGACTTGGACGCAGAGTGGCTGTCCTACCTCTGGCGCTTGACATTGACAGCTGTCAACCAAACAGCTCCCAATCTCCTCGAAGCTACGTATGATAAGCATGATGAGGAGCCATATCCGCTCACGACGAGCTAGTTTCGGTCAAACTCAAGACGCTACTCGGCTGGTCTCTCTGAGGAGTCTGTAGCGTCATAGTCATTCAAGTTACACATATGTTAATTCCGCTCGAAAAGTATGGCTCCTCTTCGCTGCGTCGCGTTGCATGTCTTATTGCGGTAATTATTGTGATAAGATCGGGGCGCGACTTTCCCAAGTATGACTGACAGGCGCCTGTTTCGGAGTTGAAGAAATCTAGGAGGACCAAACTGATGTTAAGACGGGGACATGGAGTAACAATTACAGACCTCTTTGAGAGATCGAGAGCTACATAAGAAGCAGTTCGATTGGCATGGTGCTGCCTCCCAATGAACACGAACACGTAGCTGTGGCCGAATCGAGCGAGCCACGCAAGAGCTCTGGCTAACTCGCTATACTTTCGCACCGCCATCTCCTCTATCTCGATCTTGGGCGTAGGGTTGTGTAGAGAGGTGCGTTCCCGGCGAACCGCGCATGCATGCTTGCTACGCATTTTTAGAGGTTGTTGCTTACATGAGATGTACTTCAGAGCAATTTGAAAGTTTTGGTGGCTGGAACACGCATGAATAATTACACCGTGTTTCGAATGTACACCGGCAAGCCATACTGGAGTCCCACACGGCGCCCTGGGCCCTAATGAGGGCCCTACGGTGCATGACGCATTCCCTTCCTCCCCCCACCAACAAAAAATAGGGTCGCGCAAGCCACATAGAGGCAAGCATCGTCGATTAGACCAGCTGCATGGGTACTAATGGCTTCCGGGGGGCGAAAGATCGACCCAATACGACATGATAACTCCTACTTGAGCCCTTGTTTTTAAATGGAAATGCGAGCAGATGTACAAGTTACAAATCTAAACTATCACAAATCGGAGAAGAAGAAGTCCGTATTTGAAGGCGGGGGACCAGCCGCAAGCGAGGAGGGAATATCAACCCTCTCCCCAGACAAGTCGAGCAGCTTGATCTTCAGCCCAATCTCCGTGAGCGCGTGCACAAATCCTGCCGTCTCCTCGATAGCGACGTGCAGTCCCCTTGCGGAGCATGTTCAATCCGTCCGTCCAGCCTGCCCACCGGCTCACGTCCGCCGCAACGTGGTCCCCAAGCTCTCTCCTCCACGCGCGCTAAGCAGCGAGAAGCTCAATGGGGTCGCAGATGACAATGGGAGTGGTGAGAGCGCGAGGGCGTCGTGTGAGAGCGAAGGCATCGGTAGAGAGACATTCGGCGGTAAGGCGCAGGTGTTGCGTGCTATCTCTCCGATCTGAGAGATCTCAATTTTATCCGGCAGGTCTTCGCTCCCCGACCGGACAGGAAACTTTGTCCCCGAATCAACGTAATGAATGTAACGCATATTACGGTCCTGGTAGCACGTCAGATTACGAGTTTCAACGGAAGAACCAGGGCTGACAAAACGCATATACCGCCATGGACGATTGGGTTTGCGTGGTGTTCCTCCAGTAGATTGCTGAGACGAAGACAAAGGGATACCATTGACGAACCAAGCTCCTGGAACATAACGGGTCTTCTGTTGCCGGGTAAACTCATACGATTCCTTGTACAGTTTAGCACGCGAATTTCTATACACCAGAGATCAGCCTGATAGTTTCAAGCTGAGAGCAAGGCAATTTGCCACATACCGAACTGGGACCTTGTTCAACAAATCGTCTTCGAGCTCCAGCTCGCGCATTGGTCGATCACGAACGGCTCGATATTCGCTTTCGAGGAAATCGTGTTCGACTGCATGCCATGGCCGTTCGTTTTCGCGTCGGAGGGCAACCTTGACTCTGGAGCTAGCATCAGCCCCTACAGGGAGGCCGGGGAAGACCTCTCAAACGTACTGGCTAGCCACCCATGAGGCGACCCGGATGAAATCGGTGCCAGTAGCACCGCTATCACCCCACATACGGATGAAGAAGCAATGCAAGGCTGTGAACTCTGTTGAAGAATGGTCAGAAGGTGGCCGAAGTCGAACCTGCGATTCGGGTCTAGTAAGGATCTAGTCTGACGACAGATCAAAATACCCACAGTCGGGTGCAAAGACCTGCCAATGCTCCGACAGGATCTCAGTGACCTCGTTGGAGGCCTTGGCAACGGGACATCCCCTCTCCAACGACCGACTATTCTGCTCCAGTATCTGCTTGGCAAACTTCTCCGGATCGACAAGGGCGGATTGTTTCTGCCAAGATGGCGTTACCGTTCCGTTCTAGGGAGAGGAGATGACATACCAAACAATCAAGAGCATGCATCCCTCCAATCTTGAACTCTGCCCTCAGATAAAACTAAGCTTCCACCGCCGTCCATCGAGCGCCGCGAGGACCTTTGGGCGGCCATTTAGCTACGGTCTCATGAGCGGGTCGACACTCGGGATGCCGTACATTTCGAGCGGCGTTTCGTCCACCTTGGACAAATCATGTTCAATACCGTCTGCACCTCATCATCCTCGGGAATCACTGGTGCATTTTTGCGCCGGGACACCACGCGCACCATGTTCGCTTGGAAGTCAAGGATCGACGATCGAGTGCAAGGACATGAGCCGCTCAACTGCTTGGCCACGTTAAGCCGCTCGATCTCCAACGTGAACTCGTCCCAGTGGGTTTCCTTCGCGTGTGAGAGTGGCGAGTTGATCAGCATCGTACTATCCAATTGCCTGGCTCGAGCGCAGAGTCCTCGAGAGGGACAACAGAGGGAAAACCCTAGAGATTCATTATACTATCAGTACTTCCAAGTCGGTTCACAACGATATCGAGCAGGCCCTACCTCCTCATCTGTGCCCAGACGACGTCGAAACCGAACCGATACACGCTCCCCCGCTGCGGAACAGGTGGCCCGTTCCGACTCCCAGAACCTGAGATGAGGTCTGGTGAGCGCCGTGGATCTGCTTCGACCAGCTTCTTCAGGATGGCACTCGCAGGGCGACAGACGTTGATCAGATTATTCGGGTTTGCGAGGATCTGGATGACGTCGTAGATGAATATAGTCCCACTCTGTCTCTTGCTCCATCAGGTGTTTCATTCCAGCTAACCCGTACGCGAGCGTATGGCCAGACATCGTGCTGATGATGTCCACGAGCTCTCTCAGGCCGTCCCGGTGCAGAAACTCGGTCGCGAACTGCTCCTCCTTGATGTATGTCTGAACAGTGAATAACGAGAACCGGAGCGTGCGTTCGTCCCGGAGCGAGAGCTTTTCGCTGGGTTCCGCGGCTTCGATGTGCGGGGCACTGACAAGCCTGTGGAACAATGCTTAGATGGCAGTCACAGATCGACACTGGAAGAGTACGTACTTGAGTGGGACCTTGTCTCGAATCTTCCTTAAATTATCATCTGTGACCAGTTCGTCTGTATCGTCTTGGAGGGCAAAAAAAATGGGTTTCCCGGTATCCGCGGGTTCAGGAACAACTGCTTCACGACATGATGGACTGCCTATATGGTCCAGTTGGGTTGCTACGAGCAAGCCTGAGAGCGGGTGTGGTCAGTTCAGGCGCGGACCCACTAGAACGTCAACGGACCGGAAGAATAGCTCGAGGAGTACGCACAGCGAGGCCATATATCGTCGTGACGGTGTTTGTCGGGATCCTTTTCGTTGTACGGGCTGGCCGGGGTGGGGCACTTGGGCCATTCCTACAACGATTCGTCAACAAAAACTCCTTGGTAGTACAGATGTAGCATTCAGTGGAATATCGGTGAGTGAGCATCGTGGAGAGAATTTCAGCCTGACGTGCAAATGTCCTTAGGGTTCATCGCAGCCGACTGGCCAAACTCGTTACTCACAAGATATTGCCATAGTGTAGGTGTTCCGATCTAGGCGTCGCCTGAAGTGGTGGCAGAAGAGGAGGCCTCGGGAAGCGAGTTGGTCGGAAAGGTCGAACGACGCTGGAAGTCGTCGATAGCAGTAAAGATATCAAAATACAGCCGATGAAAGGTGATCCCGACCCTAGGACATCGACTGGAACATAACCTGGAAGCGCGAAGTCATGGTCAGGACCAAGGCGTGTTTTGGATGATGGGCTGAGGGTGAGGGCGAGGGCAAGGGCGAGGGCGAGGGCGGGACATATTCTCAAGCCAAGTACGTGGGTCTCTACGTCTGGTGTGTGTGCGAGTTGATCAATTCTCGCCTAATTATATTTGCGACGATTCAACGGTTTCAACTTGGCCCCGTTCTCTTCCGGCGTGTATTCTCAAAGACAGAAAGTACTATATTCTGGACATTCTAAATCACGTTACACTGGAGTCGGGCAACTCATCAAAGACTTGCTCACATGTATTATCCTCGAATACGGTTCCACCGTGGGGACTATGAACGACACTCAGCGCTTGTTAATTGATGGTCACCTCAACATCTATCTCATGGACCCTTTCAGCGCTAGCTTGGTGTCGTCTCGGTCGTCTTCCATCTGGCCAACGCCTTGCAGGTGGCTATTCGCCACTTCCAAGACCTGAGATCCAGTAGTACCCTTCCCCACAGGTGATATTGGACAGAAGGTATCTCAATCCGCTGAATAAGACCAGCGGATAGCTGCTTGAAGACTTGTACGACAGTCTCTGTATCTTCTCCTCATAGACGAGGGATGGCTCGCGTATACGCGGCTGTGACCTTGAACCATCATCAGCCAGGCGGGAAGGCGGCTTGAACTAAGACCGTAAACACGTATTATTCGTACATACCAACGTCCAGCGTCCGTCCAGTGTTCTAGACCCGCGGGGGGTGTCGTCAGCCGCCGCCACTCAACGAGCCCTCCGCAGATTGGACCAGAGCAGAGTAAATTGCGCTCCATTACAAGTGGTAAGAGTCCAAGACGGACGGTGTGGAATATTCGATGCAGGTCGTTGGCGTTACGAATATCTGCGGAGCGCGCGAGCGCATTGGAGGCGATTCAGAGCTCGCGAATGGTGTCGAGGACGCACGGATTCTGAAGAGGGTGCAGTATCTTAGCTCCTAAGCTGGAGGCGGAATGAAGCCGTAAGCAGACATGAGTTTGAGGGCGGGGGAGAAGAGTGACGGCGGTAGTGATAGCGGAGGAGAGCGCAGCAAGGACGGAGAGGGGTCAAATATGACAAGGTGAGGAAGGGAAGAAGCTAGGGTTAGTCCACCAACTAGTACCGAAGGCATGACTGACTCGCTTGTTGTAGGTGGCTGGTGCCGATGTGGGAGAGTGGTCGGAATTGGGCCAGACAGGGACACAGATGATTCAGATCGTGAATCCGAAGAGGAGCACCTACGGATTACCATAACGTCGTACATAGTCGAATTTAGGCTGGAGTTGCAGACGGACGAGAATGGCGAGAGGCAGAGACGCTACGGAAATTCTACACTGGGAAGACAGCCTGTGCTGGGTCTGGTCTCGCCGGCGATCAGGGGCTGGAACTCGTTCATTAATTCGTATTCACCTTGACCACGGAGACGCCGAAGGGCTGGCTGGATAGGCTGTGCACCGATCGTCGGTCTCGTCCTCCATTCTATTTCGTTGTCTTCCGTCTTCCGTCTTCCGTACCACTCCTTGTGGCTTATGATTTCGTCTCTTACATTTCTTCTTGTTTCCTAGTATATAAATACTTGTAGTCTGAGTGCTTAATAGACATCAGGTTTCGACCCTTGATGTTCGACACTGCAAGAGACTACATCGTTTGCGAACCACGCTGTGAAGTTGTCCTCGAGTGTTGGAGATAGATACGCTGCGAACCGAGCATCGAGAATGCCTTCCATTCCATCCCGTTGTCTTGCATTCCATTTTCGTTGTCTTTGCATTTCATTTGTCATATATGTCTTCCGTTGCATTCTTGTGGCTTGTGATATCGCTCTTACATTTCTTGTAGCTTTAGTATATAACTAGTAGTGGTCTTAGTTCTCAATGGACAGCGGTTTTGATCTTCGTCATCACGAGACGGAGCAGCGGAGCGGAATGTTCAGCGGACCAATGTGAACGATCCGGCGCCAGTGGGCTGTCTGGATTGGCTTTCTCGGTGTTCGGAAGGAGGCCGAGGAGTCTTACACAAAACGCCCTCGTTGTCTCAATAATGCCCGTGACAACGTCGGTCGGTCCTCAGCCGATGCGTGCGGCTCCCTGCCCCTGCTTCCGAGGATCCCAAACCATGTAGCCATCTCCATCATACTTGTAACCGACGAAATAAAACATCCTCACCTGGCTCGACGATAGTGGGCTCGACGACAGCAAGAGTGCCGAATTCCTCGTCCGCCGGGTCTCGATATTATGAAAGCGAGTTGTTGTACATCACGTACGAGTCCTGACGAAGCTCAGAGCGCGAAACTCAACTCGCTAACATCTAATCCAATTCATCCATACTTTCCACACCCAAAACTCAACGCACTTCTTACTATTCTCCTCATGCAGGTGCGAATGACGTTTTAGTTAAGATTGTATTTCATTTTGTGTCCCATTAGGTCTTCATTGATCAGACCGCATCAAGGTACGTACTGACGACTGGCTTGTAGTGTCCACGCACCCCGTCGGCATAGGCCGCTCCAGTCTGAATATCGCTTTAGATACTATTCCTTCTATTCTCTTTCTATCCGATTTAGATTACAGTACCTGAAGAATGGCGTCCCGAAGGTGAGAAACATCCGCCCGACCACCTCAGTATCTGAATAGGCCGCCAAAGCAAAAAGAGCATTGTATGCGCTGAACTAGAAACTAGAGCTGTACACATTTCAAAACCTGGGCCCAAGAGGTTCCAAATGCAAAATCCGTAAAATCGAGAGAAACGGATCGAACATTAGATGTCAAAGGAATCGTTAGTAGAGCAGGTGAATGGAGGCCTGCACGGCAATCCAGGGGTACCCAATATAATAAACCACCTTCCGAGTCGGTGACCCAGCCGTTGGTATCTGGCTGCAAACAAAACTGAGCATGAATTGGGTCAGAAGAGGAGTAAGATGGGATCCGAACATGTGGGATCGAGTCTGACACACGTGTGGTCTCCCCACCAGACGGAGAGGCGACGTGCTGGCTATCGAGAGAGCGGGCAAGGGACTTCATTGTCCTGGTGTGCCCCTCTGGAGAATTTCCAACTGCAGTACCAGTCATGGCATCCCAGATTCGAATGGTGAGGTCTCCAGATCCAGAAATGATGTGCCGCCCATCAGGAGAGTACGCAACGGAGTTTACCGACGTAGTGTGCCCAATGAGAGGCTCCCTGACGGCAACACCGGTCACCGCGTCCCAAATTCGAATGGTTTTGTCGTCGGATCCAGAGATGATGTGCTGGCCATCTGGAGAGCAAGCAACGGAATTCACCCAGTCGGTGTGCCCCTCCAAAGGACCACCAAATACACCACCAACCTCAGCATCCCAGATTCGAATGGTGTTGTCATCGGAACCAGAAATGATGTGCCGTCCATCGAGAGAGTAAATGACGGACCGCACTGCGCCTCTGTGCCCCTCTAAAGGCTTGCCAACTATACCACCGGTCTTCGAGTCCCAGATCCGAATAGAGGAGTCATAGTATCCAGAGATGATGTGCTGCCCATCAGGAGAGTAAGCAACGGAAAGCACAGCGCTGGTATGCTCTAGAGGTTTGCCAACTGGAGCACCTGTCTCAGCTTCCCAGATTCGAATAGTATTGTCATTGGATCCAGAGATGATGTGCAGGCCATCGGGAGAGTACGCGACGGACAGCACGAGATTTGTATGGGCCTCTAGAGGCTTGCCAACTGTGGCACCGGTCTCAGCATCCCATATTCGAATAGTCCTATCATCAGATCCAGAAATAATATACTGCCCATCAGGAGAGCAGGCAACGGAATTCACATCGCCAGTATGCCCCTTCAAGAGACTGCCAACTGCAGCACCAGTATCAGCGTCCCAGATTCGAGTGGTTGTGTCATAGGATCCAGAGATAATGTGTCGACCATCGGGAGAGTAGGCGACGGACGACACAGAGTCTCTGTGCGCCTCTAGAGGCTCGCCAACTGCAGCACCAGTGACCCCATCCCAGATGCGAATGATCCCGTCATCAGATCCGGAAATGATGTGTCGACCGTTGGGAGAGTAAGCTACGGACCACAACCCACTGGAGTGCCCTTTAAGAGGGTGGCCCACTGCAACACCAGTGGCAGCATCCCAAATCTGAATAGACTCATCATCAGACCCAGAGACGATATGCCGCCCATTAGGAGAGTAAGCAACGGAAACCACACCTCCCTCATGCCCCTCTAAAGGATTTCCGACTGCAGCACCAGTCTCAGCATCCCAAATTCGAATGGTGTTGTCACTGGATCCAGAGACAATGTGCCGTCCATCGGGAGAGTAAATGACGGACAGCACGAAGCCCGTGTGCCCCTTTAGAGGTAGTCCAACTATACCACCGGTGTTGGAATCCCAGATCCGAATAGACGAGTCAGCGGATCCAGAGATGATGTGCTGCCCGTCAGGAGAGTAAGCAATGGAGTTCACACCCTTGGTATGCCCCTCTAGAGGTTTGCCGGCCACAGCACTTTTCTCGACATCCCAGATTCGAATAATCCCGTCTCCATATCCGGAGGCGATATGCCGCCCATTGGGAGAGCAAGCAACCGACCACACAGACCCTTCGTGCGCCTCTATGGGCTTGCCAATCGCGGCACCGGTCTCGGCATCCCAAATTCGAATAGTACTGTCAGAAGATCCGGAGATGATGTGCCGCCCATTGGGAGAGTAAGCGACGGCCCACACCTCGTCAGTGTGCCCCTTGAGAGGCTCACCAACTGTAGTACCAGTTTCGACATCCCAAATTCTAAGGGTTCTATCACGAGATCCAGTGACTATGTGACTCCCATTGGGGGAATAACTAATGCAAGTGACAGCATCAGTGTGTCCAATCCATTCCAATGGCGGCGCTGGCCATGACACTAATTTCCCCACTTTCATCTCGATGCCCTTAGTAAATATTGTAGCGAAAATGGTCGATAGGTACGACTGTGAGGGTAGGAAGGGCCGCGTTGAAATATACGTGTGTGGAGCACTGATAGAGAGCGGGGTGTGGAAGGTAATAATGAAACGACAGGCGTCTTGTATTTTCTCAAAAAGCGTCGAATCGGCGTCCTACAGTAAATTAGAATCATTTTGTCGTGCAGACGAATCGCCAGTACTCACCCTGACCCAGGTCATCACTCTTCGAAGGCTTGGAGCACCCGTCGGGACCATTCCCATTACACTCAATACTTCAATCCAAAATAACAGCCATGGTCCTTCAAAGAATCCTTTCAATTTTCCCAACGCCCTCGGATCACACTCCATACTGTCGGGAGAAAGGCAAAGGTGATTTGACCAATAGAGAGAACTATACTGCAGAGAATCTGGGATGTTCTCTTCGATCCTCGATTGGAGGTCTTCCACATCCGCATTGGCGAGCCGGGAATCGTCGAGATTGCAGATATTGAAACGGAGCTCGTTTACCATCGTCTCGAGGCAGGCAATACCTTGCTGCGCGTGCGCCTCCCGAATGTTGACTTGGTACTCGCAGCGATCGCTGAGAAAGAAATCGGAAATTGACAAATGTCGGACACGAATTGCTCCATTGGCCCCTTCGTCTCGATAGAGCAAAGAGCTGGTGGCATCCACCCACCTTCCGACTAGATTGGGCTTCACTCCCGTCAGCTTTGCAATCGGGTCTTTGCACAGTGGGCGGTATTGAGCAGTTGTAATCACCACAATCATCCGCCAAAACCCACCAATCTTGCTGTGCGGTTTCAGAATACTCGAATAGAGTCCGTATAGCGATTCCAAGCCAGTACCGGCTGAGCCTAGTAGGGCTTCCTTCAAATATTCTTCAGCGTCCTCACATTTCTCGAGTGCGAGAATAAGAGTCTTGATGAAGATGAAAAGGCCGTTCGCACGAGAGACAACTCTATTAAAGTCGTATTCTTCTGGCCAAGACTTGGAGAGACCCCATCGCGAGGCCACCAAGTCGAACTGGCTTCTGGCGAAGGCTCGCAAGTCATCACTGGCTTTCTGATCGGTAGCGAGATCATACGATGAATACGACGAGCCAGTGAGACCATGAAAGAACCGTTCGATATCGGCTTCGGGTCTACTGGTGATGATAATCTTGAGCCACGGAGCTAGTGCGGCTGCGTCGGTCAGGGCCTTTAGGACATCTTGACGATTTTGATCGTTGCCACACTCATCAAGTGCGTCAATAACAAAGGCGCGAGAGTGCTCATTGAGCTGGCGAGGTAGGGAGAGGAAAAAATCGAGGAAGTGTGTGTCTTTCATCGACTCAGTTGTGAGGTTTGGTTTATTACGAAGGCGTTCTGTCACAATCCTTCGAAAAGTCGGCGAGTTTTCTGCGAGCTTATAGATGAGAGTGGGGAGGATGTTTCTAGGCTCGCTCGAACTCGTGTCATCTCTCTGGCAGAAGAATGATCCAACGAGTTGATTCCGCTCATCGAGTGTTTCACATATCGAATGAGCCAACGATGTCTTGCCGATTCCGGGTAAGCCGTAGACCCAGTATGTATTGCCCGACCCCGATTCCGTAGTTACCCAGGTAATGATCTCATTGAGAATAGATTGCCGGGTGCCTTCCATACAGCAGAGCTTCTGGTTATAGCCGGTGCGAGTGGGTTTAAGCCGCTCCTTCAGCCAGAGGTCTTGCTGGACTAGCTCTGCGAGAAACTACTGAGACTACAGTACCATCAGGCTGATATTGATGAATGCTTACTTGTCTCCTTGGCTAGGCGGAGGACCTCGACATTCATTGCACGATCGAAATCTTCAATGATATTGGTCAACTCTCTATCCATTTCCTCGATCTTCTCCGGGTGGATGAGCCCACTCAATGTCCTCTCTGCGATCATCAGCATTTGCAAAATTCAGAAAGGACGACTGCCCACCGAAGCGCACACGCTTGACATAGTCGCACGAGCACTTTGCGACCTTTTCCATCACTTTGAACATTCGCGGGATTGTCTTCTCCAAGATTTCTGTCTCTTCGTAGACGATCTCGTCCGCGACCTTGTCCGCGAAAAACAAAATTCGCTGCAACCGATCCATAAGGTCTGAAGGCATCTGGTCGTACTTGTTTTGTTCCTTCAAGAGCTAAAGCAGCGGGGCGTCACCTCTGCTTCTGAAGCACAAGCGCGGGAACAAACCTCAAATGTGACCCGAGCAACACTGAAGGCAACCTTCGCGATCCCATTCAACTAAAGGTGGCATTGTCTCGATGGTTTCGATATGGGAGAGCTGATAACTGACCTCCGAGAATGCAACCCCGACTTTGATAACCTTTTCCACGGCCCTCTCCGTCGATTCAGTCATCAGTGGGGAGTAGTTTTTTAACAATCCTTCGAGTTCAATGAGCGAGGAGCGAAGAGAATCCGTCTATGCGAACGGTGTAAGCAGCGTGGGGTGGACAATTGTCAGAAGACGAACGGTAACTTCTGCAGAGAATTGTAATTCCAGTGAGTGACTATGCTTCCCAGCCATAATGTCCGCTGCGCCCTTTCGGTCAGCGGTGAAAGGACTGGCTGGTGATCCCAACTGACCCCGTACTAGATACTCGTGGGATGTGGTATTCCAATAATCCTTGAATAGTGCTTGAATGTCGATTTCTACACTACCCTGTTCCTTCTTCCCCCACTGGAGATGACCGCTCCTCCCTTGTATCTCGACGCGCACCAGGGATGTCGGAGATGCATCTCTAAGTATGCACAGACTTTAGCAAGTGCACGTATCAAGCAAACAAGGGGCATACAGGGGCCTCGCTGGTTCCCAGGTCTGGTTGGTTATCCTCTGTATTTCTCTCTCCTCATTGTCAACGAACAACCTGAGCGCATACTTCAGCTTTGGAACAACTTGGAGTGTAATTTCTGTGTGATGGCAGAGATCAGCGATATGGGCTGGAATTGAAGCGAAGCGCCGCGCACGGTCTAGATAAAGGCTTAATTGGAGTATTGGAGATGATGAGCGATCTGCTGGGCGAGCCATCTCGGGTGCTCACAGGTTCTCTTTCTTGGATCGTGAAGTGGCCATGTTGGTGACTTGTGGAGACTTGGACGCAGAGTCGCAACGAGGCTGTCCTACCTCTGGCGCTTGACATTGACAGCTGTCAACCAAACAGCTCCCAATCTCCTCGAAGCTACTTATGATAAGCATGATGAGGGGCCATATCCGCTCACGACGAGCTAGTTTCGATCAAACTCAGGACGCTACTTGGCTGGTCTCTCTGAGGAGTCTGTAGCCTCATAACCATTCAAGTTACGTTACATACGCTCCGCTCGAAAAGTATGGCTCCCCTTCGCTGCGTCGCGTTGTCTTATTGCGATAATTATTGCGATAAGATGGGGGCGCGATTTCCCCAAGAGTATGACTAGCTGGCGCCTGTTTCGGAGATGAAGAAATCTAGGAGGACGAAACTGGGGTTAAGACGGGGACATGTAGCAACAATTACAGGCCTCTTTGAGAGAGCTACATGAGAAGGGATTCGATCGGTGCTTCCCAATGAACACGAACACGAACGCGCTGGGCTGTGGCCGAATCGAGCGAGCGACGTGGTGACGAACGCGAGCCACGCAAGATCTCCGGCTAACTCGCTATACGTTCCCACCGCCATCTTCTCTATCTCGCTCTTTGACGTAGGACTGTGTGGACTGTGGAGAGGTGGGTTCCCGGCGTACCGCGCATGCTTGCTTGCTTGCTTGCTACGCGTTTTGATAGGTTGTTGCTTGCATGAGATACACTTTAGAGCAATTTAAAATGGTTTGGTGGCTGGGACATGCATGAATAATTACCCCATGCATGTTTCGAATGTACACCGGGAAGCCATACTGGAGTCCCACACAGCGCCTTGGTCGCTACGGTGCATTACGCATTCCCTTCCTTCCCCCATCGAAAAAAATTAGGGTCGCGCAGGCCACATGGAGGCAAGCATCGTCGATTAGACCGGCCGAATGGGTACTAATGGCTCCCGGGGAGCGAAAGATCGACCTAATACGACATGATAACGCCTACTTGAACCCTTGTTCTTAAATGGAAATGCGAGCAGATGTACAAGTTACAAATATAAACTATCACAAATCGGAGAAGAGGTCCGTATTTGAAGGCGGGGGACCAGCCGCAAGCGAGGAGGGAATATCAACCCTCTCCCCAGACAAGTCGATCAGCTTGATCTTCAGCCCAATCTCCGTGACCGCGTGCACAAATCCTGCCGTCTCCTCGGTAGCGACGTGCAGTCCATCCTTGCGGAGCGTGTTCAATCCGTCTGTCCAGTCTGCCCACCAGCTCACGTCCGTCGCGACGTGGTCCCCCAAGCTCTCCTTCTCCGCGCGCGCTAAGCAGTGAGAAGCTCAGTGGGCTCGCAGATGACAATGGGAGCGGTGAGAGCGCGAGGGCGTCGTGTGAGAGCGAAGACATCGGTAGAGAGACATTCGGCGGTAAGGCGCAGGTGTTGCGTGCTATCTCTCCGATCTGAGAGATTTCTATCTTATCCGGCAGGTCTTCGTTCCCCGACCGGGCAGGAAACTTGTCCCCGAATCGACGCATATTACGGTCTGTCAGCACGTCAGATTACGAGAGAACCAAGGCTGACCAAACGCATATACCGCCGTGGACGATTAGGTTTGCCTGGTGTTCCTTCAGTCGATTGCTGAGACGAAGACAAAGGGATACCATTGACGAATCAAGCACCCTGGAACAAACACTGGATCCCCTATTTGTCACGTACCGTGCACGCCATGACATTTCCAGGCTCATGGAAATGGTCCGGCGCGTCTGCTTCCCCTTAGGGTACTGGCGCTCGGCTCGCCGACGCGCGATAGCCCGACTGCTACTCGGGCTGCCGAGATCACGCCCTTCTCTTTTAGTTTGGTTGCTCGCCAACATGTTTCCAATTTACCGTTTGATTTCTTATTATTTATAATAATACCCACGTACTCGTTAGCTAGTTCCTCGGTTTGAGGATCAATATGAGTACCGGTCCCCTTCTCGCTCTTTCGTTCCCTTCCTTAAGTCCATTCCCGACGACGACTGGTCGTCATCGGTAGTCTGCGGCATTGTACGGTATACGCCCTATCTTGGCCCCAACGACCGCCCTCCGACCGGACACGGCTCTGGCACTGTTACCGGACAAACTCGTACGAACCCTTGTACAGTTTATCACACAAATTCCTATACGCCAGAAATCAGCCTGACAGTTTCAAGCTGAGAGCAAGGCAATTAGCCTCATACGGAACTGGGACCTTGTCCAAGACGTCCTCTTCGAGCTCGAGCTCGCGCATATCTCGATCACGGACGGCTCGGTATTCGCTTTCGAGGAAATCGTTCCGGACTTCACGCCATAGCCGTTCGTTTTCGCGTCGGAGGGCAACCTTGACTCTAAAGCTAGCGTCAGCCCCTACAGGTAGGCTGGGGAAGACTTCTCAAACGTACTGGCTAGCCACCAATGAGGCGACCTGGATGAAATCGATGCCAGTAGCACCGCTATCGCCCCACATACGGATGAAGAATTGCAATGCAAGGTTGTAGACTCTGTAGAAGTTGAGGAAGAATGGTTGGAAGGTGGTTGAAGTCGAACCTGCGATTCGGTTTCAGTAAGGATCTAGTCTGACGACAGATCAAGGTACGCACAGCTAGGTGCAAAGACTTGCCAATGCTCCGACAGGATCTCGGTGAGATCGTTGGAGGCCTTGGCAACGGGACATCTCCTCTCCAACGACCGACTATTCTGCTCCAGTATCTGTTCGGAAAACTTCTCCGGTTCGGCAAGGGCAGATTGTTTCTGCCAAGCTGGCGTGACCATTCCGTTCTAGGGAGAGGAGATGACATACCAAACAATCAAGAGCAAGCATCCCTCCAATCTTGAACTCTGCCCTCCGATCATCACTCCCAAAACCGAGCTTCCACCACCATCCCTCGAGCGGTGCGAGGACCTTTGGGTGGCCATTTAGCTGCGGTGTCATGAGCGGCTCGACCCTCGGGCTGCCGTACATTTCGAGCGGCGTTTCGTCCACCTTGGACACGCGCCAAATCATGTTTAACAGCGCCTGCACCTCGTCTCTCTCGGGGGTCAGCGGCGCATTTTTGCGCCGGGACGCGACGCGCACCATGTTTGCTTGGAAGTCGAGTATCGACGGTGTGGAGTCTTCGATCGAGTGCGAGGACATGAGCCGCTCGATCTCCAACGTGAACTCGTCCCAGTGGGCTTCCTTCGCGTGTGAGAGGAGCGAGCTGATCAGCATCGTACTATCCAATTGCCTGGCTTGAGCGCAGAGTTCTCGAGAGGAACAACAGAGGGAAACCCTATAGAGATCCATCATACTATCCGCACTTCCAAGGCGGTTCACAACGATATCGAGCAGGCCCTGCTCCCTCTCAGACGACGTCGAAACCGAACCGATACACGCCCCCCGGCTGCGGAACAGGTGGCTTGTTCCAACTCTCAGAACCTGAGATAAGGTCTGGTGAGCGCCGTGGATCTGCCTCGACCAGCTTCTTCAGGATGGCACTCGCAGGGCGACAGACGTTGATCAGATTATTCGGGTTTGCGAGGATCTGGACGACGTCGTAGATGAAGACAGTGCCACCCTGTCTCTAGCTCCATCAGGTGTTGCATTCCAGCTAACGCGGACGCGAGCGTATTGCCAGACATCGTGTTGACGATGTCCACTAGCTCTCTCAGGCCGTCCCGGTGCAGAAACTCGGTCGCGAACTGCTCCTCCTTGATGTACGTCTGAACAGTGAATAGCGAGAACCGGAGTGTGCGTTCGTCCCGGAGCGAGAGCTTTTCGCTGGGTTCCGCGGCTTCGATGTGCGGTGCACTGACAAGCCTGTGGAATAATGCTTAGATGGCAGTCACAGATCGACACTGGAAGAGTACGCACTTGAGTGGGACCTTGTCTCGAATCTTCCTTAAATTATCATCTGTGACCAGTTCGTCTGTATCGTCTTGGAGGGCAAAGAAAATTAAGTTGCCCGGTATCCGCGGGTTCAGGCACAACTGCTTCACGACGTGACGCACTGCCTATATGGTCCAGTTGGGTTGCTACGAGCAAGCCTGAGAGTGGGTGTGGTCAGTTCGGGCGCGGAACCACTAGAACGTCAACGGACCGGAAGAATAGCTCAGGGAGTACGCACGGTGAGGCCATCTTTCGTCGTGACGGTGTTTGTTTGGATCAATGGAGGTCCCTTTCGTCGTACGGGCCGGCCGGGGTGGGCCATTCCTACAACGATTCGTCAACAAGAACTCCTTAGTAGTACAGATGTAGCATTCAGTGGAATATCGGTGAATGAGCATCGTGGAGAGAATTTCAGCCTGATGTGCAAATGTCCTTGGTGTCCATCGCAGCCGACTGGCCAAACTCGTTACTCACAAGATATTGCCGTGGTGCAGGTGTTCCGATCTAGGCGTCGCCGGAAGTGGTGGCAGAAGAGGCCTCGCCAAGTGAGTTGGTCGGAAAGGTCGAAAGAGTCACCTTGACGCTGGAAGTCGTCGATAGCAGTAACAAAATACAGCTGATGAAAGGTGATCCCGACCCTAAGACATCGTCTGGAAACATAACCTGGAAGCGCGAAGTCGTGGTCAGGACCAAGGCGTGTTTTGGATGATGGGCTGAGGGTGAGGGCGAGGGCGAGGGCGAGGGTGGGACATATTCTTAAGCCAAGTGTGTCTGTACGTCTGGTATGTGTGCGAGTTGATCAATTCTCGCCTAATTATATTTGCGACGATTCAACAGTTTCAACTTGGCCCCGTTCTCTTCCGGCGTATATTCTCAAAGAAGGAAAGTACTATATTCTGGACACCCTAAATCACGTTATACTCGAGTCGGGCAACTCATCAAAGACTTGCTCACATGTATTGTCCTCGAATGCGATTCCACCGTGGGGACTATGAACGATACTCAGCGTTTGTTAATTGGTGGTCACCTCAACATCTACCTCATGGACCCTTTCAGCCCTAGCTTGGTGTAGCCTCGGTCGTCTTCCATCTGGCCAACGCCTTGCAGGTGGCTATTCGCCACTTCCAAGACCTGAGATCCAGTAGTACCCTTCCCCACAGGTGATATTGGACAGAAGGGTATCTCAATCCGCTGAATAAGACCAGCGTATAGCTGCTTGAAGACTTGTACGACAGTATCAAGGTATTTCTCGATTAGCACAAACTCACAGAAGATAGTCAGCAATTGAAAGGTGTGGGTCTATCATCGTGCTTAATGGACCATTGTTATGACCTCGGCTCTATAGGAATATGCACGAATTACTCGAGGGTCTTACGGCCTCGACAAGGACACACCTCCGTGAGGATGTGAAAGGCAGAAACCCACGCTGATGTGCTGAATAGGGCGATTGAATGTGTTCGCGAAAGCTGTGGGGCATGGGACATTTGCGAAGGCTCTACGAACACCGACTTCCGAGATAGGCCGACCTGTGTACTCGAACTCTTGCACTTCTTTACGAGCGGACGTATTCACCCAATCGAATGCACCGCAAGTACGTGTGTGACATTGGAAGATCCACCAAATTATCATATCATAATTGTATGAGGTATCGGGGTACATGTAGAAAAGGCTAGACGCATTTTGCCCGTCAACGAAGTGAGAGTTGGTTGAGAGTGGCCCTAGGGCGACTGCTTAATAACATCTAAAGCCGTTCACGTCTGCACGTTTCTTGCCTAGCTGGAAAATACTGAGCATTAGGAGAACATAATGTCCGCCTATTCTACTATGACCGGCGTCTTCGTCGACAGCCTCATCGTCACCCTCCCCAATGACATCGCGCGGAACGCAAGGCCACTCGATGACAGGCCTCATAATTACTAGGCCCCAGCTTCCCTGCCCAATCAAGTCAACCACCTTGATTTCCAGCTCTCGCCCTTCTGTCCCCTGTCCGGCTGTGCTTATGGTCGCAAATTGCCTTGTAGGACCTTCGTCTCCTTCATTGTCTTGAGCAACTTGACGAGTGCAGGGTGCTCTGTGTTGATCTTATTTCTCGATGCGCTCATATCTGGAGAATGCCACGCTAATGATGGGGCATTTAGGTATGCACCAATTTAATTCAGGTATGAAGCACAACCGAACAGCAGCCCAAATAATATCCAGACGTGCCGAAATGACGTGTGCAAAGGGAGCGGGTCAGCATATGAGTAATGAGACGAAAGTCTGCCCCCACCGCGAAGGCACGAGGGACTTATAGGAAAAGGGTTTCTTTGTGAGTCTGTCCGAGGCAGTAGACGCTTTGCGAGCGCGTCGAATGGCCTCTTGGTGCTGCTCTTCTTGAGTTGTATGTATCTTCTCCTCATAGAAGAGGAAGGGCTTGCGTATACGCGGCTGTGACCTTGAACGATCGTCAGTCAGGTGGGAAGGCTAGGACCGTAAACACGTATTGTTCGTACATACCACCACCCACTGTCCGTGCAGTGTTCCAGACAGGCGGCAGGTATTCTTCAGCAACCCCCGCCACTCTATGAGCCCTCCTCCGCCGCAGATTGGACCAAAGCAGAGTAAATCGCGCTCTTTTACAAGTGGAAAGAGTCCAAGACGGACGTCATCGAATATTAGGCACAGGTCGTTGGCGTTACGGATGTCTGCTGAGCGCCCGAGGGCATTGGAGACGATTCAGAGAGTTCGCGAATGGTGTTGAGCACACACGGATTCTGAATTGATTTTAGTATCTTCGCTCCTAAGCTGGAGGTGGAATGAAGCGCGCCGTAAGCGGACATGAGTTTGAGAAGAGTGATGGCGATAGCGATAGCGGAGGAGAGCGCAGTAAGGACGGAGAGGGGTCAAATAAGACAAGGTGAAGAAGGGAAGATGATAGGGTTAATCCATCAACCAGTACCGAAGGAACGACTTACTCGCTCAGAGCAGATGGCTGGTCCCGACGTGCGAGAGTGGCCGGAATTGGGCCAGACAGGGACGCGGATGATTCAGATCGTGAATTGGAAGAGGAGCATCTACGGCTCACCATATGTCTTGGTTTCGTCGAAGGCGCGTCGTACATAATCGAATTTAGGCCGGAGTTGCGGACGGACGAGAATGGACAGGGGCAGAGACGCTTCAAAAGAAGGCGGGAATATAATTCTACACTGGGAGGACGGCCTGTGCTGAGTCTGGTCTCGGCGCCGATCATGGGCTGGAACTCGTTCATTAATTCGTATTCACCTTGACCACGGAGACACCGAAGGGCTGGCCCAGCATGTTGGAGATGGATACGCTGTGTACCGAGCATCGGTCTCGATCTCGTCCTTCATTCCATTTTGTTTTCTTCCGTTCCATGATCTATTTCTTGTGGCTTGTGATTTCGTCTCTTCCATTTCTTGTAGCCCTGCTCATGATTATTTTTTCTTGTTTCCTAGTATATCACTACTTTTATATAGTCTGAGTCGAGTGCTTAGTAGACATCAGGCAGGTTTCGACCCCTTGATCTTCGACGCAGCAAGAGATCAAATCGTTTGCGAACTACGCTACGAACCTGTCCTCGAGAGACGGAGCAGCGGAGCGGAATGTTCAGCGGACCAATGCGAACGATCTGGCGTCAGGGATAACGGACCAGTGGGCTGTCGGGATTGGCTTGCTGGGTGTTCGGAAGGAGGCCGAGGAGTCTTACACGAGACACCTTCATCGTCTCAATAATGCCCGTGACAAGGTCAGTCGGTCCTCAGCCGCGCGATCAATGCATGCGGCTCCCCTACTTCCGAGGATCCCAAACCATGTAGCCATCTCCACCATACTTGTAACCGACGAAATAACACATCCTCACCTGGCTCTCCAGCGGCTCGACGACCGCACAGAGTGCCGAACTCCTCGTCCGCCGAGGTCTCGATATATTGAAAGCGAGTTGTTGTACATCACCTACGAGTCCTGACGAAGCTCAGAGCGCGAAACTCAATTCGCTAACATCCAATCCATTTCGTCCATACTTTCCACACCCAAAACTCAACGCACTTCGCTCGCTTCTCACTATTCTCCTCATGCAGGTGCGAATGACGCCTTAGCTAAGATTGAATTTCCTTTTGTGTCCCGTTGATCCTTCATTGATCAGACTGCATTAAGCTAAGGTACAGATGACTGGCCTGTACTTCGTCGGCATAGGCCCCTCCTGCCTGAATCTCAATTTAGATACTATTCCTTCCATTCTCTTTCAATCCGATTTAAATTACAGTACCTGAAGAATGGCAGCCCGAAAGCTAAGTGAGAAACCATCCGGCCTTAGTATCTGATCAAGCTGCCAAAGTCAAACCGCGTTCTATACACCGAACTACAAGGAACTAAAGCTGTGTACATTTCAGAACTTGGACCCAAGAGGTTCCAAATGCAAAATCTGTAAAATCGAGAGAAACGGATCGAATATTAGATGTCAAAGGAATCGTTAGTAGAGCAGGTGAATGGAGGCCCACACGGCAGTCTGGGGGTACCCAATATAGTAAACCACCCTCCGAGTCAGTGACCCAGCCATTGGAGTCTGGCCGCAAACAAAACTGACGAGATATTGGGTCAGGAGGGGAGAAATATGACGGAAGAGCAAGTGGGATTGATCTTGACACATGTGTGGTCTCCTCACCAGACCGAGAGGCGATTTGCTCTCTATGTAAATCGTGGGCAAGGGAAATCAATACCCTCCAGGGCCCCTGTACAGAATTCCCAACTGCAGTACGAGTCATGGGATCCCATATTCGAATGGTCATGTCAATGGATCCAGAAATGATGTGCCGCCCATCAGGAGAGTACGCAACGGATGACACGGACCAATAATGCCCAAATAGAGGATCCCTGACGGAACCACCGGTCACCGCGTCCCAAATCCGAATGGTGTAGTCGTCGGATCCAGAGATGATGTGCCGGCCATCTGGAGAGCAAGCAACGGAGACTACACCCCCTCTATGCCCCACCAGCGGACCACCAAACAGAGCACCGACCTCAGCATCCCAGATTCGAATGGTGTTGTCAGCGGAACCAGAAATGATGTGCCGTCCATCGGGAGAGTAAATGAGGCATTGCACTGGGGATGTGTGCCCCTCTAAAGGCTTGCCAACTATACCACCGGTATTGGAGTCCCAGATCCGAATAGAGGTGTCATAGGATCCAGAGATGATGTGCTGCCCATCAGGAGAGTAAGCAACGGAAATCACAGCCCCGGTATGCCCCTCTAGAGGTTCGCCAACTGCAGCACCTGTCTCAGCATCCCAGATTCGAATAGTCCTGTCCTTGGATCCAGAGATGATGTGCCGGCCATTGGGAGAGTACGCGACGGACAGCACGATATTTTTGTGGGCCGCTAGAGGCTTGCCAACTGTGGCACCAGTCTCAGCATCCCATATTCGAATAGTTCCGTCATCAGATCCGGAGATGATATACTGCCCATCAGGAGAGCAGGCAACGGAATTCACATCCCTAGTATGCCCCTTCAAGGGACTGCCAACTGCAGCACCAGTATCAGCATCCCAGATTCTAATTGTGGTGTCATTGGATCCAGAGATAATGTGTCGACCATCGGGAGAGTAGGTGACGGACGACACAAAGTGTCTGTGCGCTTCTAGAGGCTCGCCAATTGCAGCACCAGTGACATCATCCCAAATGCGAATGATCCCGTCATCAGATCCGGAAATGATGTGGCGACCGTTGGGAGAGTAGGCTACGGACCCCACCCGACTGAAGTGCCCTTCAAGAGGGTGGCCTACTGCAACACCAGCGGAGGCATCCCAGATTTGAATAGACCCATCATCCGACCCAGAGACGATATGCCGCCCATCGGGGGAGTAAGCAACGGAATTCACACTCCGCTTATGCCCCTCTAAAGGATTTCCGACTGCAGCACCAGTCTCAGCATCCCAAATTCGAATGGTCTTGTCATCGGATCCAGAGACAATGTGCCGCCCATCAGGAGAGTAAATGACGCATTGCACTGAGCGTGTGTGCCCCTCTAAAGGCTTGCCAACTATACCACCGGTCTTGGAGTCCCAGATCCGAATAAACGAGTCATCGGATCCAGAGATGATGTGCTGCCCATCAGGAGAGTAAGCAACGGAGAGCACACCCTCGATATGTCCCTCTAAAGGCTTGCCGACTGCAACACTTTTCTCGACATCCCAGATTCGAATAGTCCCGTCTCTAGATCCGGAGATGATATGCCGGCCATTGGGAGAGTAAGCAACAGAGCACACAGGCTTTTCGTGCGCCTCTATAGGCTTGCCAATCGCGGCACCGGTCTCGGCATCCCAGATTCGAATAGTCCCCCCTCCAGATCCGGAAATGATGTGCCGCCCATTGGGAGAGTATGCGACCGATAACACCCAGCCAGTGTGCCCATTGAGAGGCTCACCAACTGTAGAACCGGTTTCAACATCCCAGGTTCTAATGGTTCCATGACTAGATCCAGTGACTAGATGGCTCCCATTGGGGGAATAACTCATGCAAGTGACACTACCAAATTGTCCAATCCATTCCAATGGCGGTGCTGGCCATGACACTAATTTCCCGCCTTTCATCTCGATGCCCTTAGTAAACATTGTACAGAAGATGGTTGATAGATGTGACTGTGAGGGTAAGAAGGGTCGCGTTGAGATATACGTGTGAGGAGCGCTGGTAGAGAGCGGGGTGTGGAATGCGATGATGAAACGACAAACGTCTTGAATTCTCCCAAGGAGGGTCGAATCGGTGTCCTACAGTGAATTAGAACCGCTTCGGCGTGCGGACGAATCGCGAGTACTCACCCCGAGCCAAGCTATCACTCGTCGAAGGCATGGAGCACCCATCGGGATCACTCCCATTATGCTCAATAACTCAATCCAAAATAACGGGTATGGTCCTTCAAATAATCCCTTCAATTTTCCCAACGCTCGTGGATCACAATTCATACTGTCGGGAGAGAAGCAAAGGTGGCTTGACCAATAGAGAGAACTATACAGCAGGGGGTCTGAGATATTGTCTTCGATTCTGGATTGGAGGTCTTTAACATCCGTATTGGCGAGCCGGGAATCGTCGAGATTGCAGATATTGAAACGGAGCTCTTTTACCATCGTCTCGAGGCAAGTAATATTCAGCTGCATATGTGCCTCTCGCAGGTTGACTTGGTACTCGCGGCGATCGCTGAGAAAGAAATCGGAAATTGACAAATGTCGGACACGAATTGCTCCATTGGCCCCTTCGCCTCGACAGAGCAAAGAGCTGAGGGCATCCACCCACTTTCCCACTAGATTGGGCTTCACTCCTGTCAGCTTTGCAATTGGCTCTTTGCACAGTGGGCGATATTGAGCGGTTGTGATCACCACAATCATCCGCCAAAACCCACCAATCTTGCTGTGCGCTCTCAGGATACTCGAGTAAAGTCCGTATAGCGATTCCAACCCAGTACCGGCCGAGCCTAGTAGGGCTTCCTTCAAATACTCTTCGGCGTCCTCACATTTCTCGAGTGCGAGAATAAGAGTCTTGATGAAGATGAAAAGGCCGTTCGCACGAGAGACAACTCTATTAAAGTCGTATTCTTCTGGCCAAGACTTGGAGAGACCCCATCGCGAGGCCACCAAGTCGAACTGGCTTCGGGCGAAGGTTCGCAAGTCATCACTGGCTTTCTGATCGGTGGCCAGATCATATGATGAATACGACGAGCCAGTGAGACGATGAAAGAAGCGTTCGATATCGGCTTCGGGTCTACTGGTGATGACGATCTTAAGCCACGGAGCTAGTGCGGCTGCGTCGGTCAGGGCCTTTAGGACATCTTGACGATTTTGATCGTTGCCACACTCGTCAAGTGCGTCAATGACAAAGGCGCGAGAGTGTTCATTGAGTTGGCGAGGTAGGGAGAGGAAAAAATCGAGGAAGTGTGTATCTTCCATCGACTCCGTGGTTAGGTTTGGTTTACTCCGAAGACGTTTTGTCACAATCCTTCGAAAAGTCGGCGAGTTTTCGGCAAGTTTATAGATGAGAGTTGGAAGGATGTTTCTTGGCTCGCTCGAATTCGTGTCATCGCTCTGGCAGAAAAACGCTCCAATGAGTTGATTTCGCTCATCAAGTGTTTTGCAGATTGAATGAGCCAACGATGTCTTGCCAATTCCTGGTAAGCCGTAGATCCAGTATATATTGCTCGGATCCGACCCTTTGTCCACCCAGGTAACGACCTCATTGAGAATAGATTGCCGGGTGCCTTCCATACAGCAGAGTGTCCGGTCATGGCCGGCCCTTGTGGGTTTAAGCCGCTCCTTCAGCCAGAGGTCTTGCTGGACTAGTTCTACAAGATTCCACTGAGACTACAGTACCATCAGACCAATACTGACGGATGCTTACTGGTCTCCTTGGCTAGGCGGAGGACCTCGACATTCATTGCACGATCGAAATCTTCAATGACCTTGGTCAACTCTCTGTCCATTTCTTCGATCCCCTCCGGGTGACCGAGCCCACTCAACGTCCTCTCTGCGATCATCAGCATTTGCGAAATTCAGAAAAACCGACTACCTACCGAAACACCCACGCTTGACATAGTCGCACGAACACTTTGCGACCTTTTCCATCACTTTGAACATTCGCGGGATTGTCTTCTCCAATATTTCTGTCTCTTCGTAGACGATCTCGTCTGCGACCTTGTCCGCAAAAAGCAAAATTCGCTGCAACCGATCCAAAAGCTCTGATGGCATCTGGTCGTACTTGTTTTGTTCCTGCAAGAGCTAAAATGGCCAGGCGTCACCTCTGCTTCTGAAGCGCAAAAGCGGAAACAAACCTCAAACGTGACTTGAGCAATGCTGAAGGCAGCCCTTGCGATCTCATTCAACTAAACCAGTCAATGTCTCGATGCTTTCGATATGGGAGAGCTGATAACTGACCTCCGAGAATGCAGCCCCAACTTTGATAACCTTTTCAAAAGCCCTCTCCGTCGATTCTGTCATCAGTGGGGAGTAATTCCTTAACAATCCTTCGAGTCCAATGAGCGAGGAGCGAAGAGAATCCGTCTATGCGAACGGTGTAAGCAGCATGGGGTGGACAATTGTCAGAAGACGAACGGTAACTTCTGCAGAGAATTGTAATTCCAGTGAGCAAGTATGCTTCCCAGCAACAATGTCCGCTGCGTCCTCTCGGTCAGCGATGAAAGGACTGGTTGATGATTCCAACTGACCCCGTACTAGGAACTCGTGGGCTGTGGTATCCCAATAATCCTTGAAAAGTGCTTGACAGTCGATCTCTGTGGTGCCCTGTTCTTTCTTCCCAAATGAGAGATGACGTCTCTTCACTTGGATCTCGACGCGCATCTGGGATGTCGGATATGCATCTCTAAAAATGCACAGACTTTAGCAGGTGCACGTATCAAATAAACAGGGTGCATACAGGGGCTTCGCTGGTTCCCAGGTCTGGTTGTTTATCCTCTGTAATTCTCTCTCCTCATTGTCGACTAACAACCTGAGCGAATACTTTAGCTTTGGGATGACTTGGAGTGTAATTTCTGTATGATGGCTGAAATCAGTGGCTTGCGCCGGAATTGAAGTGAAGCGCCGCGCACGGTCTAGATAGAGACTTTGGTGCCTGCCACAGCCTCTGGCAAGTGTAGACCGAAGCCCGTTCGGGCGGCTGGGGATCCCGTGCCGGCCCAAGCTTGATCTTCCAAGGCAACGATCGGGGCCGATATTTCTCCCGCCGCTGCCCCTGCGGGCCTGGGACAGATGAGTCGCAGGGAGGCGATACTGCGGATGCTCACGGATGGCGCGTTCGACTGATTTGGTATACATAGGTGCCGGATGTAATACGAGCCCACTGGTCCTGACAACCCTTCTCGCCCCCTCTGGTGGCGGGTTTTACTCCCTGCTGTAAGGGGCGAGATAGTGACCCCCGGAGCTCGCCCTGGTGGGTTGGCGAAGGGGGTCCAGGGGGGACTTGAAACACGTAGAGGGCGGTCCGGTACGGCGCCCCTGTTCACCCGAGAGCAGGGGCTACCTTGCCTATGTCGGACAGGAGGCCCCCCGCAGGTTTAGTGGGTATTCCTCGGCACTGAAACCGCAGGCGACCCCCACACTCCCGGCCTCTGAGCCCTCACGCAGTGTGGTGGGGCGTATTGGCGCCTCCAACAGGCGACGGGGTCTTAAACCAGATTCCTGTGGGTGATGGTAGGGAGAGTTCTAGAGAACAGGTCGTGCCAGATGATGGGGCACCGTCCCTCTTCAGAGGGTCGGTCGCAGAGCGACCTCCCTGACCCACAAAAAAAAAAAAAAAAAAAAAAGATAGAGACTTTGGGTATGATCAGCGGTCTACCACACGACTTGTCGAGGGGGCTCACAGGTTCTCTTTCCTGTATCGTGAAGTCGCCATTTGATGACTTGTGGAGGAGAGCAGGTTACAATGTGTGGTCTGGTTGTCCTGCTTCTGGTTGTTCTGCTTTTGGCGGATTGACATTGACAGCTGTCAAACGAACTATCTCCGAATGTGGGTGTTCTTTGTTTTTTGGTTAGGGGAAAAGAGGGGAATTCGTCCCATACATGGCGCCTTAGTGGGACTCCAGCACGGCTTGCGAGTGGGCCTATTTACCCGTTGGACAAATCTGCCCCCTGAGCCACCCACTAAAACCCTCCTACACTGGTGAGCCCAGCTATATACCTTTCAGAGAAGTCAACGGTTGGACCTGTTTATGACCGAAATCCGCAAACGGCTTATCCGCCCAGAGGCTCGGAGTTCGCGTTGGCGAGTCAATCCCTACCGCCTTCCATGAAACGTGGCGCGTTCCCGCTTTTCCTCACTAGATCTATCAGGAGGTCTTTCAGTACTCCTCTAGTCTCGCTGGATGCTATGTCCTGATTGTTTTATTGAGTTTTGTTTCATGATTTCTATATTGCCCATATAGTCATATAAATCAGGGTATGTAGCCTCCCGGAGTCTTTTCTGTGTCGCTTTCAAACGATAGAGCGGTTGCGGCCCTTATCAAGCCCATCGAGATGTCAGATCAGTTTCTTGTGCCATCTGCCTTTTGTTGTTTCCCAGGCTATAGCCCGTCCATTGGTTTCACATTCTAGCCACATGTGCTGTTCGTTTTCTGATACTTCAATGTCTTCTTTATTTTTGCAGGAGCGGAATGCGTATCCAGGGATGTTATTCCAGTAGGCACCGCATTTGGTTTTGCCCGTGGGCATACATCTCATGTGATCCTTGGGGCGGGCTGGTATTCCGAGGGCCCTAACGCCCTTCAGTGTGGCTTCTGCATAGACCAGTGGTTTCCTCCACTTTGTTCTTCGCATCGTCCAATGTTTTTTGATGCGTTATCGGGGCGATTCCCTTCCTGTGCCATTTTAGCAGAGCGTCGTACATACGGCTTGCGTCGAGGGCCTGAAGTCTCGCGCCATCTTGAAGGGCCGGGTGGTTATCAATCCAACCGTCTTCACCCATCCTCACTAGTGAGTTGTCCTCTCTCCCTCCGTTAGCCGGGGCATCGGCCCTATTGTTACCATAATTCTCTTTGCGTCCTTTGACCGATCGACTTGAAGGCCGTTCGGACAGGCCCGGTTCGCAGTCCGATTAGGATTCCAGAATGAAGATGTTCTTTTCCTCCTTGGGTTCAATGAGGAGCCACGGGCACCGCCGCCACTCACGACGAGCTAGTTTTCGATCAGACTCGAGACACACCGGTTCGAGACTCAGCTCTTCTCTCTGAGAAGTCTGTAGCCTCAAAGATACTTTAGTTGCATATATTTTCTGCTCGAAAAAGCATTGCCCACTTCGCTTCGTCGCGTTGTATTATTGTGATTTTCCCTAGGGCTGACCAACTGGGCGCCGGTTTTGGATTCTGCTACTGAGGGCGAAGTATTTATATAGTTGACAATCTGGAATGAAAAGGTGATTGGACGATTGATGAGAGAAAAGTGTGAGCGGGCAAAAGCACCGTGACGTGAGGACATGATCTTGCTCCCTTCGCTCGTTGGGCTCTATATACGTAGCGAACAGCACAGCAAACTGACAAATGTCCATCTAGACAATAAGGATACGGACAATAAGTCGGTCCGGATCGGGAAGTGTGGCCATAGCTGGATAACACTAGGCCTAATCGGGAAGTATGGCCGGACAGATGTGAGACTGGACAGGGGACGGACAGAGATGAGGCTGGACAGATACGGTATAGCAATCTAACAATTACGAGTTTACGCTGGATCTGTATGTTGGTTATGCACAAACCCATTCCCAGTGAGATGTACGTTGCACAAGGTCGCGCAGGGGGCTTGGACCCGACCTCGTCCTGTCTAAGCTCTCCCACACAACGGGTGACTACCACGCTATCTTTGGACGGTAGGAGACGCATATCAGTAAATCCCGCACCATGCAGGTGCGATCGACGTTCCCCCTGGGGGAACTACCATGCCCATATTGCTCTTCGAGCACCTGACTACGCTGCTAGAACACCCCTCCTCGGAGAACGTACATGGGCCCCCCTGCTCTCCATGACCTACACTGCTCCCTGAGCACCAGAATACTCCGCGTTAGGAATCCCCGGTAACGGCCACAAAACCCGCCTAACAAAGGACTTCAGGCACGACCCGAAGTGATAGCCGCGTGTAAGCGGAGAGTCGAGGAAAGGCCCTGGCAACCGTAAGCGCCCAACACAACGAAATTAAGTGAACAACACATATGGTTAGATTGCGAAAGCAACGGAGAAGAACAAGCTTGGGAGACGACTAAAAGCTCCTGGCAAAAGACTACAACCAGAACTGGCCCGGCGTTTCGATAGGCCTAATATAATCAGAGGAGCAGCCGCCTTCGCGTTTGACGATGACCACAGCAGAGACTCCGAAAGGTTACGCATCCTGATTTCTATGACAATATGGGCTATACGGAAATCAAGAAGCAAAAACACACTAAACGTACAATCAAGAAGTCACACCGAACGAAACAGGAGAAATATTGAAAGACCTAATATCAGACCTGATGAGGAATAGCCGGATCGCAACACGCTTCATGGAAAACAACGGGAAATTTATCCGCGAACATGAACTCCGGGCCCTATGGGCGGACAAACGGTTTGTCGACTTCGGCTCTGACCCGTGTCCGACTATAGACTTCTCGTAATGGGGACCACCGACATGGGAGGGTTTTAGTGGGTAGGTCAGGCGGCAGACTGTCCGACGGGCAAGAAGGCCCACCGACAAGCCGTACTGGAGTCCCACGAAAGGTCCTTCGGGCGCTACGATGCATGTCCCATTCCCTTTCCTTCCCCCACAACAAAGGGGTCGCGCAGGCCACATGGAGGCAAGCGTCGTCAATTAGACTAGCCTTTGAATACTAGTGCTCCCGGTATGGCTTCCGTGGAGCGAACGATTGACCCAATACGACATGATAACGCCTACTTGAACCCTTGTTCTTAAATGGAAATGCGAGCAGCTGTACAAGTTACAGATCTAAACTATCACAAATCGGAGAAGAAGAAGTCCGTGTTTGAAGGCGGGGGACCAGCCGCAAGCGAGGAGGGAATATCAACTCTCTCCCCAGACAAGTCGAGCAGCTTGATCTTCAGCCCAATCTC